>JGI12635J15846_10002468_pt1 | contig 16177 bp, 10 predicted proteins | sample BlaSpr_A8_OM2_M2_FD_15846 | JGI IMG/M metagenome (IMG submission 15846) | reverse complement strand
CTTGCCGCGATACTGGCTGCCGAAGGCGTGGGCGCCGTCGAAAATCAATTTCAGATTGCGCTTCTGGGCGATCTTGGTGAGCGCTTCGACGTTCGCGGGATTTCCGTAGAGATGGACGATCAGCAGCGCGCGTGTGCGCTCGGTGATTTTGCGCTCGACGTCGTTGACGTCAACGTTCCAGGTGTCGGGATCGCAATCAGCGAAAACTGGGGTCAAGCCGTTCCAGCGGGCGGAGTGGCCAGTGGCGAAAAAAGTGAAGCTGGGAATGATGACTTCGCCAGTGACGCCGAGGCCGCGCAGCGACATCATCAAGCCGCTGGTGCAGCTCGAAACGGCAATGCAATGCTTGACCTGAAGGCGTTCCGCAACCGCTGCTTCAAATTTGCCGACGATATCCGCGTTCGTGATCAGGCCATTGTCATAGGCCGAGCGATATTGGCTCACGACGCTGTCGAGAGCTGGCAGCGTCGGCCGGATAAACCGGAAGCGCTGAGAAAACAGTGGCTGCCCACCATGAATTGCCGGCAGTTCGTTTTCGCCTCGTCGTTCACTTGCAGACATGATTGCTCCTTTAGACTTTGGCGCAAGTGTCTGCGGGTGAGGACGGCCCGCGGTTACCTGCGTTATTCGATGCTTTGAAGCCAAAGCTTGGTGCGTCTAGTGCGTCGAAACCTGGGACTGCGATACTACTTTGTAAAGCTTGACTTTGCCGTAAGGCTGGAGCTCTCGCGGCGTCCAGTCTTTGAACAGCAATTTGCAAAACGTGTGAGCCAGAATCTTGATGTCGATACTCAGCGAGTGATTGCGAGCGTAAAAGAGCTGCAGCGCGAGCTTTGTGGGCCGGATCAGTTCTTCATAAGTTTTCTCTGGATCTTTGCTGCCTTCGAGAACCGCGGCTTCGTTGGAGTTCCAGATGGATGCCCAGTCGGTGATGCCGGGCTTCAGGTCGAGGATGGCGTGTTCTTCGTCGGTGTACATCTCGACGTACTTCGCGACTTCTGGGCGCGGGCCGACGAGACTCATGTCTCCGAAAAATACGTTGAAGAATTGGGGCAATTCGTCGAGCTTGTGGCTACGAAGGAACTTGCCGATCGGGGTGATGCGAGGATCGTCTTCGGCGGTCGCGGAGCCGCCGAGTTTTTCGGCGTCGATGACCATCGTGCGGAACTTGCAGATGTGGAACGGGCGTCCACGCAGGCCGATGCGCAGGCCACGATAGAAAATCGGGCCGGGCGAGCCGAGCTTGATGATCAGTGCGACCGTCAACACAATCGGGCTGAGCACGATCAACGCGATCAACGAAAGAACGAAGTCGAAGGCACGCTTCGCTTTGTCGCTGCTATTCATGGATTCCGTCGTCATCGAGCCTGTTGCTCCAACATGTTGAGTTGTTGCCGCGAACCTCGCGGACCGCTTGCCGCGAGCAGTTCGCGATAGACGCCAAGCGTCTCGTCGACTACGCGCTCGACCGAAAATTCTGCGACCGCGATCTCGCGACCTTTCGCTGCCATCAACGCCCGCAAAGGAGTGCTTTCAATCAAGAGGCGAAGGGCATCAGCCAAGGCTTTGCTGTCGCGAACCGGCACGAGCAGGCCGTTTTCGCCTTCGCGAACAATCTCGCGGCATCCGGGAGCATCCGTTGTAACGATGGCGCGGCCACAGGCCGCTGCTTCGATCAGAACCTTTGGGACACCCTCGCGCAAGGATGGAAGGCAAACGATGTTCGACTGCGACAAGACCTTACGCATATCGCTTTGGTGGCCCCACCACTCGATGACGCCCTCGTCGGCCCAGGCGCGAAGCTGTTCGGCGGTGATTGCANTGGGATTGCCGGGATCGGTTTCGCCAACGAGAACGAATCTCGCNGAAACACCGGCTCCGCGAAGCTCACGGGCAGCTTCTACGAACTCAACCACGCCCTTATCGCGCAGCATCCGCGAGGCGAGGACAACGACAGGAACGCCCTCGGGTTCGGGTGTGGGGACGTAGGTGTGGACGTCGACACCAGAGCCTTTGATCAAAACAGTCTGCGCCGCGGGGAGGATCTTGTTTTGTATGAACACGCCTTGATCGTCGGGGTTCTGGAAAACAATGCGCTGGTTGCCGTGCCGGAAAGCCACTTTGCAGCTCAGGACAACTAGCTTGCGCATCACCAGGGCCCGGCGGGTCTCCGCAATAAAGACGTAACCTAAACCTGTGAGCAATCCGACTACCGCTGGCACACGAGCCCCGTAGGCTGCTAACCCCCCATAAAGAACAGGTTTAAGTCGAAGGTGGTGAACGAGGTCAGGCCCTACCCTTCGGTACAGGCGAAACAAAGTAGAAATAGTGGAAAATTCTTTCCATGGGGCTAAGCCGCTCCGGGTCATTGGGATAGGGTGATATCGCAATCCCTCGGCAAGCAGGATTTCAGACGCTTTCCCCGGAGGGGCTGCTACGTGGACCTCGAATCCGGAGTCACGGGCTCCCCGGGCCAGTTCTATCCTATAGGCGTAGAAGCTATTTACGTCGTTGTCTACGAAGAGGATCCGAGGTTTGGCGCTGGAGGCTGAGGGCCGGACTGCGGGAGCTTTGGCGCGAGCCGGAACCTGCGCCGCGACGCTGGAGCGCCCGGCAGCGGGTGCCGGGGAGGCCGCAATCTCGGTGTAGAGCGCTTCGTACCTCGCGACAACGGTAGGCATAGCAAAGTGGGTCTGGACGCGCGTACGCGCGGCTTCTCCGAGGCGCTGGCGGAGGTCCGGCCCAGCCTGAATCAATCCTGCCCAGGCTTGTGCCAAGGCTTTGGGGTCCTTCGGGGGCACAACGGAGCCCGTCTCTCCCAAAATCGACCGTGAATCTCCTACATTCGTGACGACCGCGGGAATGCCGCACGCCATCGCTTCGGCCAAAGCGTTCGGAAAGGCCTCGCTGGTGGAGCTGGACGTGGCGATGTCGAACGCATTGATTACGCGGGGGATATCGTCGCGACGGCCGAGGAAGTAGCAGGCGTTCCGCACGCCGGCGGCCTCCAACCAATCTCGTAATTCGGCGTCGTCCAGCGTGACGCCATCTCCGCAGAGGACAAACCGGGCGACGGGGAACTGCTTGTATAGAAGGCCCGCCGCCTCGAGGAAAGTTCGGTGATCCTTCACCGGGTGTTTTCGGGCGACATACCCGATCAATAGAGTCGACGGACCGACGCCAAGCTCGCCGCGAATTGCTTCGCGTGCCATTGGGTCCGGTCGGAAGAGGTCGAGGTCGTATCCGTTCGGGATCACCTCTATCCGATTGTGTGCGTAACCAAGCTTTTCGTGGAAAGTTCGCGACGCTTCTGAGGCGCAAATAATTCTTCGTGGCAGGCGGCTCGAAAGTGCGGCGCACGCTTTCGCGGTCCAGATCGTGTGGCGCTTATCGACGCTCGGATGCAACTCGCTGTGACGAATGTTCCACACTAGGCCCGCGCAGCCGGCGAGTTTGGCAGCCAAGCCGCCGACGAGATCGGCGTGGTACATCCAAGTCTGGATGATTTGCTGGTCGGGCAGCTTACGCAGCCATCCGGCGAGCTTGGCGAGGTAGTAGGGATTGGCGCTGCCGCGGCTCATGCCAAGCGCGCGGACACGAATGCCGGCCGCTTGGAATTTTTCTGTCATCGGACCGAGGTCGGTCAGCGAAATCACTTCGTTATCGAAGCGCGTGGCATCCATGGCCGATACAAGGCGATGCAGCATTCTCTCGGCGCCGTCGGGAGCCAAGCCGGCAATGATGTGCGTGACGCCGATCACGAAACGCGCTCCAATTCCGTCGGGATTTCTCGCGCTGAAGCCGATTCGGACGCCGCGACGGCCGGCGCCAACGATGCCACCTCGATCATGGATAGCGATTGCATGCCGTGAACTTGCCGCTGCTCGGCAAACACTTTCAGGACACTCCGAAGAAATTCAAGATTCTCCGCGATGTTCTTGCCGAAGTTGTGCGGATGCCACCAAAGATGAAAAATCCCGCGATTCTTCGCTGCCGCGCGAATCCCGCCGGCGATGCGGCGCAAACGAATCGGCTCGAGGCCCTTGCGCTGGGGCGAATACGGTCGCAGAAACATGCTGGCGCGCACGTCGTGTGTACCGTTCGCCTGCGTGATTTCTTCCCAGCGAATGAATTTGGGGCCCGACAGCGAGATGTAGCCGTCGATCAGCCGCGGAGCGCGCACCGCCAGTGTCTCTTCGCCTCGTGGGCGCGGCCGATACATCCAGTTCGGTTCGTTGCCGCGATAGCAGGTAATCCCGGCTTCTTTCAGAACACTCTCGTATCCCGGCCGAAATTGATTCCGCGGGAAAACGATCGAACGAATATCGAAGCCGTAGCGCCGCCCAATTGCCATTGCGCTCGCGATGTCAGCGGCGAACGCTTCACGCGTCTCGCCAGGTTCCTGGCAGTAGTAGTGCGAAAACGTGTGCGTTGCGATCTCCTGCTTTGGAGTCTTCGCGATACGCGCGATCAAGCTCGGAGCAAAATGCATCGGATCGTCGTCTTCGTTGTCCCCGGTCAGCTCAGAATACGGGTCAAGTTTGGAATTCTTGTATTGTGGCCGCAGAGACGGAGAGAACTCGTCGCGTTCTTGGCGATTTTTTGCAAACAAAAAGCCTACCGTCGCCCACGTCGCGCCGACGCCAAATTCCTCAAACAAATCCAGAATCTGTGGAATCGCCTGGCGTGCGCCCAGCAAATTCTCGCGATATGGCCCGTCGACCGGGCGTTTGTCGCGAACGCCCCAGTGCANCTCGAAATCGAGCGAGATCACAAGAGCGCCAAATGGCGGAATGTTCTGAATTGGAGACATGAAGGAATGAACTGCGAACGGGACTACAGTGCAGCGTTGACGCGTTGCGGGCTATCGGTTTTCGACTTCGTCTCGCCGGGGATTGCATGTTCTCGGGGCGGAGGTCCGGAGATGGCGCCCTTCGCGCGAATCGCGATGTGCCACAGCTCGCCGAACACCCCATCGGTGACCGACTCGCGACGATCGGAATATGCGGCTACGACCTCGGGCAGAGTTGTAATCGATTTGCGGAAAAGCCGGATGCGGTCGCGAAAATGGCTCGGGTTTTTGTACATGCGATCGCACGAGTGAATGCAAATCGTCCAGACCCCGAACGGAACGTAACGGAATCTCCAAAGCTGTTGAGGTACCCAAACCACATTCTTGTTCCGGGAATCGCGGTGCGGGAAAAGCGCCAAGCCGTCGCTGATCGTGTTCACTCCCAGTTCTGAAAGCAGCTTGACCGTGTTTTCATCGAACGAGTGGGCTGGCGCGATCCAGCAGTCCGGGCGAACCTGCTCACGTTTGAAGATCTCCAACCCGCTGACGAGTTTGGCGCGCTGTTCCTGAATAGGAACACCAGCGAACTCACTGTAGTGGTTCAGGCCGACAATCCCAGAGTTGCGGTTGACATAGCGGTGTTGGTACCCATGCAGTCCGATGGACCAGCCGCGACCTTGCCAGCCCCGCACCACGTCCCAGAATCTTTCGTGGCGTTCGCCTTCGTGTAGAGCGGGATCGATGTTGTCAGGAACGACCGCGAGGATCGGGCTGATACCTTCATCGATGATGACCTGCTCGAGTTGCTGCCACAGCGGCCAATTGACCGTCGGGCACATATCATCGAAGCGCACTAAAAATCTTGCACTCATGTTCGTGCCTTGCCTTCGGGGACTAGTCTAGTTATCAGGGGCCCGGACGAAAAGCAAATGAGAAATGAAGCTGTGGGAAATTAGGTTGCGCTTGGCTGCGCGGATGCGGCACTGCTTGTCTTCGGAATTTGCACGGTTTCAGGGGGGAAGTCCGACTCGACTTCGGTGTGGGTTTTCTGCTGCTCGAGCCATGCCTGGAACATCAGCACGGCCCAGAGCTGCGCCTGCCAGTTGCGGCGGCCGCTCACGTGTTCGTTCCACTTCTGGCGGANCGGCGTTGCGTCGAAGTAGCCTTCGTTTTTCAAGCGCGATTCATCAAGAAGATCTTCCGCCCACGAGCGCATCGGGCCACGCAGCCATTCGTGGATGGGCACGCCAAAGCCCTTCTTCGGGCGGTCGACGAGATGCTTCGGAACATAGCGATAGAGCAAGTTACGTAGCGGCACTTTGCCGAGCGTGCCTTTCACCTTCATCTCAATCGGCAGCTTCCAGGCGAACTCGATGATACGGTGATCCAGCAGCGGCACCCGTGATTCCAGGCTCACACCCATCGAGGCGCGATCAACTTTCACGAGAATGTCGTCCGGCAAATACATGATCGTGTCGAGGTACATCATGACGTGCATGATGTCGTCGATCTTCGCCCACTTGGTCTTGTCGGTGAGCGCCGTGAGGGGCTCCTTCGCGCCAAGAACGATCGACGAAGGTTCCATCCAGTAGGAGAGCAAAATCCAGTAGAGCGCTTCGCGCTCATTCACTTTCAAAATGCCAGTAAGTTTGCTCAGGACTTTGTTGATGTCCTTGCTGCGCAGGCTTTCCGGCACGACAGATTGACGACCGTCGAGCAGTGCGTTCCAGTCGAGCTTCGAGAGCGGCTTGATTGTTTTCGCCAAGCCAGCTTTTAGGGGCCTCGGCATCCAGCCGACGTTCTGGTGAACGCTGCGTCCCCACTGATAGGTTGTATATCCGCCGAAGAGTTCGTCGCCGGCGTCGCCCGAGAGGCTTACCGTGACGTTGCGCCGCGCGAGTTGCGAAACGAGAAATGTCGGAATCTGCGAGGAGTCGGCAAACGGCTCGTCGTACAGGGTCGGAAGACGCGGGATGACCGCCATCGCTTCTTCCGGCGTCACGTAAAGTTCAGTGTGTTCGGTGCCGATGTGCTGCGCGACGAGTTTTGCGGATTCGGCTTCATTGAACTCACGATTGTCAAAGCCGATCGTAAAGGTTTTGACCGGCCGCTTGCTGTTGGCCTGCATGATCGCGACGATCAGCGAGGAATCGATGCCACCGGATAGGAAAGCGCCGAGTGGAACATCTGCTTCCATGCGCATCGTGACCGCGTCGTTGAGGAGAGCGTCGAGTTGGTTGACGGCCTCTTCTTCGGTGCCGCGGAATGGATTCGCGATGCCGTCTTCAGCGGCGACCTTCGCGGACCAATAGGGTTTCGGCGAAGCGTCGCTGCCAAAGCCGCGAATCGCAAGGACTGTGCCGGCGGGAAGTTTGTAAATGCCTTTGTAAATCGAATGCGGCGCCGGAATGTAGTTGTGCCGCAGATAAACGGCAATTGCGCCGCGATCGATGTCGCCGCGAAAATCCGGGTGCTGCTGAAGCGCCTTGAGTTCGGAGCCGAATAGAAGCGTCTTGCCAGCCCAGCCATAGTAGAGTGGCTTTTCGCCAGCGCGGTCGCGCGACAAATACAACGTTTGCTCTTCGCGATCCCAAAGAGCGAACGCGAACATCCCGTTGAATTTCTGAAGCGAAGCCTCGACGCCCCAGCGCGCAATCGCCGCGAGCATGATTTCGGTATCGGAGTGGCCGCGGAACGTCTCGCCGAGTTGCTCCAGTTCCTGGCGTAGCGCCTTGAAGTTGTAAATCTCTCCGTTGAAGGTGATGACGTAGCGGCCGCTCGCGGAATGCATCGGCTGGTGGCCCATCGGAGAAAGATCGATGATCGAGAGCCGGCGATGACCGAACGCAATTCCGGTGTTCGGATCAACCCACACACCTTCGTCTTCGGGACCGCGATGACGCAAGCTGGTCGACATGCGTCGCGCGATCAGCGTCAGCTGCTCACTGGATTTGCTGCGGGAAGTGTCGAGAAAACCTGTGATGCCACACATAGTTTTTTCTGCTTTCGACTACGCGTCTGCGGAGCGAGCTATTTCTTCGGTGTGCCCAAGATTCGGATGCGATTGTTCAATAGCCTGGTACAAAACGTATTCGCTTTTGTCAGCCAGGTGCGCGACGGTGAAATTCTCAAGGATGCGCTGGCGTGCGCGCAGGTTCAGCGTTTCAGTGGTGTTGATCCGATCCAACAGCCCCGCCGACATCGCTTTGGCGTCGTCCGACGGTACGACGACTCCCGTGTCGCCGACGACCAGCGCCGAATCGCCCACATTGGTGACGACGCAATGACGCCCACAGGCCATCGCTTCGCCGATCACGTTCGGAAAACCTTCGGTGAGCGACGACGAACAGAACACATCGAGCGCGTTGTAAACGGCACGCACCTCGGACTGTGCCTGGATCCAGTGAACTTTGCCTTCGAGTCCCAGCGTGCGTGCGAGCTGCTTCAGTTCTTGCAGGTACGATTCCTTGCCGTGACCGACGCAAATAAAGCGAACGTCGGAGCGCTCGGCTGCGACTCCAGCCGCGGCCTTCAGAAACATCGTGTGGTTCTTGATCGGGTCGAAGCGAGAAATGTTGCCAACAATTTTAACGTCGTCGCCCATGTTCCACTGCGCGCGAACGCGGCGGCGTTCTTCGTCATTCGGATAAAACGTATTGGTGTCAATTCCGTTCGGGACGAACAGCATTTTCTCGCGCGGCAATCCGCTTTTGACCGCGTACTCTAATCCGGCCATCGAGTTGACGGCAATTCGACTCGCGAAGATGGAAAGCCTCGCTTGCAACCAAATGGTAAGTTTCTCGGCCCAATCGAGGTGCTCTTCGAGGTTCGACGCACGAACCGCCCACACCATGGTGACCTTGGGGTTCAGAGCCTTGGCGAAGGTGGCGACGACATTTTGCGTGTGCATCCAGCCATGCAAAACAGTCGGCTGCTCGTCGCGTACAACCTTCAACGTCTTGAAGAACAGAGTAAAGAGATCCCAGCGGGATTTCTTTTCATAGGAAATCAGCTTGATCCTCTTCGGATCGAGCATTTGGGAAAGTGCGCCGCCCGGATAATACGAGGCGATCACGATTTCGTGGCCACGAGCAGCGAGCTCGTTGGCCAATGTCACCAGCTGGCGTTCGGCGCCGCCGATGTTGAGTTGTCTACTCAGGAACAGAATCTTCAAACTGGATCGCCCTCAATTCGCGATGGGATTAACTTTATGATGCGTTAACGCCGGGTTGCGATTCGTGTGAAGGAATATTCGTCGCAGCCGGCGCCCAGCAGACCGATGCACGGCTCCGTGAACGACCGAACCTGATCAAATCCCAATTCCCGCATGAACGACATCGCTTCTTCGGGCGAAATTGATTCGTATGGATAGCCGCCGAGCCAGTCGCGCGTGTCGTAATACATGTCCATTCCGCGCTGCTCCCAATATTTTTCGCGGCGCTGCTTCAAGCTCTCACCTTTGAGCGCCAGGCGGACGCGCACGAGCACGAGATAGCACGCCTCGATGATCTTCTGAGCCCATTTGGGCGAGCGGGAATAAATTCGCTTCTCGATGCGCCACATGCCGCAGAACGGCGTCTTGCCATAGAGTGCCAGCGAAATCATTCCGCCGGGCGCGACCATCGTCGAAGCCTTCGTGATCGCCTGATACATCGCTCCGGTGTGGTGAAGGACGCCCCACGAGTACACGACGTCGAAGAAGCCCAGCTTTTCCGCATTGAGATTGAAAACGCTGATGTTCTGGACGTCCCAGTTCCCGCCGGGTGCATAGCGTGACAACGTTTTGCGCGTCGTTTCAACGCTCTTGGGATCGAGGTCCACGGCGAGAAGCTTTTTAGCTCCGAGCCGCACAGCGGCCAAAGAAAAGAGTCCCGAACCGCAGCCGATGTCGAGAAACGTTTTACCTTCGATGTTTTCGCGCCCCACAAGCCGGATCAACGATTTCTCGGCTTCTTCGATGCGCGCTTCGTCGATCTTTTCGGCGTAGTGCGACCAATTTTCGCCGAACGAAAAATGTGAGTCGAGTTCGAGAAGTTCTTGAGTCTGGGCCACTGTTCGATTGCTCCTAAAAATTTGGACCTGAAATCTATCGCGCTGTTTGCATTTGCGTTTTCGTTTTATTTGCTGACGGGCGTCCCGCTCAGATAGTGCTCCAGAATCGTGTAGCCATCCGGGGCCAGGGTCTTATGCAGATCGCGCTTCGTCGTGTTCAGGTGCTGCTGTTTTTTCCACTCGTCGGGAATCCCGTCGTGCAGCGATTCGATACAACAGACCTTGCCGCTTACCACGTGCTTGTCTTGCCACGCCGCCGTCGGGGACGGAATCGGCAGAGCGGCTTTACCGCTAGCGGTGCCTCCTCCGGGGGCCTGCGACTTGTACTAGTTGATGATACGGCTGTCGGAACCATCGCGATGATCGACCCACGCAACCAGCGCAACTTAGATGCTGAGAATTGCCGATGGTCGGCAGCAGGATTGCGTCCAGGTTCGTTACCGGATCGGCCTGCACCCGATTGTGTGGCGACATCATCGGGGCTGAACTGCGCTGACTTCCCCCCACAGATGCAGGGGAGCGCGAACCAGATCAGCTTTTGGCTTCCGCCAATCGGTTCACGTTCCTCAGGATGTACCAAAGCAAAACGATCTCGCCGATGGACAGAACCGTCGAAGTAATGATTACCGCGAATGCTCCGCCCAATAGTCCGTACTTTGGGACAAGCAGATAGCTCGCCAGCGCCGCCGAGCCTACCGCCAAGGCCAATACAGGAATTTGTTGTACGAAACAGCGCGCCGAAGTTACCGCCGAGGCCATCGTTCCCGACACGTACGTCATCGCGCCGCCGACCATCATCGCGATCAACACGTCGGTATGCTCCGCATATTCGGGCCGATATAGGAGCTGCAACAGGAAGTGCCCGAAGAAGACCGCGACTCCGATGCCGCCTAGTCCCAGAAATGCCGCGATGCCGAGCAGTTTGAACAGCAGGGAATTGAAGCCGGCAACGTCGCCTGTGCCGTAGTGTTTGGCGAGGCGCACAAACGCCGATTGGCCCATCGCGTTAACGATCAAACTTCCGGATGAAACCAAGAACGCGGTGGCGGTGAAGATACCCAGGGCATGTTCACCGAGTGAACTTTGAATGAAATAGCGAGGCATGTTGGGCATTAGGGAAACCAACATCGCGATCACGCCCAGGACGATCGATGTCCGAAAGAGTTCGCTCTGTGTGCTCCAATTCCACAGAGGCCACAGCACTTTTTTCTCGTCGGTCAAGAGCACTTCGGCTTCCGCGCGATCGGCATGTCGTGGCAGCAACTGCGCGCGCTTGCTCATGTCATAGCCGACCAACACGATACCGCGCGCCAGAACAAGAGCAACCGCTCCCCACACCACGCTCTTTGTCAGATACACAGTCGCGAAGAGACCACCGAGTCCGAGCACGCCACGCGCGATCATCGACTTGGCGATGCGATCCATATGATCGTAGAACTGCATACGACCCCAATACAGATCCGCCAACGTTTCGATCGCTTGCCCAAGGCCGATTATCAGGACCACCAACGTCGAGTCCGACCGATAATGCATCACGAAGGGAATCGTTCCAATGATCAACAACGAAATCACCGTGGTCGTCAGGCGAAAACCCAGGTATTCCCCAAAGGGAACCTTCTCCTTCACGTCGGTGGTCAACACCGCGCGTAGCTGCAAGCTCGACAGCGCGAGAATCGGCGTGGCGACAGCCATGGCCAATCCATACTGACCGACCATTTCCACGCTCCCGATCTTCGCCAATACGACCAATATCGCCCATTGGCAGGCGGAATAGATGATGTTGCCCACGAACGTCCAGCTGAAATTCCAGCGCAGCGAAGCGCCATGAGATCGCGTCGACTGCGTGGCAGACGAGGACGTGCTTCCACTATCCGAGGCAGGCGAACTCATGCCAACATCTTCGCCAATGGCCTCTTGCGATTCGATCACCGCGGCTTGTCCCGCGAGATTAGTTTCCTGCGGTGTGGAGTTGGGCGTAAGACTCATCGATAACTGGTGGGCTTTTCCAAGCCGGCTTTCTGCAATTTCACGTGCAAGTCACGCATCATACGAGCCTGAGCCGGACTGTAGCTCACTCGCTGGCCACGCGGTCCAAACGCCGGGCTGCCCACGCGATTCTTCGCTTTCGCCAATTGAACCGCACCGGCCTCGACGGCAACAAGCCCGAACACTAACCAGGTTGGCTTGGTGTTCTCCCAGGTCATGCCGGATGCACCCAATGCCCAAGTAAGCAGCACTACGAGCCAGAGAGAACGCTCCATGAGGGGCAGTCGCAGGGTCGCCCACGCCAGCATCCCAAGCAGGAGCATAAAGATGGCGAACCCGATGACACCAAGCTCCACGAGAATGGAAAGAAAGGTATTGTGCGCCACCCAAGCGGTGACCACCTCGCGTGAGATGCTAATCGGGAAAGCACCCGCTCCCACTCCTATAAATGGGTGCTCGAGGAAAACGTCTATACCCGCTCGCCAAATCACCGTGCGGGCATCCATCGTTCCAGAGCTGATTTCGGAGCCTGTTGTTGCAAGCCGCTCCCACGTGCTCGCCGGCACCAAAGCAGTCGCTGTCATGGCTCCGACCGCAACCAACACGCCGAGAGCAATCTTCTGTTGGAAGGTCCACCGGCGGAAAGTCAAAGGAACCAGCAGCAAGCTGCCGCAAAAGGCGATGAGCGCGCCGCGGGAGCCGGTCATGAACAGCGCGCATGCCGCCAATACCGAATGGAAGCGGTAGAGCCACACCCGCAAGTCCTGCTTTTCCGAAGCCGCCAGATAAATGCTCATCGGCACGCTGAGCGCGAGGCGCAGGCCGATGTCGTTCGGATTCATATTGAACGCCGAATTGCGCGTGTAGGTCGAGGTCACACCGATGTGCAAGAGAGCGCCTATCGCGGAAATGCCGGTGCCTATCAGATAGGCCTGCATTAGTCGAACACGCTCTTCGTGGCGCGGAGCAAATTCCCAGATCATCCAACACATGACTAGAAACTGAACGTAGCTAAGCAACTCTTCGGTCGTGTTCTCTGGCGAGAAGGTCCAGAAATAGCTGAGGCTTGCCCAGACTACAAACACGAGCATGACGACGTGGATGACGGAGGGTCCCCGCACATGGCCGCGTTCAANTACCGCAAACAATCCCGCAACGAATGCGGCCAGACCGACGAGGCGCCCAAACGTACCGACACCTGGCAGAACCAACGCATTTTCAAGCGGGATCGCAAGCACGAACAGAAATAGCAGGCCGAATGTAACTGAAGTCAGCAGTCCAACTTGCTGGGGTCCAAGCAAGTGACGTGCTTGGGCTCGTACCGGCCCATCAGCAGGCGCCATTGCCGATCTCTGCGCTCTCGTAGAGAACATTTTGAAGGAATCCTATCCCTTGTCCGGGGTATCGAGGGTTAGTTGGAGGAGCGGGGACGCGCTCCGGTTGAGTTCATGGCTGCCGGATGATGTTCCGGCAGTTTTTAGGCGTGTGGCGTCGACGGGTGCTTGGCTTCGGCGCTCTGGCCATAGCCATAGCCGTAGCCATAACCGTAGCCATATCCGTAGGTGCGGCCAGGCGTCTTGCGCGGATCCCAGCTATTCAACACCGTGCCGAGGATTCGCGTTCCGTCTTCCGACAGCCGCTGGCTTGCAACGAGCGCTGCTTCGCGCATGGTGTGACCCGCGCGAACAACGAGCACAACGCCATCCGATAGTCCGCCGAGAAGGCGCGCATCAGCGAGGTGCATCATTGGAGGCGCGTCGATGATGATCATGTCGAAATCGGCGCGAAGGCGGGCGATGAGTGCCTCCATGCGCGGCGAGTGCAGAAGTTGAGAGATGTTATTGGTGCGCGTTCCGCTCGGCAGCAATGACACGCCATTGATGCGCGTCTCGAGCACGAGCTGATTTTGCGGCACGGTCTCCAGCTGCGTGTCGGCAAGCAGCACATCGCTGACGCCACGCGCGTTCGACGAACCGAAAATCTTGTGCAACTTCGGCTGGCGCAGGTCGCCGTCGATCAATAGGACGCGACGTCCCATCTCGGCGATCGCGATGCTGAGGTTGCTGGCCACCGTAGTCTTGCCTTCGGCCGGGCCTGGGCTCGTTACGACGATAACCTGCGGGCTCTCAGAACTCTGTCCAGGCAGCAGGATTGAGGTCAGCATGGCGCGGAACGATTCCGCAACCGCCGACGGCTTGTGTTTCCAAGTGACCAGCTCGAGGCAGTCGTTCGGATCGGCCGGAGCGAGTGCCTTGGCATTCTTAACCGCAGGCGTATCGCACACTCCCGCCATCGGAATCACGCCAAGCTCAGGCAAATTGAGGAACGCCTGCAAGTCGCCAGGCGCCTGAATGCTGCGGTCAAACCGCGTCCGGAAGATCACAAATCCCAACCCGAGGAAGATTCCGCAGAATAAACCTACCGCGGAGTTCACTGGGACGTTCGGCTTCGCCGGCATGAAGGGTGGTTTTGCTTCGTCAACGACGAGCACGTTGCTCGCGCGCATGGCCGAGACGAGTTGCGCCTGCTTCACGCGATTGAGCAGCGTGTCGTACAACTGGCGGCTCGATTCAACTTCGCGTCGCAGCGTGTCGTAATGAATCGTTTTGTCCGACTGATTCGCGACGGTCTTCTGCTGCTCGATGAATGACTGCTGCAGCAATTTCTCGCGGCGCGTTGCGGCCGCAAATTCATTGCCGACGCGGCGCAGCACGTTTGTGCGTTGCCGCTCCATGTCAGCTTGCATTTGGTTGATCTGCGCTTGCACGCGCTGCACTTTGTAGTGTTCGGGTGTCAGCGTCGCGCTGAGCTCGACGAGTTGCCGCTGCAAATCCGCCAGCTTCATCCGGTAGTCGCGCAACGTCGGATCGTCGATCGTCTCCGGCAAAGATTCCGCCGGCTTGCTTTTCGCTTCTTCGAACTTGGCCTGCTTATCGACGCGATCGGCCTGCGCTTTGTCCAATTCGTCTTGAAGTTCCTTGAGCCGGCCTTCCGTGACGTTTTCTTTTTCCGTCATCGTCAGCCCAGAAGAGCGCGCATATGCCTGGAGGTTCGCTTCCGACTTTTCCAGGTTCGCCTTCATTTCATTCAGGTGCGCTTCCAGACCTTCACCCGTGCGCTGGCTTGCCTTCCAACGCATTTCCTGGCTCTGTTCCACGAATTCCGAAACGAGCGTGTTTGCAAACTGCGCGGCAAACTTCGGGTCTTCCGAGTCGTACATCACTTCCACGAGCCGTGTCATTCCCGAAGCGCGCACGCTCAGGTTCGAGCGCGCCTTCGCCATAAACGCGTCTTTATTCGTGTCGCCGGTGTGATCGCCGAGCCCAAGCATGTGCTGGATTTTCGCAGAGAACGCGCCCCATCCGCTTTCCGGGCGCTCCTCTTCCGTATTTATCTTGTTGACGACGCGCTCGAGGAGCGAGTCGCTCTGCAAAATCTTGATCTGCGTCTGGAAATACGAGTCGGTGGCCGAATTCTGATTCGACTGCGTTGGATCGATGTCCTTCGATCCCATGAAGTCGGAGTTGAAGTCCTGAATTTCCATCGACGTGCGCGCGCGGTACACCGGCGTCTGAACGAGGCTGAATAGAATCGCCAGTGCCAGACCGGCGAGCGCAAAGCACAGCAGTGTCACCTTGTTGCGAACAAGAATGTGCCAATAGCCGAGCAAGCTGTCGTAGCCTTGCGCGTCGCCGCCGTTGTCCATCGGCATCGGCTCTTGCATCTGGTAAACAACCGGACGATTGTCCGCGTAGTTGTTCACCTGAATCGCCCGCGTCCGATTATTCACTCGATCGAAGTGCTTAGACATTTATGACCTGCCGTTCCGCCCTGCGGCTAAAATTGACATCTCCCGATGCGCGTTCTCTCTCGTGTGATTGGACCCTACGGGCGATAGATCGCTAAACCCGTGCCGGTCGAGATAGCTGCTTCCATCGCACGGAGAGCGACTTTCTTGCCTGTACTGTCGGGGACGAACAGAATGTCGTTGCCTTGCAAGGGCACGTCTTTGCTCTTGCCTTGCAAAATCGTTTTCAGGTCAACCGGGATTTCCACTCGCTGATCCGATCCCGCATTTACTCTCAATATCTTCGCGTGCTTTGTGTCCGGCGTGGTGCCGAGTCCTTCCGCCATCGAAAGAGCTTGAATGACCGACATGTTCTGCTTTTCGCCAAGTATAAACCCACCTGACTTCTTAACGGCACCCGTAACGTAAATCAACTCAGCCTTGGGAACGGTGACGACATCGTGTGGAAGGATCTGGATGTTTTCTTCCGGCACCTTCGCTTCCATGATGTCCTGCAGATTCACCTGAGCGACACTGAACCGCCCAGAGGCATCCATGGT
>JGI12635J15846_10002466_pt1 | contig 16186 bp, 13 predicted proteins | sample BlaSpr_A8_OM2_M2_FD_15846 | JGI IMG/M metagenome (IMG submission 15846) | reverse complement strand
TCGACGAAGGCCGCACCGGGGAAGCTCGTCAAGGCGACGTGACCTATGACTCAGGGGACGGAACGGCCTACCCTGTCGAGCCCGCCTATGACGGGGGCTACGTCAGTCCTTACGAATACGGCTATTACCCGTACGATGGCGGCGGATACTTTTCCACCTCGGTTGTCTTCATCGGGGGGCGCCCCTTCTCGCGCCATCATTTCTTCCCCCATCGGCTGTTCTTTCACCGCCATGCGTTCTTCGGCAGCCGCTTTGCGCACCGCCCGTTCTTCCCCAGGCGCGGATTCCATCGCGGCCTCCCGCCGCCGCGCGGCTCGGCTTCGCTCGGCTCGCGGATGGCTTTTACCGCGACGCCAGGCCGGGTAGGACCGCGCTTTGCCGGCCCTCGCGGTCAGATGTCGCGTGGGCGCGGCATGAGCAGCTCTCGATAGAAAGCCGTCTCAGCGATACGGACCAAAGCTCAGCGACGAGCGCAGCGGACGAGTCCGTTGAAGCCGGGCTCTTGCAGAGTCATTCTCCTGAGACTGGTCTTTGGCTTGGCCCGGGTAACGCGCATGTGCATTTGTCGGCTAGTTTTTCGGCGCGTTGGTCTTGTCCTTCGCCTTCTCCGCAGCCTCGGCCTTCGGGCTCTCGTGCTTGCTCGAGAGCACCTTACCGTTTCCGGCGTCGACTTGAACCTCTTGGATACCCGTCCGCCCGGCCACCTCGATGTCGAAGGAGTACACCAGGCAACCGTGCTCGGCCTCAAGCTCGGCCTCTTTCACGGTTGCTTTCGACGGGTCTTTGAAGGACGCCAGAGCTGCCTTTTGCGCGTCAGGCTGAGTGACCTTCGCCATCGCTATGAGTTCTTCCTTGGTGGCTCCCTTCTTCGGATGGATGCTGCAGGGCGCCGTGGCGGCAAGTGCCGTTGCAGTGTCTACCAGGAGCAGCGCCGCCGCGAGACCAGTGTTCTTCATCGAGCCCTCCTTGCACCGGTAGCATAGCCTTGGGGTTGGCGACTTGACGAGGCCAACCCAACCGGCTCAGTTTTCTCTCCTCCGAAAGAGCAGAAACGCACCGACGCCCAGGAGAGCGGATCCCGCAGCCATCAGAATGAGTGGTGCGATTTCCCGCCTGGTCTCGTTTTCAGTTGCCCGGGCATATTCGACCGCCGGATGGTAGTTGAAAAACAAGGCGCCGGCGCCGAGAAGTGCCGCTCCAAGGATAAGGACGCAGAAAGCTAGAAACAAGCTCTGTCTTGGGGTTTGCTTCATGGAATTGAGCCTATCGCCATTCCTCCCGCGCCCAAGGGAGAGACAATTTCGTACGGGCTGAAGTCGAGAACCGGCTGTCAGGGACACGTTCGGCGGAATTATAGGTCGCTCGTGGCCTTGCCCACGTCCTCCGCCTGCGGGCTCAGGCCCTCCGGCCGCTGCGTGACGAGGACTTCGGCGAGATCTGGAATTCAGCTCCCACCGCGGCGTTCTTTCGCTCTCTTGGCCTTTCTCGTGGTCATCGGTGTGGCGGAGACGTGAGACTTGGAAGGTTCAGACGTCAGGGCCGGTTAGCTAGACTGATCGGACGAGAGGAGCGAACCGAATGGGTGAAGGCCTTTTTCAGGTGCCCGCTCTTTCCTTACACCGTCCCTCCGTTTGTCAGTCACGCGCCGAACGTGCCAACGCCACCGGCCCCCAGCAAGCGGCGCGAAAATGACCGAAGGTTATGCGCCGCCTGGAGTGGATCCGGTGCACCGCCGGGTTGGGCACTTACCTCGCTGCGTACGGGCGTTCAGTTTCGCGCTGCCCGTGTGCCAGTAACTGGAGTTCCGCGTCGGCGCCACGCGCCAACAGCGTGCGGTAACTTGCCAGATCGTCGTCGTCCATGGCCTGCATCTGCGGCTCTCCGGCATCGGCCACCGACTTCACCGTCGGGCCCAGGGCGAGCGTGGTGCCGAGACCGGCGTAGAGGTAACGATCGCCGAATGTCTGTTTCAGTACGGCGAACGCAGGCTCCCCGGTGCAGTGCCCTGGTGCGATCCACACGACCTTCCACGTGTCATGCAGCGCGGTGGCGATGCGCTGAATCTCGTCGTCCTTGGCCGGAAGCAAGTGGGTGCCGCCGATGACCAGGTGAATCGGCTTATTGATCGCCTCCTTTGCTGCCTCGACGATCTTCTCGATGGTGGGGTGACTGCATCCGACCACAAGGACGATGCCATCAGGCGTATCGATCGCCAACGAAGGTTCCATCACGTCCAGGTCAACGCCCCACGGCCCCTTCAACAGAATCAGATGAACCCCGGGCGCCACCTCGGTGGTCTTGGCCACCCAGGTGAAATTGCCCTGCGGCCACGGGGTGCCGAAACGTATCGTCTCGGGCGGCTTGCCGTCGTAGTAGCGCATCTCGGCCGGTAGCGATTCATTGCGCCTGTAGAAGGTTCCCGGCAGCGCCGCGCCGAAGACGCCGAAGTTCTCCTTCGGCGCGTAGATCGGCACGCTCGGGTTTACGCTCAGGAGATAATTCAAGCCGCTGGTGTGGTCGCCATGGCGATGGGAGACCACTACGAAGTCGAGCTTGGTGAGATCGATGCCCTTCGTCTTGACGTTGTGCGCAAAGATCTCGGCGTTGTTGCCGGTATCGAACAGAATGCGCTTGCCTCCGTATTCGATCAGTGCGGAAAATCCCCAGTCTTTCCTCATCGCCGAGGTCTTGCCGAAGGCGTCGTAGAGGATGGTGATCTGAGCCTTCTTGAGGTCTGGATTCGCCGCCGACTGCGGTAGGGTTGTCGCCGCACATCCGGCGAGCATGACTGCTAAAGCCAAAACGAAACCGCTGAACCACCAACTTGTCTTCATTTGCTTCTCCTTTTCTTTTGATGCGTCGTCAATTTGTCCGCAGCGGAGCGGAGCGAGTCCGCTGAAGCGCCGTGTTCGGCGCGTGATTTGTAGACAAGCCGAGTGACACGATTAGCACCTTACTCCTTGGCGGTTGCGTCCTCAAGGTGCCAGGGCGTGCGGCGAGGCGATGGGGCCGGGCTCGTGAGGCGGGACGGAGACGGTGGACAAGCGAGGGCTTCTTGGTCGAGCGCAGTCACCAGGGCGTCCTGGGCCAGTTCTTCTGCGATGCCGATATCGTGGGTGACTCGGGCAATGGCGGCGATGAGCCGTGTGGACTCGATCTTCCACACGGCCTCGATCGCCTGAGGCACAGCTTTCATGCCTGCTACGTTACGGCGTTCCGGTATGAACTGACGATGTCGCGTCGTCGAACTATGCGGTCTTCAAAGGCCCGGCGACCTTGTACGTACTGAGGATGATGCCGGACGGCATTGCCTTCGTGCTGACGAGCTCGAATGTGCGTGCCGGGGTTCCCTCCGCAAAGAAGCGCTTCCCCGTGCCCAACAGGACTGGATAGACGGCCAGCACAACTTCATCCGCAAGCCCATGTTCGAGCAGCATCGATGTCAGCGTGCAGCTACCCGAGAGGACAAGGTCCTTGCCGTCCTGCGACTTGATGCGGCGAATGCCTTCGACGATGTCCGGTCCAAGGCCCTCGAACGGGCCCCATTCAAGACTTTCCGGACGGTGGGTAGCGACAAATTTCGTCGCCGCATTGAGGCGGTCCGCTATCGGACTGCTCGGCGCCCTTGGCCACCAGCCCGACCAGGCATCGTAGGTGCGACGGCCAAGCAGCAGATCGAAGCTCTCGCCATGCGCGGCCATGATCGCGTCCCGGCCAGCGGGGGTCCGATAGGGCGCGGTCCAGTCGCCGTAGGGGAAGTCGCCGTCTTCGCCGGAGACCTGGATCACGCCGTCCAGCGAGATGTGTTCGATGATTTTGAGCTTTCTCATTTGAGTCTCCGTGTTCTGGGGTGTCAACACCCCGGTCTCGACATCAAGTGATGTGTGTCGTCTGCCCAACGATACCAAGTTCAGCGGCGAGCGAAGCGAGTCCGCTGCAGCCGCGGGTTAAACACGAGAGCCTTGTTGAGCCGGAGCATGCGACAACGATATGCCTGCGCCGGGATGCTGTTGAACGCGCGGGAGCCTGCGTTCGCCAAGACCAAGCGCCTGAACGGCGAGGAACAGCGACCATCCTCGTTTCGTCATGCCGCGCGCCGCCGGGGAATCACCGTCCAAACGATGATTAGGCCGAAGACCAAAGCGATTGCAGGCCACAACCGCATGACGACAGGGCCCTGACCGGACCACCAGGCCAAGATTGCCGCAGCCCGATCAACCCCAAGAAAGAGCGTAATGATCCCTTTGGCAATCGCGATAACCCCGAGGCCGCGGAGAAGGCGGGGCGCACGCGAGGCTGCCGCCACCCGGACCAGCACAACTCCGATAACGATCCGTAGAGCCGCCTCAAAGTACAGTCCGGTGGGTGTCATGGCATACCTCGAGGCGCTCTGCAGAAGGTGAGGCGCCACAACACCAACTGCTCCGACAGCAGCGATGAAAAAGCCGATCGCCAGAACTAGCACCATCGGGTCAGCTTCCCGCGCGGTTCTAACGCCTTGAAGCCCAGCGGCGAGCGCAGCGGAGCGGAGCGAGGCCGCCCGACCTCGGTGTTCAGCGAAACGGCAGTAACCTGCCTTCGGCAGTCGCTCGAGCGAATCGTGGGTACGCTGCCAGGAGCCATCCTTACTGAATGACCCGGTCCGCGCGCTTCACCACTTCGGGCGGAATCGTCACGCCGATCTCCCGAGCCGTCTTCAGGTTCACGGTCAGCTCATAACTACTGACAGTCTGCACGGGTAGGTCGCCCGGTTTCGCGCCCTTCAGGATCTTGTCCACGTACGCCGCCATGCGTCGGTAGCCCTCGACGAAACTCGTTCCGTAGGTCATGAGAGCTCCCGCGTCTGCTCCGGTCGGCGGAAACATGGTGGGGAGCCGATCCCTGGCCGCCAGCTCGGCGATCCTTTTCCGATTGATCATCGGTACCGGCTCTTCCAAGACCATCACAGCATCAGCGTGCCCCTGCCTGAACGCCGCGAAAGCTCCCTCGAGATCCGGAGTAGGTCCCGCTACCCTGAACCGCTGGCTCTGGAGGCCCAGGGCACGGGCTTGCTCCTCGCCTGCATTCATCAAAGCTTCGGAGACTCCTCGATCTCCCAGCAGAGCCACGCGCTTGAGGCTCGGGATTGCTTCCTTTAAGAGCTCGAGCTGCTTCCTCGCTTGCTGCGGATCGAAGGTCGTGACGCCCGTGATGTTTCCACCAGGCCGCTCTAGGTTCGCGACCACGTCCTCCGTGACGGGATCCAGCACGATCACGAAGACCATCGGGGTGGTTGTAATCACCTTCTTGGCCGCCCGGACCGTGACGGCGCCCTGTATGGCGATGACATCCACCTTGAGACGAGCCAACTCCGCGGCAAGTTCGGGAACTCGGTCGTATTGCCCTTCCGCGAATCGCGGCTCGATGATGATGTTCTGGCCCTCGACGTAGCCGAGCTTAGCAAGCTCTCGTCGGAACTCATCAAACATGGGATGGGAACGGCTCGTCGGGTGGAGGAACCCAACCCGCGGGATTCTGGCGGCTTCCTGCGCCTCGACGGGTGCAACGATGGCGCCAACGGTCAGGATGGCGACTGCGAATAGAGTCTTCATGGAACACCTCCACCTCTTGTGGGTGTTAAGCATTTCACATGGTCGCCCAACGGCTTGAGGCTCAGCGGCGAGCGCAGCGGAGCGGAGCGAGGGCGCAGCAGCGACGTGTTAGCCGGCTTAGCGCGCATTGGGCCCGGGCCGGTGCACCTCTACCGTGTCACCAACTTCGATCGTCATCAAGTCTTCTCCAACTTCCAGTCGGCCGGCGTAGGTCTTGCGCGTCAGCGCGATGAGATCGGAGATCGTTGGCGCCGCGATCCCGGACTCAGTCGTCAGCAACACAATGTGCGAATACACAGCCAGTCTGGGTGTCAGCCTGGCAAACACGATTCCGGCTTCCTCCGGGGACGTGTGATGACCAATGATTCGTCGGGCTGCCTCAGACTTACGAAGGAGTTCCTCTCTGGCCTGCGCCACTTCATGGATTACGACGTCAGCTCCCTTGGAAAACCGGATGAGATTCTCGCTGAATCGCGTGTCGCCGGAGATCACCACCGACCGCCCTGCATAGTCTATGCGGTAACCCAGCGCCGGTTTAATTGCAATACCATGATCAACGTCGAAAGCAGTGACCTTCACGCCGTTGGCCTGATACACGACGCCTTCAGAAATATCCTGGGCAAGAATGGATGCGCCCTGTGCCGGGAGTCTCTCGTCCTCGATCCGAATCCGAATATCCGCTTGGTACGCTTTCTCCAGGTAAGACATCATTTCTTTGGTTCCGGAAGGTCCGCAAACCCGGAATGGTTCGGTTCGACGCCCGAAGGGCGTCGGGAGCCACCCGGTCAACCAGAGATCGGGAATGCCCACGACGTGGTCGGAATGGAGGTGGGTCAGAAACGTCGCGGTCACGCCGGACAGTGGAATTCCAAGCTGCCACAGGCGCTGTGACGCCCCGCGGCCACAATCAATGAGCAACTTTTCCCGTCCGGCTTCGACCAGCGTACTCGGACCGAACCGATCCATCATCGGAAAGGGATTGCCGGTGCCCAGCAGGGTCACCTTGAGACCTTGCGCAGACGTGTCCATTGGAGTTAAGAGGATGAGCAAAATCCCCAACATTTCTGCGAAGCGCGGACGAGTCATGGGACTCTCCATTCTGCGGTAGCCGCCCAAGGGCTTAGAGCTCAGCAGCGAGCGCAGCGGAGCGGGGGTAGTCATCTCTGAAATCTTACGCCCGCCCGTCGCGCGTGCGTCTGATCGCGGCGTCGTTCTCGGGGAGCCCCCCCGGCGGAGGCGCGTGGCCGGCAGGCGCGGCCGAGACCCGACGTGTCCGAACTTGTGTCCGAATGAAGACCCTAAAGAAAACCAACAAAAGCCAACATGACGAAAAACGTGACTCCCTCGCAATCTCGCGAAACGTTAGGAAAACGCGAGGGTTAGCTTTAGATAGGTTGGTTTTTGTAGGTGTTTGTTTGGTCGGGACGCCGGGATTCGAACCCGGGGGAAAACCGCACTTTTCCTAAGGAATTCGGGCATGGGTGCGACGATGGGTCCGATTCCCTTCCATTCCGTTGAGCTGGGGGGCGGGAGCAGTCGTCTTGGGGGTCTCATGGGTAATGAGAGTTGCCAGAAACAAGGCCGTCGACATCGTCCGACGGGGCCTCCGCGCCCGCGCTCGAGATCAAACGCTGGCATATCTGACAGAGCCACGCTGGGACGAACCGGACCTCCAGCACCTTCTTAAGGCGCGGGTTGACGAGTTGGAACCGCGACTTCGGCAATTCTACGAGCTTTACTACGAGCAAGGATGGAGCCAACGGGAGATAGCGGCCCACCTTGGCAAGTGCCGCGCGAGTGTCCGGTGGCTCGACCGCAACTGCAGAGCCCGCCTCGCGGGAAAGAACCCACCGATCCGGCCGCGAAGACGGCGTGGTGAGCATCCCACCAAACCGCCTCATCGACGAAAATAAGAAAGCGCTCTAGCCCAGTGGCAGGGTGGTAAGCGACTTGATAAACAAAGGCTAATTCCATCCCTTGAGCCTATCGGTGTCGATGGTCTAACGGGGACTCAGCGTCGCTCTGAATCGAAAGGGGATACAACTCGCGACAATATACCTGCAGGGCCGTGAACCGATGACGAAGAACCATCTATGCGCAGGTGACCGTCCGGGTTCGCTGACGCCTTTGATTAGCCTTGACTTTCGCATCCGCAAGGCAGACGCTGGCTAGGAAGCTCCCTTTAACGTGTTCGAGGATCCTCTTCCGGGCCAAAGAGCCCCCGTCCAGGTGGCTTCCTGCAACGTCGCGAAAGGTGTTAGATGAAATGTGGATCAAATTTCTCCTCTCGCGAAGGCGTAGATTCACGTGGCGCCGGATCGTGGCGAGCCTTCTGAAGCAGCGTGCGCTCGGCCGTTTCTTGGCCCTCTCGCTGCTTTGCTCGTTCATCGGAGCTGCTGTGCGGGCCCAGAACGGCCCGGACAACGACCCGGACGGAGCGCCGGGCTACGTCAACAGCTACTTCCACCATTCCTCGGTGGATTCGATAAACCTGTACAACGGGATGCTGACGATCCCGATCGCGATCGGTCCGGCCTATCCCGTCGGGCCCAGGCTGAAGTTCCAGGCGACGCTCGTTTACAGCGCGCGAATCACTGATTACGGCCACCCCGCCATTCAGAGCTCCGACTTCTCTTACGTCGTTCTCTCCGGCGACCCGGCTCTGGGGGCCGGTTGGACCTTCAACGTCGGCTCGGTTAAGGACTGCAGGCAGGGCGTGGCCATCGGCGTCTGCTACGTCGGCCCCGACGGTGCCTCGCATTTCTTCCAGGTGGGCGTCGGCCAATTCGGCAAGGCGGAAGACGCGAGCCAGTTGATCCTTCACGACCAGGGGACCGTCACGGCCGGTCCCTATGAGATGTGGGATGGTGACGGGAACCACTACATCCTGGACCACCAAGTCAGCGGACTGGATGACGTTCCTATGGACACGGCCAACAACGGGTACGCGCACGACTTCGGAAAAGGCCGCGACGGCTGGTACCTGACTTCCGTGTCCGATCCCTTCGGCAATACCTACGGCGTCCAGTACCGGCCGAGCGCCGACCTTCCCTGCTGGAGCTACTTCGATACCAATTGCGCCGGAGCGCAGACCTCGACGCACATGCGTTGCCTGTCGAGTACCGCCTCCTGGGTGCCGCAGTTCATCGACCTTCCCACCGGAACGGTCACGGTTGGCCCCGGGACGAACCCGGACGTGACAGGCAGCCTGATCGGGTCCTTCAACTTTCCCGTGAAGGTCGGAGGAGTCTCTACGAATGCGACGTGGTCGTTGGACTACCAGACCGAGCCATACCCCATCCGCTGCGGGACCATCCCGCCCAGCACGCCGATCAATACCACCGCGCACCTGGTCAAGTTGGCGGCGATCCGGCTTCCTTCCGATCTTCCGGGTGCGCCTTCCTACACGTTCCAATACTCCGGGTCCGAAGCCGGTCTCCTGTCGAATATGACACTGCCCACCAGCGGCTTCGTGGACTATACGTATGCCGATTACTCCTTCTATCACGGGCGAATCGGGGCTCTCGAGCCGGGCTGCCAGGGCCCGCCGACGGAAACCGTACGGGCGACTTTCGAGATCACGAGCTCCAACTCCGTGTGCTCGGTGTCGAGCCCGACGCCGAAGCCTCCGACGCCGGCCATCCCGGGCGGGTGCAGTAGCGACAACACGGCGCGCTGGCTGGACACTCAGACGGGGGTCGTGAGTCGCAGGGAGACCGTGCCCGGCGGACCGGACGGCACGGTCGTCGGGGTAACGGACTACGTTCAGTTCGCCTTCCCTTTCGGCGAGCGCGGAACGTATTCGCAGCCTCAGCCGTCGCAGACCCTGACGGTCGTCGTTACGCCGGAGGCCGACAAGAATGGAGCGGCGACCGGTCGCCGGACGGCGAAGGGCATTCTCTTCTGGGGAAGTCCGAAGAACTCCTTCAGCGGGCAGGTTCAGCCCGGGGATAGGACCGGGGCGGACATCGAGGAGCGCATTTTCGATATCGCGCCGAACTGTTTCATCCCAACGGCGGAAATCCCGATGCCCGCTTGCGGCGGAGCGAGCCCGCAGGCGTTCTGCTCGGACAAAGCCGTGCGGGTGACGCAGCGGGGCTACGACTACGACGACACCAACACCGAGGCCGGAAACCGGCGGCTGAAACAGGAGACGACATATCACCAGGCCCTCCAGACCGACGGAACGTGCCCCTTCGGATGCCGTTCGCATTCCGTCAACTTCACGCTGGACTCGAGCTGCGATCCCGGCGGTGTGACCCAATGTACCTGGGAGTCCAACGGCCGGCACTACAACGTGGAGACGCACAGCGGGACCCTCGGCTCGGGCAACAGCGATCAACACACGATCGCGACCGCCTGGAACACGAGCGGCTGGGGCGTCGTCCCGCCGGGGAACGGCTTCGCGCTTCCAAACCTCATGCGCAGGCAGGTCGAGAGCGATTCGGGGCCCCTTGTCGTGAAGCGGTATTTCTTCTTCGAGAACGTCAAGGGCTTCTTAAACGGCACGGCGAACTGGGACCAGAACGGGGCGACGGCCCTTCTGACCTGCCGCTATCCCAAGGCGGTCAACGATGGAACGCCGCAGTACGAGGTCTACGCCCTGCAGTCGCAGACTTCCGAGCCGACCTCCAACCCGTGCCAGGCCTCGATCGGCGGATGGGCGGGACTCGGCACGGACGGGAAGACGTTCGGAAAGACCTTCACCTTTCAGCAAGGCCTGCTGACCTCATCGGCCTGGATGGTGAGCTCCGGGAGCGCCGCGAGCTGGTTTGCGAAGCGGTTCGACCGGGATACGGCGAGCGGATGGGTCACGAAGTCCTACGATACGGCGGGGCTCGCGACGTCGTATCTCTACGACTCGGTCGGGCGGCCCACCTGCATCAAGCCCCCGGGCGCGGAGTCGTCATCGGGGTGCATGAACGTTGCCGGGGCGGAGGCGGTGACGTCTGTCGCCTATCCTTCGACGACACAGACGGTCGCGGCCCGTGACGGCGGCCCCGGCCTCCAGACCTCTCAGGAATATGACTACGACGGCCTCGGCAGGCTCATTCGGGAGAGCAAACGCATGCCGGGCTCCCAGTCCGCCAAGCGCTTCTACCTCTTCGACGGGGCGGGTCACCAGTATTTTCAGTCGGATTGGGTCGATGCTGGGACGTCCGAGGCCTTGTCCTCGTTCTCTCTCAATCCCGGGCCGACACCGACTTGTGCCTTTGCCAGTGGGGGCTATACGACGAACCGTCCCTGGACAGCTCCCGGCTCGTATTCGCTGTGTTTCGATACGTTTGGAAGGCCGCAACAGATTGTCGGATCGAGTTTCTCGAGCCTCGTCAAGGTGGACCGGACGGATGGCCCGATACGCTACAGCGACACCCTCGAGAGCGCCGCGACCTTTTGCATCAACGGATCGCTCAATACGAATGAGAGCTGCGGGACGGGCGGCTCCAACGCGACGACGGCGAACGTCAATGACCCGTTCGGACGGCTCACAAGCGTGACGGAGCCCGACAACGCCGTCACGGGATACACTTACGACGTCAACAACAAGCTGACGCGCGTCTCCCAGGTGAATCTGCCGGCAAGGACGTTCACGTACGACCCCTTGGGGTTCCTGCGCTCGGAGTTCACTCCGGAGAAGGGCTCCGTCAGTTACGACTACGGAGGCCTCGGCAACGTCCTTTCCGAGACTTTTCCGGGATCTCCGACTCTGATCGTCAGCCGCTCCTACGACTTCGCGGGGCGGGTCGCCGCGGTCACCAGCAACGAGGGAGGCTCGAGGACCTACCTCTCGAACAGCTACAACAACACGGTATTTGACGCCTCGCTGGGCAAGCTGACATCCCGCACCGCGACCAACTACTCAGTCGCCCCCAATCCCACCGCGAGCGATTTCTACACCTACGGCGGCCTGGGCGGCAGACTGTCGAACGTGCAGACTCAGATCGTCGGCAGTCAGAGCCTGACGACCTTCCAGAACTGGCAGTACAACGCGCTGGGCCTCATCGCCCAGCACTCTCACGCCCGCCAGACCGGAGCGGCGCCGTTCATCCTGTCGCTGGATTACGACGCCGCACTGCCCATCACCGAATACATCAACGGCATCCCGATGGTGAAGAACATCACGTACTGGTCCTCCGGCGCCTTCGCGACCTATACGACCGGGATCGGGATCGGTCACGACGTGACGACGACGATTGGCCAGGACGGGTTGATTCCCCGGCCGTCGAGCATCTCGACGACGGGCGCCACATCCAACTTCCAGACGGGGACCTATGGCTACGACGGCGCCGGCAACGTCAAGGCGATGGGTCCGGACGGCTTCGGGTACGACTCGCGCAGCCGTCTGACCTCGGCCGCACTCTCCGGGTCCGGCAGCCAGACCTTCACCTACGACCAGGCGGGGAACCTCTTGACTAAGAACGGGACGCCCGGCAACGCGACGTTCTGCTCGACCTTCTGTGCGAACAACCAGATCTCGGGAGCCACTTACGCTCGCGGCAACCTGACGAACTATGCCGGCCAGACGTTCTCGTGGGATGGGCTGGACCGGATGGCCTCCTCGTCGCAGAGCGGCCTGACCTTCAGCTACCTCTACGACGGCAGCGACGAGCGGGTGGCCAAGATCCCGCCGACAGGAGACTGGACCTTCACGTTGCGCGACGAGAGCAAACGAGTCGTCTCGGAGTACTCGGGCGCGGCGACATCGCGGGACAACGTCTTTCTCGGCAGCCAGCTCGTGACGTCCTACGCAAACCTCGCGGTCGGGGGGAACGACCAGGCCTGGTCCTTCTACTCCTCGGACCACCTGGGAACGCCGAGGCTCGCCACGAACGTCACCGGTGCCGGGGTCGCGCGCCAGTACTGGCCCTTCGGCGAGGCCGTGGCATTGCAGGGCAGCGCCCAGGCCCTCCGCTTCGCCGCGATGGAGTTCGACGCCGAGGGTGGCACCGGCACCCTCGCCGCCGACCGTTACTACGACCATGCCCGAAGCCACGTCGGAGGCCTGGGCCGGTTTCTTACCACGGACATCCTGCAAGGCGAGATCCTAGAGCCTCAGTCCTGGAATCGTTATTCCTACGCTCGAGGAAATCCGCTTCGGTACGTTGACCCAAATGGACGCGAGATTCGTGTGGCAGTGCACAACGTGTTCCCCGGCAACTATCATAGCTCGATCATGATCATTCCCGAGAATCAGGGCTTGTTTGCTGGCCGTGGTCCATTCACCAATAGCTTACCGGACGGTCGAAAGTATGCCACCTTGGGTGCGGGACCGAGCGGCCTTAGACTGAAAAGCGACCCTAACCGTCCAAATGACGTCAACCTCGCCAATAAAGTCGAATACGAAACAGTGGATGTTGGTTCAAGGTGTGAAGACGATGTTGTAGTGGACCTCCTCGCCGCAGATTCCGCGTACAAGGATGACTTGCTTTACGATCCGGTCCCCTTGCCGTTCGGACCGGGCCATAACTCTAATTCATATGTGTCGGGCCTACTGGGGTCTGTGGGGCTCCCGGTACCAGCGGTTAAGAAGAGTGTTCGAGGCTACGGCAAGCCAATTTCGGCCGCCAAGTTTAGCGATAAGCGGCTAGCTACGGAGGAAGAGCGCCTTCGTGCTTTGGGGCTGAAGAGAGGTAAGAATGGGATCGAGCCCGTTGACAACTGAGAAGGCGCGTTGGCTTTGGCTTGCGCTCTTATTGCTGGCCGCCGTGGTCGGCGCGATCGCTAGTTCGGCTAGCTGCCGGTTGGGTTTCGAGAGTGACAGGTCCGTCGCCGCGCGTGTAGCGCAGCAACTTGGGGGTGCCAAGAACAGAAATGACGTCCGAGCAGCGCTGCTGCGGCGCTTCAAGATTCTGGGGGAGGGACAGGGACGGGGACCGTGGCTCTCGCGGGAGGCTTTTCGGGAAGGTGATTACTACTTCCACATCGTGGTCGGCGAATACCAAGGGCTTCCGTATCGGAAGACAGTTGAGGCATTCGTGTGCCTTGACGAAGAGGGCTCTAAACCGGAGGTATTCGTACGGCGCACGGCTGAAGGGCTCTGACTGGTTGGGCGAAATGGGAGGAACTAAAGAACGCGAAAGAATAGGGTCACGAAAGAATAGGGTCAGGTCCGTGAATGTGTGAACTTGTTGGAAGAAGAGGTCAGGTCTGTGAATGTGTGAGCTTGCTGTAGGCAAGTTGGAATTGCTTCCCGGTCCGGACGGCGCGGCCCCAGGGTGCCCGTCCGGGCAGGCGCCGTTCGTGGTGTCCTACGACTACGACGCGGGCCTTCCGGTCAAGGAGTACGCCAACGGGATTCCGGTGGTGAAGGGGGTTGGTTACCGGGCTTCGGGAGTCCTGGCCGGTTACGTGACAGGGATAAACGTGGGGCACGACGTGACGGTGACGATAGGGCAGGACGCGTCGCTTCTGCCCCGTCCTTCGAACATCTCGACCTCCGGCGCGGCGCCAGGCTTCGTCAGCGGCGACTACCACTACGACGGGGCCGGGAACATCGTAGCGATCGGCGCCGACCAGTTCGGCTACGACTCGCGGAGCCGCCTGTCTTCCGCGATCCTTTCCGGTGTGGGCAACCAGAACTTCGCTTATGACCAGCTCGGCAATCTCCTGAGCAAGACTGGGACTCCCGGGAACACGACCTTCTGCACGGCGAGTTGCGCCAATAACAGGCTTCCGTCCGGGGAACGAAACGCGGTCGGTCCTGAAATGAGGTCGAACCAAACGGGGTCGGTCCTGAAATGATGTACTTTTCCGAACTCGCCGCGAGCCGAGAGACCGGGTCACTTGGCCTGCTGCCCATCAGGGGAGCGGTCCAGGCCGTTGCCTCGTGGGGCCTAGGAACTCGCATATGGGATTACGGAAGGGCGTTTTAGGAACTGAAGGCAGTGCGACGCCGAGACGAAAAGGGAGAGGGATGACTGACCGGGGATCGACGATAGCGAATGTGGGAGGAAAGAGGCTCGCCTGCGTTCTATTTGGCTTGACGCTCCTCTTGCCCGTAGGTCTTGCTTCCCAGCCGGTGGACCTCCACCTCCTGTCGGTGACTGGTCCCCCGACGGTGAACGTGTTGAATACCGCGACCTACACGGTTCGAGTCACCGGCGCGGGCGCCACGGGCGTAACGGTGACTGTGGTTTTCGCGTCAGTTTTTCCGCCGAGCGTGTTGTTCAACGCCCCCTCGTCTTCCGCGGGTTGCGCCGCGAATACCGGGACCTGGGACCTTTCAACGACCGTTACCTGCCCCTGGACCGGCTCGGACGTGACGATCCAGGTGACGCTTCGGTCGGCCGGGACTCTTAAAGTCGTGGCCGGCGTCATCGGCAACGAGTTCGACCCTGTAATGTCCAACAACTCGTCCTCGACGACGACCACGGTAATCACCACGCTGGTCGGTGACGCCAACGGGGACGGCACGCTGAACGTGTCGGATGTGTTCTATATCATCAACTACATCTTTGCGATGGGGCCGGCACCGTTGGGCCCGGTGGACGTCAACGGGGACGGCAGGCTGAACGCAGCCGATATCTTCTACCTCATCAACTACCTATTTGCGGGTGGCCCTCCTCCGATGACTGCCCCTCCGGCTCCCCCTCCGGGGTTTCAGCCGCCCCCCGGAGGCCAGGCAAGCGACGTCTTGACGATTGGGACCGTGTCCGTCTCGTCAGGCACAGGCACGGTCGAGGTGCCGATCTACATCCAGGACAATACCGGCACTACGCTCGGCCGCGACCAGGGCGCCGGGCTCAGAATCAGCGCCTTCGCGATGCAGGTTACATACGGGCCGAACCCCTGTATGGACACCCCTATCTCAACGAGCCAGCGAATCAACCTCACAGGAGGTGTCCTCGCCAGCCAATCCGCGGACACAGACAATCGTTCCAAAGTCAGTAACACGTCGCAGTCCTGGGCCTACGCCTCGGCGGAGGCGAACGGGCTTATCGGGTTCACTGGCGCATCGGCTCCCGGGGACCTGATCGGGAAGATGGTGTTCAACCTGAACGGCTGTTCGGAGGGCACGATCAACCTGGTCGTTACGGTTGCGGGCACCGCGATCGCGCTGCTCACTTCCGACGGCGCCGTAACGAGCGAAATGGCCGGCAACGGCCTGACGGTCGTCAACGGCGCGATCAACATCGGGCAGACCACGAATACGCCGACGAGTACGCCGACCGCGACACCGACGCCGACCCCGACGCCGTCAAACACTCCGACGCCCACGCCCACGCCAACGCCGACGCCCACGAGAACTCCTACCCCAACCGCGACACCGACACCCGGCCCAATTACCCTGGTTCAGAAGGCCAACGACGGAGGACCAGGGTTGACGGCCACCTTCCCGGTGGGGCCGACGGTAGGGAACCTGTTGGTGGCGATTATCGGCGTGAAGGGGACGAACTCCATCAACACACCGACCGACCAGAACGGAGTGCCCAACGGATGGCAGGCGGCGATCAACGAGGCCGGAACATCGAGTCCCTCGCGGCCGGGTCAGGCGATTTTCTACAAGATAGCTGGCGTTTCGGAGACCCAGACAGTCAAGGAGACGTTGACCGGCTCCCCGTCCACCACCGCCATTCAGATCTTTGAGTACCGCA
>JGI12635J15846_10002465_pt1 | contig 16190 bp, 14 predicted proteins | sample BlaSpr_A8_OM2_M2_FD_15846 | JGI IMG/M metagenome (IMG submission 15846) | reverse complement strand
CCCGCCGTATCCACCAGGATTACGTCATGCGCTGATAGTTTGCTCTCGCGAATCGCTCCGCGCGCGATTTCGAGCGGCTTGTCGGTCCCCGCTGCGGGCCAGCACGCCACGCCAATCGCTTTGGCCACCTGAGCGAGCTGTTCGCGCGCCGCCGGACGATACACGTCGGTGGAAACCACCAGCGGCCGATGGCCGTGCGCCGACAGCCATTTCGCCAGCTTGCCCGTTGTCGTCGTTTTTCCCGAGCCTTGTAGCCCGGTGATCAGCCACACCGAAGGTGGCCGCGAAGCGAATAATGGCTTGGCATGCTTGCCCAGCAGCTCTAACAGTTCGTCACGGACGATCTTGATGACCTGCTGGTCGGGTGAGAGCTGCAGCATTACTTCGCTGCCGAGGGCCTTTTTGCGAATCTTGGCCAGCAACTCGTCGGCAACGCCAACGTTGACGTCGCCTTCGACCAACGCTTCACGAATTTCCCTCAGCGCCGCGTCCACATGCTCTTCGCTGAGCTTCCCTTGCCCGCGAAGATTCTTGAACGCCCGCTGCAGCTTCTCTGTCAGGTTCTCAAACATGTCGTATGATTCTGCTCGATCCGGCTGGCAAACGTAGTATTGCGTTTAGGCCGCTGCCCCTTCATTTTAGGGGATGAGCACAAGGCGGTCAATTCGAGTTACCTGCAGCACCTGCAGCGTCTTCCTCCCCCTTTTGCCACGGGGTCATTCCAAGCGGAGCACACGACGCCTCGGCTTCGTGGGCGAAGCGCTTAGAGCCCGCTGAGCGAAGTCGAAGGGTATCGCGCAGTCCGGGAGTCGCCCTTAGGTCAACCGTGCTAGCGCCCCGCGAATCCGAGAGGAATTGAATGGTCCGCAATAAAAAAAGGCGGCCCTTTCAAGGCCGCCTTTCGACCAGTGCGGATTCAGCAATTTGCCGTAGGAGTTGAGCCCCGATTAGCTCTTCGGAGCCCATGCAGAGGTAAACATCTCTTGCGAAAATCCCTCCGGCACTTGCTTGAAGCACGCGTAACGATACAGGGCAGTATTGAAAATCCCTTGCACCGCGGAGCTAACCACCCCAAGCAATACAAAGTACAACAGCATCATCGCCCCGCCGACGACAAAGCCCCACACGCCACCCACAGCCCCCGCCAGGATCCAAAGGCCAAGTGCCGGGAGCGCCAGAAACAGGAAGATCAAGCCCATGCTAAAGCCGCCGACAACTTTTTCGCCCCATGTTTCGCGGAACAGCTTTGCGGACCGTTTGACCGCATCGAAGGGGGTAAGATCCTCGAATGCCAGTACGGGCACAACGAGAAAGCTGGCCAGCGCCCAGGCAATGCCGATCAGTTTGGTGATCATCCGGCCAATCCAGCCCAATCGTTCCTCGAGCATGCGCAGCAGCATCCCCACCGTTCCGGCTACCAGCGCCCACTGCAGAATCGTCCACTTGCGCGCCCATGCGAGCTCGAGACCGTCGCGCACCGTCCACGTTCCTCCGCTTAAGTGGCTGTTGGCGACGCCCACCAGCGCCACATTGAAAAAGACGACGCAGAAATAATTGGTGACGTAAAAAAGAAGCAGGAAGGTATACGCCAAAGCGCGGCTCGGTTGCCAAGAGAGTCCCGCTGCCTGCGCCGCCTTAATCCCCGGCAGGAACACGCCAATTCCAGCACCACCAATCACTACCATAATCAGCACACACGAAATCGCGGAAAGCACCGGAAGCAGCATCAACTGTTTGTCCGCGCGCAAGATCGCAAAACTCTGCTTAACCATCTCCCAACTGCGGCCAATCTTTCCCATGGCTCCCTCCAAGAAACAGTCGGTCAGCGTTCCACGAACTAGGGTTCTGCATGCGGACGCACTGTCTGTCTGCCGCATGGATAAAACTCTTTGGTCTGTCTAACGGTAGCAAAGAGTATGCAACATCGCGATACGCCCATCCACCAGTGTGTCCAAAGGTGCGTTGCCAACCAGGCTACGGGCTTATCCCTTATCCATAGTGAGGTGAAAATCCAAGGAGCCTGGGTCTTAACAATTTCTCCGACGCAAGAAGTTTGCGACTTCCTTGACCGCTTTTCAAGGCTCGATTACACTTGCTGTTTTGACTGGGGCCGCAAACGCGGCCTGGAGGAGCTCTCGTTGCCGAAACGCACGTTTCAACCGAAAGTGCGCCGCCGTCACAAAACCCACGGCTTCCGCACGCGCATGAAGACCGCGGGTGGGCGCAAAGTTCTCGCCGCGCGTCGTAAGAAAGGACGCCATCGCCTTACGCCCATCTAGACCAGGGCCCGGACCACGCGGCGACACCGAACCATCGCTTCGTTTTCCAAGAGGTGTACGCCTGGTTCGCCGCGTGGAATATGAAGCGGTCTATCGCGGCGGGCAGCGACGCTCGAGCGGCCAGTTCGTAATTTTCATTCGGGCCAATCATCTCGCGCACAGCCGGTTCGGCATCAGCGTGAAGAAAGCGCTGGGCGGCGCGGTGGTCCGCAATCGTATCCGAAGGCGTATTCGCGAGATCCTTCGGCAGAATTTCCCGGAGATACCAACAGGGTGGGACATCGTCATTCATCCGCGGAGCTCGGTAGCCCGCGCGGAATTTTCCGCGCTGACCGGCGAACTCTTGCGTCTAATGCAATCTATAAAATAGCAACGCCAAGCTTGGCAGACGATCCGTGCAGCAAAGAAATACGAAGCAGAATAGCGGCACGCCGGGGAGTTGAATTGCAAACCGTTCAACCCTCGCGCTCCCTGGTCGCCTCTGCGTTTCAAATGGCGATTCGCGTTTATCAGGCATTTCTGTCGCCGCTCCTGTTTTCGAGTTGCCGCTATTATCCGACGTGTTCGCAATACGCCTACGACGCGATCGAACTGCATGGAGCGGCGCGCGGAGTTTGGCTGGCTCTTAAGCGTCTTTTGCGTTGCCATCCATTTTCTCGCGGCGGATTTGATCCCGTTCCGATTGCCAATCCCTCAGCGCCGCCAGTGACGATCCACCGTTCAGGCGCTCAGCAATCAGCCATCTACCAAAAATGGGCTGCTACCCAGGAGCGAGCGGCTAACCAAGAATGAACGGCTCACCCAAAAAAGAAATGTCGCCGCAGATACGGATGCTTCTGGCATCGGTGCTCTCGATCGCCGTCATCGTCTTGTGGAATCGTTTTTTCAACAAGCCCGCGGTCTCGCCGCCAGCACCGCAGCAGCAAAACCCTTCGGTTGCCAATGCCAACAAACCCCAGGGTAATTTGCCGGGACCCGGCCAGATAGTGCCGCCCGGTGGTGTTGATCAAGCTCCTCGACAGACCAGCGCGGCGCAGCCAAAGCCAAGGACTTCCGCCTCTCCGGCCATTGCGCGACGGACTGCAGACACGCAAGAGCACACGATCGTCGTGGAAAGCGCTCTGTATCGCGTAGAGTTCTCGAACCTCGGAGCGGTGGTGAAAAGTTGGAAACTCAAAAAATATCAGGATGACGCCAAGCCCTCGCGGATTCTCGATCTCGTGCATCCTGAAGCTGCGCAGCAAGTTGGCGGCTGGCCCTTCTCGATCGTGCTTAACGAGCCGCAGGATGAAGCCGCCGTCAATGGCGGCTTTTACGTCGTCAATCCTGCGTCGACCCAGCTCACCTCACCCACCGAAGTAGACTTCGTGTGGGGCGACGGCCGCCTTGAAGTCAGCAAGCATTTCCAATTTGACAATAGCTACGTCGTGCAGATCGAGACTTCAGTCAAGCTCAACGGCGCTCCCATTACGCAGGGAATTGCCTGGCGTGGCGGCTTTGGCGATAACACTATTTTTAATCCCGCCGAGCGGGTCCAGGTGATCTATGGCGCGAACGGCAAGCTGGAAACTGTTCCTTATAAGAAACTGGTGGACCCCCAAAAGCTCGGTGCGGGTTTTTGGACGACGGGCAACGAATACGCAGGCATCGAAGACCAATATTTCACGGCCGTCTTTCTTCCGCCAACGTCTACTCCCGGCATTCTGTCTGCCCGTTACTGGGTGCTGCAGCGCGATACCGTGGTGGATGGCAAGTCCGTTAAAGAACCGGTAGCGGAAATAGCGGTCAGCAGTTCGAACCTTGCCCAGTTGGCATTGCGCGCTTACGTTGGACCTAAAGATTACGACGAACTGAAACACATGAATCCGCCGCTGAATGCGCTGGTGCAATTCGGCTGGATGGAGATTATTGCCGATCCGCTATTTCACCTCCTGAAGTGGATCCACAAATACATTCCCAATTATGGCTGGGCGATCGTCATTCTTACTTTGGCGATCAACATGGTGCTGTACCCGCTGAAAGTGAAGAGCTATCGCACCTCACAGCGGATGCAAAAAGTGGGGCCGGAAATCCGCCAGATTCAGGATCGCTACAAAAAATATTCAATGCGCGATCCCCGCAAGGCGGAGATGAACAAGGAAGTCATGGCCGTCTACTCGCGCGAGGGAATCAATCCCGCCGGTGGATGCCTGCCCATGTTTCTGCAGATGCCCATCTGGTTCGCGCTTTACCGCATGCTGGGCACAACCATTGAGCTGCGTCACGCGCCATGGTTCGGATGGATTCACGATCTTTCGGCGCCTGACCCGTACCGCATTCTTCCCGTCATCATGGGCGTCAGTATGTACATCATGCAGCGCATGACCCCTATGCCGGCTACTGACCCTGCGCAACAGAGCATGATGAAAATTATGCCGATCATGTTCGCCGGAATGTTTATTGTGTTTCCGGTGTCGAGCGGCCTGGTGGTATATATTTTGACCAGTAATCTCGTGGGCATCGCGCAGCAATTGCACCTGAATCGCCATCAGCCGGCGAGCGCCCAAATCCAGCGCGGGAAGAAACGATGATGCTGGCGTTCGACGCCTCATTCGGGGCCGCGGTTCGGTGCGATACGCAAGGCAATCATGCCGAGAGGCGTCAGAGGGAGTAGTGAAACCCAACTTCATCCACGAAGGCAAGCTCGACGCGCCAGCGATAACCGCGGCGCTCCGGCAGTTTCTCGACACTGTGCTGAAGTTCGCACGCTTCAATCTTTCCTATGCTGTTCGCTTGCAAGCGGAAGGTTCTTCAGATAGGTCGGCCCAGGCGGGAATACTCGAGCAACCCGAAGTCATTGTTGATTTTCAGGGCCCGGATCAGGGACTGCTGCTTGAACGCAATGCCGAGTTGCTGAAGGCGCTCGAATACTTGACCCTGCGAGTCTTGAATTTCGAGCCGCAATATCACGACCGGCTTCGTTTCGATTGCGGGGATTATCGCGCACTCCGGCTCGAGGAGTTGAAGCTTGCGGCCAAAGTTGCCGCCGACCGCGTCTGCGAAACCCACCAGCCTTTTCGCCTCAATCCTATGTCCTCACGGGAGCGCCGCGTCGTTCACCTGGTCCTCAAAGAAATACCTGGCGTGCGCACCTCGAGCGAGGGCACCGGGGACGATCGCCAAGTCGTCATATTTCCAGCCGAAGAAAATAAGTAGCTCGCTCGGTAAAGCTCGCGCCGGGGCAACATCATTTCAACCAGCCTTGCTGGATGACGTTTCCATGGGCATCCAACGTCACTTGATACGTAAACGAACTTCGACCGCGCCTCTGAAAAAATCGCAAGTCGGCAAACTCAACCACGGTGTTTGCGCCATCCTTTCGCGAGCGAAAAACCGGGAAACGGGCGAACCACAGATAGGTTTGCACTTCGGGGAGTTGCCGCGCCGCGGTGAGCATTTCGCCGCCCGGTGAATCAGGATAAAAGACGTACTGAATGGGATCATCCGGCTTGGCAATGAAGTGTTCCCAGAGATTTAGGCGCTGTTCGTAAACGCCGCGCGGCGTGCGCAGGAGTCCGTCCCAGTTGGCAAGCGACGGTGGCAACGGTAAGGCACCCAGATGGTCCACGGTCATTTGCTGCCTGGCCGCAAATTGCCTCACGCGCTCGAGCGCTGCCTGATGCGCAAGAACCGCGAGGCCCAGGTATACGCCGACCGCGAGCACTCCCGCACGGTTCCAGCTTTTAAGGCGTACGCCAAACCCCCATCCGCCAATCGCGGGTAGAAAAAGCAAAGCTGCCATCGCCAAGATCGCTACCAGCATGGCGGGAATCCCTGGCGGGAAATTCTCCAAGGTCAATAGCCATCCGGCCAGCGCGGCGCATACCGAGAAACTTAGCCACATCCGCACCGCACGCCTCGGAAAAGCTTCACGTGAGCGAAACAGCTGCGGCAGGAACTGCGGCAAGAGAAGAATCGCGGTCATCGTAAAGTCGATAATGAAAATCAGATCCCAGGAGACTCGCGTGCGCGTGAGCGGCCACCAGATCATCGTGCCGTACGAGGTGATCAAATCGAGCAGAATGTGGCTTGCAATCCCCACGGCATAAATCAGTACGAGCATCGCCGGTGGCGGCGAGTTCGCCCCAAGTCGTTTGGCTGTCCAACGCGTCAACGCCGCAAGAAGCAGCGCAAAACAAGGGAGCGCCAGCAACGAATGCGTCAAGCTGCGATGCCACGTCAGGATTAACATTGGATTGCTCGAGAGCATGTCGCCGATTACGTCGGCGTCAGGGAAAATCCCGCCGATCGTTGCTGCCAGCGTTACCACACGGCCGGCAGTTACCGTTCGCAGTGAAAGCAAGTCCTCTCCATCGAAGAAGGCTTTGCCGATCAGCGCGCCCGCAATTCCATGAGTGATTGTGTCCATGCCGGCTCAGCCGGACCTGCGTAGGAACTCGTGAGGCGAGAACAAAGTGAGGGAACTCATAGTTTTGATGAACGATGTTGCTTTAACAGACTAATGGAACATGAAGCTTAGTGAACACTGATGAGTGGCGCGCGCTTCGCAACCGCCCGACCAATAGCTCGCGCCTTGACGCCGCGGCGCGCAAGCGCGGTCAATGCCGCGTCGGTCGACTCGCTGGCGATGGCCACCAGCAGTCCCCCCGACGTCTGAGGATCGAAAAGCAGGTGGCGATATTCCGGCGGCACATGTTCGGCGAACCCCACGCACTCACCAACAAACTCACGATTGTTCTTTAGCCCGCCGGGAAGAAATCCGTTCCGCGCCGCCTTCGCAGCGCCCGCTAAATATTCAATCTGCTGGTAAGCAATCTCCAGGGACACGGGCTCCGCCAGGTCGTTCGCATCTCCTACGGCCATTTCGCGCGCGTGTCCCAGCAAGCCAAAACCGGTGACATCGGTGACCGCGTGGATCACGCGGTTAGTGCCGCCGCCTGCGCTGCTGCTCTCGATTTCATGCAAGGCCTCCGCTGCGTCACGGTTCAGCGTCACCATGGAGGCAGCCGAACCCGCGAGCGCCGCTTCTGAAACGCGGCCATGTTTCAGCGCTGTTGAAATCACTCCCGTCCCAATGGCCTTGGTCAATAGCAGCGTATCGCCCGCACGCGCCCCCACGTTTCTCCATATTCGCCGCGGATCGATTACCCCGGTTACCGCGTATCCAAACAAAATATCTTCGTTGCGGATCGAATGCCCACCGATCACGCTACATCCAGCCTCGCTCATTTTTGCGAGACCTCCACGAATAATCTGCTCCATCAATTCCGCCTCGCCATTTTCCGGAAACCCCACGATGGACAGCGCCGAGATCGGCGTTCCACCCATCGAGTAAACATCGCTCAGCGAATTGGCCGCAGCAATCTTTCCGTACAATTCCGGGTCATCCACGATCGGCGTGAAAAAATCCACGGTCTGCACCAGGGCCAGGGTTTCGCTGATCAGATACACCCCGGCGTCGTCGTTGGTATCGAACCCAACGAGCACGTTCGGGTCAGTTTGCCGAGGCAGTCGGCGCAGCACGGAGTCCAGCAGACCGGGACTCAGCTTGGCTGCTCAACCGGCAGCCTTGACCATGGCCGTCAGTTTCACGGTCTTCGCCAAAGTGATTTTCTCCTTTCTGCGTCGCCCAGTAAATTAGGCAACCGGATGCCCTGCAAAAAAGTCTCAACGATTATAGTCGCTTCCGCGTTTGTTTTTCTGATCAATGGACTAAATGGAGCGGGGGTCCGCCAGCAGCGCCGCGCTATACCTTTTTGCTAACAAGCGCTCGATCTGGCCATCACCGTTCGCGATTTAGCGGATACACTGAAGGCATTGGGGAAGCGGCAGGCTATGTCTGCCGCTTCGTTTTGTCCTCGGGCGCCGGAATCGACGGTGGCCTCAGGGGTTGGGGTGTCTGATGCTGGTTCCTCTCCGCCACGAAAACATGCGCAGCAGGCGCTGGCCGGTCATAACGATCGGACTTATCGCGCTAAATGTTTTGGTCTTTTTCGGCACCCACTGGAGCATGGATCAAGGTTCCCACGAATTTGCTGCGGTGCGTGCTCACATCCTCATGCTCGCAGCGTTTCACCCTAATTTGCAGATGCCGTCGGAAGTCGAGAAATTTGTCCTGGATTTTAGCGAACACAATCCTCGACTCTGGCAGCAAACAAAATCGCAATACCGAGCTCTGGAAGACTCCTGGGACGCCAGGATGCGCCTCATGGAGCCCCAACAAGCGCAGGCTGAGATGGATTCCCTGGGGACCCAGTACCTGGCGCTGAAATCGGCATCCATTCTAGAAACATATGCCTTCATTCCCGCGCATCCGACGGCCGTCTCCTACCTCACGCACATGTTTCTCCACGGCGGCTGGATGCACATCATTTTCAACATGTGGTTTTTGTGGCTCGCTGGAATCATTCTTGAGGACACCTGGGGGCGCGTCCTCTATCCGATGTTCTATCTCGTCGCCGGAGTGGCGGCCTGTCTTTTTCATGCCTGGATAAATCCCGGCTCGATGGTTGCGATGGTCGGCGCTTCGGGCGCTGTCGCCGGCTTAATGGGCGCGTTTCTGGCGCGCTATCCAAACACAAAAATAGAAATGGCGTTGGTCTTCTTCCTGCGCATGAAGGCTTACCATTTCAAAGCCCCCGCCTATGCGCTGCTTCCGCTCTGGGCGTTAACCGAAGTTTTTTATGGCACGCTGTTCGGGGCATCCTCAGGTGTAGCCCATTGGGCCCACGTCGGCGGCTTCGCATTTGGCGCAATCGCTGCACTGGTGCTGAGTAAGTCTGGCATTGAGCAAAAGACTGATCAAGCGATTGAATCGAAAGTTTCATGGTCGGCGCACCCGGGCCTGGTAGAGGCCACCGACTTGATGGAGAAAGGTCAGCTTGACCAGGCCGTAGTTTCTTTGAAGAAAACTTTGGCTGAAAAACCCGACTGCGTCGAGGCTCTCACTCTGTTGCAACAGGTGCATTGGCGCAGGAGCGACCTCCCTGCCCATTACGACGCTCTAGCAAAGCTTGCGCAGCTGCATATCAAGAACCGCGATCTCGACGCGGCTTGGCAGGACTATGAGGAATTTACCAACGCCGGCGGCGAGAAATTTCCGGCCTCTGCGTGGCTTGAGCTTTGCCGCCATCTCGAAGCCCAAGGGCATTTTGACCGCGCCGTCAGCGAATTGGAAAAGCTTGCAGTTGCCTATCCTACAGAGCGCCAATCGCTGCTCGCGCTAATGTCTGCCGGTCGAATTAACCTCAAAAAACTCAACCGCCCCGCAGACGCCGTTCGATTTTACCAGGCCGCTCACGTCTCATCGTTTCCGCATCTCGACTGGGACACGAACATACAAGCCGGTCTGAAGGAGGCCCAAGGACACTTAACCGGCGTACCGGTAGCTTCCCTCAAGTCGTAACCGCAACGAGGCCATCCGAACCGCTCCTTTCGCTATAAGTGAAGGGTTTCTGCATGTCTGCACAAGTTCTTCCTATTGGCTTATCGGCCGTGAATTCCCCAGGCTCGCGGTTTGTGTACAAAAGCGCACAGACCCTTCAGCATCTCGCTTGGTATGCTCTTGGCCAGGGAAGCCAAACGGCTCCGTTTCGCATCTAAGTTTTTGACCCAGCCAGAAAGAACGCCAGCTCCCGGAGACAAATTTATGCAAGTAAAAGTTAAGAGAATTAATTGGTCCGGTTATGCCCGTCAGGGATTGCATCAGTCACTATCCGTCGCCTTGGCGTTGACGCTTGTGCTGGCGCCGGCAGCTTGGGCTGATCGCACACCGTTGAAGCCCGGCTGGAACATGTTTTCCCCAGATCAGGATGTGCAGGTGGGCCAGCAGGTCTCGCAAGATGCTGAGCGCCAGTTGCCGATGATGAACGATTCTCGCGTGGACAACTACCTGAATACCTTAGGGCAACGCCTGGCTCAACATGCGCCGGGATACAAGTTTCCCTACAACTACAAAGGTGTAAACGATAAGGCGATCAATGCCTTCGCATTGCCAGGCGGTCACATTTACATCAACCGTGGCACGATCGAGGCGGCCGACAACGAGGCGCAGCTTGCCGGCGTGATGGCTCACGAGACCTCTCACGTCGCGCTGCGCCATGGCACAAACCAAGCCAGCAAGTCTTACGCAGCGCAGATGCCGTTGGCCATCCTCGGTGGAATGCTTGGCAGCAACTCGATTGGCGGAGTGCTTGCCCAACTCGGTGCGGGCTTCACGCTGAATTCGATTCTCCTGAAATATTCGCGCAACGATGAAAGCCAAGCGGACGTCATGGGCACACAAATTCTGTACGATTCCGGCTACGATCCGAGGGGAATGTCGCAATTTCTCGAAAAGCTGCAATCGAAGGATACCGGCGGCCATCGAGTGGATTTCTTCAGCGACCATCCAAGCCCTGATCGACGCGTTGGCCGCGTAAATGACGAAGTAGCCAAGCTGGGAGGTCCGCCACGCGGGGCCAGAACCGATTCCCGTGAGTTTGACGATATCAAGCGATACGTACAGTCACTTCCGCAAGCACCGACTCGACAAAAGGGCCGAACAGTGCAAGGCAGCGGAAATGAGGGCAGCGGGGGCAGTGGTTCCCCAAGCTCACAGACCGATTACCCATCCGAAAATTTTAAGACCCTGAACAATGCGCTCCTGCGCATCAATTATCCCGACAATTGGCAGACTTACGGACAGGGTGATGCCGCGACAATCGCGCCGCGCGGCGGCATTGTCGATGATGGTCAAGGCAATCAAGCTATAGGGCTTGGTGTGATCATAAGCGTTTACCAACCTCATAACGACGCTTACGGTTCGCAGCTCCAGGGACCAGGCTACGGCGAGGACCCCAACCAAAGTCAGGGCTCTGGCCAGCAGAGCCAAAGGCAACCGGCGTCGTATCTAGAACAAGACACCGACCAGCTCGTATCGGAGTTCCGCCAGTCGAACCGCAACATGCGTATTGTTCGCTACCATCAGCGTATCCGCATCGATGGTCAACCTGCTCTTTCCACCTACCTCTCGAACGATTCGCCGATCCAGCGGGGGGGGCGTGAAAGCGACTGGCTCGTAACCGTAGAGCGTCCGGAGGGCTTGTTATTTCTGGTGTTTACAGCGCCCGAGCGCGAATTCCGTAACTATGAACCGCTCTTCCAGCAAATGTTGGACTCGGTTCGATTGAACCGATAAGCCCAGATGACTGTATAAAGTTCAAAACAGGAGAGTTCAAGAGGAGATGGCCATGAAAAAGATGTCCGCAGTTGCAGTTTTTATGCTGTCCTTGTTGATGTTGCCGGGATTAACGCTAGCCGACACTTTGGTCCTACGCAATGGAACGCGCGTGCCTGGACTATTGGTGAAGAGGACTTCATCGACGATTACCTTCAGGAACTCGCGCGGTGTCGTGCGGCGTTACCGAGCCTCTGACGTCGAAGATGTGGAAATCTCATCCCGCCGCCAGAACACCAGCGGTTCGCCGGATACCTACGATAATGCAAACGATACGAACAGCAATCCAGACAATAATCGCAACAACTCTTCCTACCAGAAGAATTCTGCAACCCGTGGCGGTGATGGCCAGACCGAACTTCTCCGAGCAGGCACGCAGCTTGAGATTTTGACAAACGAAACGATAAACTCCAAACAAGCCTCAAGCAATCAGCTCTTTGCCGCACAGGTGAATCAAGACGTAGTGGATAGTTCTGGTGAGGTGATCGTACCCAAGGGTTCTCCGGCGCAGCTGATCATTCGGAGTCTCAACACCGGGGGCACTAACGGGGCCCCGGAACTGAGTCTCGATATTCAATCGATCACCGTTCACGGCCGCCGTTACGCTGTTACAACCTCCAATGTGCAGAGAAAAGGTCGCAGCGGAATCGGAGCCAATAAACGCACTGCTGAGATGGTTGGTGGCGGGGCGGTAATCGGCACAATCATCGGAGCCATCGCCGGAGGTGGAAAAGGTGCAGCGATCGGCGCAGCGGTTGGAGCAGCCGGAGGAGCAGGAGCTCAGGTGCTGACTAAGGGCAAGGAAGTGGTTATTCCCGCAGAAACCGTTCTCAAGTTCAACCTGGAGCAATCGGTTACGCTAGCGCCCGAGCCGTAGCCACAGGGATAAATTGAGGGTGATATTGAGAGAAATAAACGTCACGCATACGACGCGTTAGAGATAACCAAACTCCCAGGAAGTGTTACTGCGGGGTAGTCGGGGTCAATGACTGCCCCGCAGTTTTTTCATCCCGGCGTTTTAAACGGCCGGGACGTTGCGAGGCCGAAACCGTGGTGGAGAACACAGTCCGGCAGATCGCGAGCCTTTCCCGCGATGGAGAGACTCTTGGAGTCGGCTCCGTCGCGGGCATTCCCTTCTCGGAGTATCGGGAGTTTTAATCTTTTCGGGGAAGCGCTGTCTGTTCAAAATTGCACAGTGCAAAATTGCACAGTTTTTTTTCGGGGCTTAGAAAAAATCCTTGACGTTTTTGCGGGCATTCGCAAGACTAGTTTTGCCCACGCTAGATTTTGCCCTGCGTATAGGTCTGCGCGCAGGCACTAAAAGGAACCTCATGCCCGGATCCGAACGCCGTGTCGCACCCCGTTTCATTATGAAGGTTCCATTGCGTTTTAGACCCGTCAAGGCCGCTGCACACATTCCCGAGCAACCCGCCGATTCTATGAATATCTCCACACGCGGGGTATATTTTGCTACCGACCTGCCGGTGCGCGAAGGATCCCCGGTTCAGGTGCTTCTGAGGATGCCCAAAGAGGTTATCGGCGGTTTGGTAACCGAGTGGCTTTTTACCGGACGCGTGGCGCACGTTGAGCCCATGCCGTTTGCCAACGGCAAGACCGGTATAGGCATCCAGTTTCTATACTACGAAGTCGCGCAACCATACTAACGTTTGCTGAAGCTAGTCTGTTGGTCGAAGCGAAGCGGAGGCGAGGAATCCCTCGTGGCTCTTGCCTATATTCCCTAACGTTCCAGGAAATGGGCACGATCCAGTAGACAAGACCGATCTACCATCAAGTTTCAGGGTTACACCTGGACGGCGGCGCGAATCGGGATCGTCACAGCCGCGCTCGATTCCGACGATGCCAGCATGTGGCACCGCCCATCGAAAATTCCTCCCGGATCAATCACCAAGCAAGGAGAATGGATCTCGCCCGTGACCACCCCCTTGGGCTGGATTTCCACGCGGCCCTTGGCGAAGATCACACCATCAAAGCGTCCCGCGATAACGATGTGGTTTCCTTCGATTTGTCCCTCGACCTTGGCATTCTCGCCGAGGATTAAAGTCTGCTCCGAGATAATGTTTCCTTTTACTTGCCCATCCAGGCGGAACGTCCCTTTCAACTGCAACGTGCCTTCCAGACTGACCCCTTCGTCCAGAAAGCCCGTCCACTCGTCCCCACGGTTCGCTTTATTGCCCGATCCCCACTTCCACGCCATGATTCACCCCAAGTCGCCCCTGGGCCGGTACCCTCTCTTGCTTTCACCGCTCTCGTCAGGTTTCTTAGTTGATGCTCAGGGGACGAATCTCCACTGTAACCCGACACAATGCCAAGTCAACCCACCTTAATCGCTGCCGTGTCGAATCGGAAAGCAGTTCTCCGCGCATCCGCTGGCTATTGCTCATTGATATCTTCCTTCGCTTCCAACCGCTTCAGCAACGCTTCCTGAGCCCGCTTGGACTCTGGTGGAGCCCCGGCAATCGCCAGCTTCATCTCCGCAACAGCCGTTGGGAAGTCTCCTTGCGCGGCGGCCACTCGCGCCGCACCATTGTGCACGACCCATTCACTCGGGTGCGCCGTGATATTCAGTCGAAAAATCTCCCTCGCCTGTTCTCGCTGCCCGTTCAGTTGTAAGCCACGCGCATAGTTATGAAGCTGAACAGCAGTGGCAAGTTTCATTGCTCGCTCGCGTGCCGCTTTGGCTTCCTCTTTTCGCCCGAGCTTGTCCAAAATAGTGGATTTGGTCAGCAGCGTATCACCTCGCTCTTCGACATTCAGCGAGCCTTCCTCGAACTTGAGCGCGTCTTGCAGGTTTCCATTGTTTTCCAAAAGGTAGCGGGCGGCCTCGTCCCAGCCCTCATAATTCCATCGCGACCAACCGCGGAGCTGAGTCTTCAGACTTACGGGAACCAGTTCCCGCAAATTGACCGCCACCTTAAATCCCACGGCCAGCTTGTCCCAGCGCAAGGTTACGGCGGTTGCGTCGGGCTTAAGGTCATCGAATTCGTAGGTCAAAGCTTCATGAAACTCCGAAGTCTGGGGCTTCACCGTCACGCGCAACGCATCTTCCGCAGGGTTGTAGGTGTACGCTCCCCACGAGGTGAAATTCTTGGACAAAATCACTGTCCATTCGCTTTCGCCGGGAATCATAAACAAACCGTAGGTGCCCGACGGCAGTAATTTTCCGGCGATGCTTACCGGATCGCTAAACTCAATCGTAGTATTTTCGTTCGCTCCTGCGCGCCATACCTTTCCGTATGCTTCGAGGCCACCAAATATTTTTCTCCCCTTTACCAGCGGCCGGTGATAGTTGATGGTGATGTAGGTAAGCCCAATCCGCTGCATCACTCGAGCTTGCTGGCTCGACAACGGCAAATCGAGCATGTTCTGCGCGCTGGAGTCTGGCGATCCGGTCAACAGACATGCCATCGCAAGAACTGCCACCAGCAAATTCTTAAACATGAACAGCCTCCATTCAATCCATTTACGACCGCAAATCTTGTACGCTGCCTGCACAAACTTATTTCCAGGCGCAGCGAAGGGACACATACACCTTCTCCGAGGCGCGGAACGTCATTGAGGTTATCGGATACACCGCCAAGGCTAGTGCTCGAAGACATGTGTGCTTTTGCCGTCTTGTGCCAGCATCCGCGATTTCAACATGTATGGGACACAATCTAGCACAGGGAACTTTGCCACGCGACCGGTGTCCAAAGAAATTGAGGACGCGCGCAACCTCACATCCCTGCGAGAGCGGCGCCGGTTCCCAAAAATCGGCGCCGTTGAAATTGTGCAGGGAAAGAGGCGACAATCGCGTTGTCAGTTTTTATCAATTGCAACTGTCTCGCACGATCGTTGCCTTTCTCGCAGGGTCACTCACGAGGAGGTGTGCGATGTCTCGAGATTCCGAAGCAATTTGCAGTCCGGCATCGACCGCGCTGCTCGGTTGTTTGATGGATGGCGACCAGCAGCAACTCACCAGCGTACGCGTTCGCCGTCGCAAGGCCTTTGCTGTCTCACTGACTCTTCAGCTCGCTGTAGTTGCAATGATTATCATCGTGCCACTTTTCGCCACAGGCCAGCGGCCCTTGCTGACCATACTCACCCCGGCGCCGCGTTTTTACGGCGCAACGCGAGGAGTGCCAGCTTCAAGTCCTGGCCATGAGGCCGACGCTCACCCAACCTCGCCTTCACATCGCATCCTGAGATTCGTTTCGGCGCCTCCGCGTATTTGGAAAGCGGCCATCACTTCGGATACACTTGATTCTCCCTCACCGACCTGTGAACGCTGCGGAAATGGACATCCCACTGGACCGGGCACTGGCCCGGGGTGGCCGGACCAAATCCCGGGATTGCCCGAATCCGATCGCAGATCTGTTCCCATGCCGCCCGTTCCCCGCGCGCCAAAACCACCGGTTATGATCCATCGCTCGAGAATTGATCCGGCAATGCTCATTCATCGCGTTGAGCCGGTGTATCCACCGCTCGCAAGAATGACGCGCCGCGAAGGGCGAGTCGAGCTTCGCGCCGTCATTGGCGCCGATGGCTCGATCGTGTCACTTCAAGTAGTGGCCGGGGATCCACTATTCATTGCAGCTTCAACGGCAGCGGTGATGCAGTGGCGCTACCGCCCGACCACTCTCAATGGTCAGCCTGTAGAGGTCGATACTTTTGTGACGGTCGTGTTTACTCTTAAT
>JGI12635J15846_10002464_pt1 | contig 16191 bp, 13 predicted proteins | sample BlaSpr_A8_OM2_M2_FD_15846 | JGI IMG/M metagenome (IMG submission 15846) | reverse complement strand
GGCATCTGCCGAGCTGGCGCTCGGCGTGGACGGGCGAGGGCGCCCGTCCCCACACTAACCTTTCCCGACACTAATCCCTCCCCACACTGGCCCCTCTCCACGCGAGTGGCGTCCCATCACGACGCGTTCTTAAGGTAGGCTAGCACTTCATCGGCATGGCCTTCGGGTTTTACGTTGTTGAAGATGTGTTTGATTTTTCCGTCAGGGCCGATGACGAATGTAGTCCTTGCGATGCCCATCACTTTTTTGCCGTACATATTCTTCTCTTTGACCACTCCGAACATGGTGGCAATCTTCTTGTCGGGATCGGCGAGCAAGGGAAACGGCAGGCTGAATTTGTCTTGAAATTTCTTCTGAGAGGCCGACGTGTCCTTCGAAATTCCGAGCAGCACTGCGCCCGTCTTCTTGATGGCGGAGTAGCTATCGCGAAAGGCGCAGGCTTCTATGGTGCAGCCCGGCGTGTCGGCTTTTGGATAAAAATAAAGCACCACGGTCTTGCCGCGAAAGTCTTTTAAGGCAACCTCTTTGCCGTTCTCGTCCGTCGTACTGAAGTCTGGGGATTTATCATTAACTTCCATGCAAGTTTCTCCTAGCCGTTCTTGGTTATATCGCAGTGGGATGTGCGCCGTCATCTTGACGGTTGCGATCGCGCTCTTTAGTTCGCTGCTCGTCACTCCGTCGGTCATCATTCCGTCGCTCATGGCCCAAGGCCCTATAGTTCAGTATGGCGCGAAGGCAAAGCCTGACAAGGGACCGCGCGCTATCGGGCTGGTGCAGTTGCCGAGCAAGGGCAAGGCACGACTAATCCCCATTGCCATAATGATGGACGGAAAATTTTACGACGCCGATTCCTATAAAGCGGCGCCTGTCCCCATGGCACTCGATTTTGGAGTGGTTTACGAAGCCTTTCATACCGGAGTGTCGCAGGGGATTTTCACGATTACGCAGCCAGGCCAACTGGGCCACACCTGGATCGCCGAAGGCTCGTGGCTGAATGCCGCCGCGGCTGCCAAGCAGAAGGCAAAAAAATATTCGCCGCCGGTAATTGAAGATGATAAAGATGGGCCTCCGGTTTTGCATCGCCGAAAACAGGCGTCAGAAACCGATGACGCAGGCAAGGAAAAGGCTGCGGACAAGGATAAAGATAAGGCTAAAGACGCTGAGGCTAAGGGCTCGAAAGAGAAGGAAAAGACTGCTGGCGATAAGGATCAGCAACCGCCCGCGCAAAAGGATCAGCAGAAAGCTGGGGGTGGCGCACCGGGCGAGGCGGCTCCGCCAGCAGCCACGAATACTGCGGCAAGCTCTTCGAATGTGAAAACGTCGTCGGACGGGAAGAAGGAACCGGTGTCCGATGAGCCGATTCAAGATCCGAATCGTCCACGGTTGCGGCGAGGGGCACCTTCGGAGGCAAACGCGCGCGGTGATGTTTATGCGAAGTTCGAAGCTTTACCGAGCCTTGCTACGGCCTCGGCAACTTCAAGCACCGGAAAGCCAGGCGAGAGTACCGCAAAGGATGCTGGAGCGTTGGCGCAAGTCACAACATACGCTGCGATATCCGATGCCGGTGGACCGGATCCGAGGCCTTATAACTACGATGTGAAGCCGGACGAAGAGACGAAGTATCGCAATCAGATGCTGGATCTTGCGGCAGCGCAGTTTCGGGTTCATGGGGGTGGAGCAAAAGGACCGGCTCACCCTTCAAAGAGTTCTTCGGTCACCCGAACCGGCGGTAAATCCGCAGTTAAGTTGGCTAAGCCCGATTTCGAAGATGTGATCCTACATATTTTTGATCTGTCTAACTCAAATGAGCCGGTGCTGGTACTTTCCGCGAAGCTGCATCCGGCAGCGTCAGGGTCGAGTGAAAATATTGGCGAGCCGAAAGAGATCATGCTGATTGCACGGACCAATCTTGAGGGCGAGTTGAGAAAGCTATTTTTCTCGGAGACGGATGCGCAGCATCTTGATGAAACTCCTCGAATGGAACTGATCGACGTAGTCGATGCCGACGGCGATGGGCGGGGGGAATTGCTGTTCCGCCGGACGTTTGATAATGGCAGCGCTTATGGCATCTATCGGGTCAGCGCCGACCGTCTATGGCCGCTATTTGAAGGAAAGCCGTAAAGGCTATTGAGCGTCTGAGACTTCAGGAACCCCGTGACAATCTCACTGTGGAGTAGCAGGATTCCGGGCGTTGTTATTTCTCGCCAAGGCGAAAACAGGCGAAGTCCGTCAACCCACTGACTAAAAGTCTGTGGGCTCCTGGTTCGAACCCAGGCGGCCCACCAACTGCTATTGACTTTGATGGGCGGGATGGGCAGGATGGGCGGGAAATGGACGCTAAGCCGCACCGGCGAAAAGCTCTGCGTCGATTCCTGATTGGAGTGCTCTTCGCGCTGGTGTCGTCTCCAGGCTTCGCTAGGGGTGACCTCAATCAAACTGAAACTCTCCAATTTGGTGGTGCCACTCGCAGTTATCATGTATTCGCGCCCGGTGGCCTAACCGGGCCTGCGCCGGTGATTCTGCTGCTTCATGGCTCTGGTCACAGTGGCCGATCTCTCATTGATCCCTGGCAGGGAGTCGCGCGAAAAGAAAAAATTATCCTGGTTGCTCCGGATGCCATAGATCCGGCCGAGTGGGATTGTCTTAAAGACAGTCCTGATTTTCTACACGCGGTACTGGAGCGGGTGGGATCCAAAATTTCAATCGACAAGCGGCGCGTTTACCTGTTTGGGCATTCTGCGGGCGCGATGTATGCACTTTATCTTTCGATTGTGGAATCGGAGTATTTTGCGGCGACCGCGATTCATGCTGGAGCATTGATGGAAAGTGATTTCAGACTCATCGATTCCGCGCAGCGCAAGACTCCAATATCGATTTGGGCGGGCACAAACGATTCGTTCTTTCCGCTTGCCATGGCCAGAGCCACTCGCGATGCTTTCAACTCCTGCCGTTTCTCTGTGCAACTGCACGAAATGAAGGGTCACGATCACGATTATTACGGCGTGGCTGGGAGCGTAAACAAAGATGCGTGGCAATTCCTCAAGGAAAATAAGTTGGACAAAGATCCAAACTTTATGACCTTGGCTCAAATTTTGCATCCCGTCCAGAGAACCAGTTCGCTGAATAATGCTAGTCAGAACGCGGACGCGAAACTCATTCCGCAAGACTTCAACCATTCTGTTTGGGAACGCGCGAAGTCTTATGTAGACGATTCGCTTCCCGAGTTGGTTGTTAATATTCCGGAGTTGCGAGGGTTGGAGCCGGCTCGCGATCAGGAGCGACTGGGGAAAATTCTCGAACGCACCAGTAATGGGTGCGTCGATCTGTTGGGAAAAACTCCCAACTTAATTTCCCGCGAAAATGTGATCGTCAAATTTGGAACTCGGGGACCGAACACGAAGGAGCAATTTGACTATTTGGTTCTACGCCATGAAAACGAGGCGAATGGTTCAGTCACGCTGGAAGAGTATCGAACTAGCAAGACCGGCGCAGCGGCGCCAGTGATCTCGCGGGGCAGTGCAAATGCGTGGGTTTTATTTCATCCGGGCAATTTGAACGAATCCCGGTTTCGTTACATGGGGCATCAGATTCTAAATGGTCGTGCCACGGCCGTGGTAGGGTTTTCGCAGATACCCGAGAAAGCGAAATTTCCGGCCCAAGTGGCGTTCGAGGGAACGACGATTCCGATTCTCTTCCAAGGAATCGCGTGGATCGACGAATCCAATTTTAGAATCGTTCGCTTACGAACTGACATGCTAGCACCCCGTCCCGACATTTATCTGCAAACGCTTACCAGGGAAGTCCTCTTCTCCGAGGTTCGGATCCAGGCAGATGAAACTACTGAATCACTTTGGCTGCCGGAAGAAGTAGAGGTCATTTGGAATTTCAGGGGAGAGACGGTGAGACAACTGCACCGTTATTCGGATTACCACCTTTACCATGCCAAATCCAAAATCGTAATGTAGATGGGGCTGTTACCACCTCGCCCTATGACATTGCCAGCGGCTCGAGGCTATTGACAAGGTTTTGACAACGAATCCCTTGACAATTGCACTGCGGCGTAGCAGGATTCCGGGCGTTGTTAACTCTCCCGGAGGAACAAGATGAAGATTCCAACTGCACGTCTACTCCTTCTTGCAGCTTTGCTGGTTGTGCCGCTGGCAGCCGCGAGTGATGTTAGTGGAACCCAGTCAAAGGATATTCCAAAAGATCACAATGAATGGACGGTGGCCCAACTTCAGGCTGCAATGGCTTCTGGAAAACTCACGTCGGAAGATCTGACCAAAGAATATATTGCCCGCATTATTGCGCTCGACCAGAATGGTCCCGGTGTTAACTCAGTCATCGAACTGAACCCGGACGCGCTGGTAATCGCGCGACATGCCGACAAGCTGCGTAAAAAAGGTATCGTGCTGGGGCCTTTGCATGGGATTCCCGTGTTGCTTAAGGGCAACGTCGACACGGGCGACATGATGCAAACGACTGCGGGCTCGTTCGCGCTATTGGGAAAGCCAGCGCTTCAGGATTCGACGGTCGCAGCCAACTTGCGTGCGGGCGGAGCGGTGATTCTAGGTAAGACGAATCTTTCGGAGTGGGCAAACTTTCGCTCCTTCGAATCCGTTAGCGGATGGTCGGGGTGGGGCGGTCAGACAAATAATCCTTATGGCATTGATCGAAATCCCTGCGGATCGAGTGCGGGCTCGGGCGCAGCTGTATCGTCAAACTTCGCAGCAGTGTCGTTTGGGACGGAGACCGATGGAAGCATTGTGTGCCCGGCGAATGCCAATGGCGTCGTCGGATTGAAGCCGACGGTAGGCCTTACCAGCCGCGCAGGCATCGTGCCGATCTCTCACGTTCAAGATACTTTTGGGCCGCACGGCCGCACCGTGGCTGATGCGGCGGTAGCTTTGGGGGTGGTGCAGAGCCGGACGTACGACGGACGCGATGCGGCAACCGGCGGCGTTCCTCTGGGATGGCAGGGCCGTTTTACCCGTCCTACGAATATCCCGACCGACTACACACAATTCCTGAACTCGCATGGGCTTCAAGGCGCCGTTCTTGGCGTGACCCGGGCTGGGCTTTCGGGATTCACGAACGTAACCACGCCACAGATCGTGCTGGATCAATTCGAAGCGGCAGTGAGCGCAATGACTGCGGCGGGCGCAACCCTGGTTGACCTGGATGCGGCGGGCTTCACTTTTCCTTCAGCCGACGGGGAGTTCCTGGTGTTGTGCTTCGACTTCAGAAATGACGTTAAAGCGTACTTCGACACGCGCGTCGGTGTACCCATGGCAGGCAAGACATTGAAGGATGCCATCGCTTTCAATAATGCGCACGCCGATGAGGAGATGCCATATTTCAATCAGGATATTTGGGATCTGATTGCAACCATGCCGACGGGACGCGACGATCCTCAGCCGGCCTTTGGAGGAATGACATATAACCAGGCGCTTGCCAACGGCAAGGCGGTTGGGGTCGACGGCGTCGACGCGGCGCTAAGTCAGTTCCATCTCGATGCAGTGGTTACCGCCACTGATAACCCTGCGTGGGCCACCGACTTGTTATATGGGGATCACTTCATTTACGGAACGTCGAGCTTGGCGGCGGCAGAAGGATATCCCATCGTGCAGGTGCCGGCTGGGATGGCGTTCGGCGTACCCATGGGCATCAGCTTCTTCGGAACGGCATTTAGCGAGCCCACATTGATCAAACTCGCATCCGGTTTCGAAGCGGCTACCGAGGTGCGAGCCCACAATCTTCCCACCTTCGCGGCGACGGTGCCATTCGACCACATCGCGGGCACGACGTTGAAACCGCCGCATCAACGCCGGGGAAAAGCAGGGAATAGCGCCGGTTCCTCGGCATCTACGTCTAGCGCTAGCCCGGCGACAGGCAAGGAGATCAAACGGCCTCACCACTTGTGAGTCCCTAAGTTTTGCGTCGCCCTCCTATCCGGATTCGAGAAGAAAGGAAAAGGAAAAGGATAGGAGGGCACAACGGAAACTGCTTTGAACACTCAAGTCCATTTGACCTAATTTGGACAGCTCCCGAGGTGATACAGCCAAGTGTCACCCAGTAATGTGGATGTCCCAGGTAGACCTGTTCCCTGTAATCCACCGAATAACAAAACGGTTCGAGTCTGCGGATCAAGCACCAATACCGCGTGGCGGCGCACTGGCGGGATTGTTTTCGCTTCCAGCCGAACAAATTTTGGTGAACTGTTCTGGGTTAGAAAATCGGTAGTGGCGACATCGATAGTGTCATCGTTGTCGCCTCCAGCCAGAATAAGATCGCGGCAAGATTGGTCCGTATCATAGCCAAAGTGAGCCTCCTGCGCCCGGAGTTCCGGTAGGCGTGAGCTGGGCCCAAGTTGATGAGGTAAGGTTATATCTCCAGGTGCCAGGTGTCAGGCCATCAAGATCGTGACCGCCTGTCATATAAAGAAACCCGGGAAGAAATCCGATGGCCATATTGGTACGAGGTGAGGGTAACGTCTGGCCTTGAGGAAGAAGAGACCAACTGTTGCTGGAGAGATCAAACTGCCAGAGCTCATTTACAGGAACGAATCCCTGGAGATACCCACCATAGAACCAAGCGTGTTGTCCATCTGTGGTCGCGCCGATATCGAAGCGGCCCGAGGGGCCCGTTGGTAGCGAAGACCAGGTGTGGTTGGCGAAACTAAACGCCCACGTCCCATTTGAGGCAGCTGTTGAAAAGCCCCCGAAGATTATCATCCGATCGTTATTCATGTCTGCAACCGCGCCTGCAGAGTCAAGGGGCGGAGGACCGTTCGGAGCGTCGATGCGCTGCCAAGTCTGCTGGTCAAATGAGAACAACCAGACTTCAGCGCCACCCCCAGCCCCGCCATAAAGTACAACTTGCCGACGTTCGGAATCGAAGACCGCCATCGGCGCCCATCGCGGGCTTGGTCCGGGCGCTGTAACTTGAAACCACCCGGTGCCGGGGCTTGAACGGGATGATCCGCCACAGCCGATCAACATGGACAACAGGAGAAAGAAAACCAATTCTTGCGGCTTAAAGGCTCGCATGGCGATCTCCCTTCCTAGTCCCCGGGGAATCTTCCAAAGCCCGAAACTCGGCTAAACTAGGCCATTGCCCCGGTTGAGGATGATTCTAGTCCTCGGGTCACCGGCAAGGTGATTGTGAAGATCGCGCCGCCGTCTGGGGCGGAGGCTGCTTCGATGTTTCCTCTGTGTTCGCGGAGGACCGTCTTGCAGATGCTCAGCCCCAGGCCGGTGCCTCGGCCGGGGCGCTTGGTGGTGAAAAAGGGATCGAAGATATGCGTCAAATTTTCGGGCGTGATTCCTGGGCCGTCATCCTGAAAGACAATCCATACCGAGTCGGGCTTCCGTCCGATGCGGACTCGAATCGTGCCCTTCTCGCGGCTTTCGCGGATGGCCTGCTCCGCATTCAACAGCAGGTTTAGAAACACCTGCATCAGCTGATTGGGATCGGCGACGATCGCGGGGATCGCGGGCTCGGGTAGGAAGTCAACCGTGATGTTGCTCTTGCGCAGGGGATAGGCCTGCATCTGCACGGTGCGTTGCACGAGTTCGTTGAGATTGACCTGGCTTCGTCCGGGAGCGGGCGGACGCGCGAAATACTGCAGGTTTTGCACGATCTCGGCGGCGCGTCGCGCTTCCTTGTGCAGAACGGCAAGTTGCTTGCGGGCGCCTTCGCTGGTTTCGCCCTCTTGCAGAAGCTCGGCCATTCCTAGAATACTGGTTAGGGGATTATTCAGTTCGTGGGCGAAGCCGCCAATCATTTGGCCCATCGCCGCGAGGCGCTCGCTCTGAATAATCTGCTGCTCGAGTTTTTTCTCGGTGGTCACATCGCGAACCGAGATGATTACGCCTGCGGGTTTGCCTTCGGCATCGAGTAGAGGGCTTGCCATCCCGAGCATGGTGCGCCAACTGCTGTCGTGATGTCGCGAGCCGTATTCGCAGGAGGTGCGCGAACTCTCCCCTTTCGCGACGGTGTGATAGAGTGCGGCAAGTTCTGGCGAGGTATTTTCTACATCGTCGATGTTCTTGCCCATGAGTTGCTCCGGCCCATAGCCAAGCAAGTCGATGATGCGCGCACTTACAAATGTGTATTGCCCGTTGAGATCAAGGACGAGGATAAGATCCGGGAAACTTTCAAGTAGATGAAGACGGAACTCTTCCTGGCGGCGCAACCGGCGCTCCATGGCACGTTTCTCGGTGACGTCAACCAAAGTGCCCTGGTAGCGGACGATTCGTCCATCTTCCATCACGCCGCTTGACGTGTCGACGCACACTGCGACCCCGCCATCTTTTCTGCGAAGCCGAACTTCACGAGTGCGGGTTCGGCCGCTTTGGCTGCCCACACGTCCTAACACCGGTTCCTTACTTTCGTCGACGTTCAATTGTTCGGGCTCAAGATGCAACAACTCATCTTTGTTTTCGTAGCCCAAAATTGAGACCAGAGCGGGGTTCACCTCGAGTAGTTTGCCCTCGGCATTGCTGATGTAGACGCCTTCCTGCAGGGATTCGAACAGCTGAGAAAAACGCTGCTCTTTATCGCGGTTTCCGGTGATGTCGCGGGCGAGGATGCTGGCGCCGGTTACTTCGTTGTTTTTGACGATGGCGTTGATGACGCAGTCGTAAAAAAGCCGGCGAGTACCGTTTTTGAGATTAATTTCTATTACTCCCGACCAGCTGCGTTTTTCAAGAAAACGCGCCATGCTCGCTGTGCCCTCAACGTGCGGCGGACCGCCGAGGAAGTCTTCGAGTTTATGGCCCACGAGTTCGTTGTAGGTGACTCCAAGAATTTCGGTCATGCGGCGGTTCACGGTTCGCAGAGTGCCATCGAGCGCGATGGCGAGGGCGACATCATCGAGTGAATCGATCAGTTCTTTGAAATTGCGCTGCGAGCGCAAAATTAGCTGGCCGAGCTGATCGAGTTGCTCTTCTGAGGGAGTGACTCCCCCATGGTTCTGGAAACCTTTCAGAATATGTTTAAGCTCAGTAACCTCGCGCTTGCGGCCGAAGGCGTAGGTGGCGAAGAGGATCGCGAGGAGAAAGAGTCCGCTGGGAATCGCCCAAAGACGATAGGGAAGATCTTTCAGGTCCTCCCACGAAAGCGCTGCCACCGCCGCTGCCATTAAAACGAGCAGGCCAAGTGCCCAGCGCCACAGCTGGTTCTCTTCATGCTCAAGCCGGTTTGGCGGCTCAGACGACTTTTGCGGTTGAGACTCGTCAGACATTTATAAAGATCTCCTCTGACGAGGGAAGTTCGTCAGATTGCCCTAAATGTAGCACTGAAAGCGGAGTTCAAGGACAGAAGGTTTTTTCATGTTCCATCACGGTAACCGGGTGATGGCCGTCACAGCATTGGAGTATGGGTTTTGGTTATGCTGTCGACAGAGATCTCCCATCCTCTGCTAGCCCCTTCGTGTGCGCGCTGGTATTCCTATGCTTTATAAGACCCTGAGCGCCGCCGTTTACGGCGTTGACGCCAACATTATTGAAGTCGAGGTGGATGTGTCCGGCATAAAAATGACGGAAGACCACTTTCACACGGTTGGACTGCCCGATGCGGCGGTGCGAGAAAGCCGCGATCGAGTACGCTCGGCGCTGAAAAATTGCGGTTACGACATACCACCGACGCAAATCACCATCAACCTTGCTCCAGCCGACATTCGGAAGGAAGGCTCCGGATTCGACCTGCCTATGGCACTAGGCATACTGGGCGCCTACGGGGGACTGAACAAGAAGGAGATTCCTGACGCGTTGTTTGTGGGCGAGCTTTCGCTTGACGGCAGAGTTCGCGGCATTCGAGGTGCGTTGCCGATTGCAATCGAAGCGCGCCGAACCAAGGTGAAGCGCTTTATTGTGCCGGAGGTGAATGCTCGCGAGGCAGCGATGGTGGGTGACGTAGAAGTCTATCCGGTGAAGACCTTGCTGGAAGTGATTCATTTGATCAATTCGGGCAATGGTATCTCGCGGTTGCAGGTTGATACCGGCCATCTGTTGAACGAAGCGCAGCAATTCCATGTGGACTTCAAGGATGTTCGCGGCCAGCAAACGGCCAAGCGTGCCCTAGAGGTGGCGTGCGCGGGTGGACATAACATTCTGATGATTGGCCCTCCGGGTTCGGGAAAGACGATGCTGGCGAAGCGCATGCCGACGATTCTGCCGCCATTCACTTTTGAGGAGGCGCTGGAGACTACAAAGATTCACAGCGTGGCGGGCGTGCTGGATGCTCATGCGGGACTGGTTGGGCTGAGGCCATTTCGTGCGCCGCATCACACGATTTCTGACGCGGGATTGATTGGCGGCGGCGCCATCCCGAGGCCGGGCGAGGTGTCACTGGCGCATAACGGCGTTTTATTCCTGGATGAGTTCCCTGAATTTCCGAGGAACGTTCTTGATGTCATGCGGCAGCCGCTGGAGGATGGAACTGTGTGCATTGCACGCGCGGCCATGTCGCTGACTTTCCCTGCGCGGTTTATGCTGGCGGCGGCGATGAATCCTTGTCCCTGCGGATTTCATAATGATCGCAGCCGCGAATGCCACTGCACGCCGCCGATGATTCAGCGCTATGTGTCCAAGATTTCGGGGCCGCTACTGGATCGAATCGACATTCACATTGATGTTCCGGCGGTGAATTATAAAGAAATGCGGAGTGCTAAGGAGGCAGAAAGTTCAGCGAGTATTCTGGAGCGGGTGGTGCGCGCGCGTGACGTGCAGCTAAAGCGCTTTTCTTCCGGACAGCAAAAACTCTATTGCAATGCGCAGATGCCGACCCAATTGATTCGCAAATTCTGCGAACTGTCCGCCGATTGCGAGCGGCTGTTGGAGCGCGCCATGGCGCAGCAGGGACTCAGCGCTCGGGCGCATGATCGCATTCTTAAAGTTGCGCGCACGATTGCCGACCTGGATGGCATTCCGCAACTGGAGCCGAAGCATATTGCTGAAGCGATTCAGTATCGAACGCTGGATCGGACGTATTGGGCGTAAGTTCGGTTCAGTTAAAGACGGGAGTTGTAAACCATCAACCACAAAGGACACTAAGGACAGTAAGGTCCACGAAGGAAAGATAGCGTGACCCGGTTTCCATGAAACTGCCTACGGCTAATTCGTGATTTCCTGGAACAACACCGACCGTATAATTCTGATCGGAGGTTTTATGCCGGGGTGGGGAACGGGCAGCTTTGAGAATGAGGATGCGGAGAGTTTTTTGGGCGAGCTGAAGTCTTTTCGGATCGAGGATCTTCGGCCTTCGCTGGCGCGGGCTGCTGATCAGGAGGACTATATCGAGGCCCGCGAAAGTAGCGTTGCTATTGCGGCGGCCGAAGTGATTGCCGCTCTAATTGCTGCGGAGGAAAATGGAGAATCGTCACCAGCGCCGCGGCAAATCTCGGATTGGATCGGTCAGAACAAAGGTGCGGGTGCAGTTGATCTGCCTGAGTTTCGCGATCTCGCCCAGCGGGCCGTGGAACGAGTGCGGACTAGCTCTGAACTTAAAGATCTGTGGCTTGAGGCGGAGGGGTTGAATGAATGGAGCGCGGCGCTTCGGGATCTGGAGCGACGACTCAGCGTATGAATTTGCTCGGCGGAGAGTCGGGCGTCACTCTCGCGCGGCTTAGCTTCGCATTTCTGTTTAGCACATTGCTGTTAGAAGGATGGGCGAGGACACCCGCGCTCCATTCTCGAGATCCACTACGCCACAATCGGTTTAGTCCGCAGCGACGCCGGCATTTACGCGTTCGAGTTCGGCGGCGTTCTTCTCTGCCTGTTGCAAACGCAAGGCACGATTTGACGGCAGCCCAGCGTCGCGAATTTTATAAAGCAATGCGCGGTAGCTGATGCCCAGAGTCCGTGCCGCTTGTTTGCGGTTCCAGTGATGGTGTTGCAGCACTTTTAGAATGACCTTGCGTTCGAGATCTCGCACGCATTGACGAGTAAGTTTCTTCAGTGAAATTGGACCATCCAAGGAAATCTCAGGGCTGAAAAATTCGGGCTCTCGTTGCACCAGGTCAGCGGTAATAACTTCTTCTTGGCCCAGGATCACGTAGCGCTTGATGAGATTTTCGAGCTCGCGAATGTTGCCTGGCCAGTGATATTTCTGAAGCACTGCCAGCACTTCGTTCGACAGCGGCCGCGCCCGGCAATTGAATTTGCGGTTGTAATATTCCAGGAAATAATGGCACAGATCTTCGATGTCCCCGCGACGCTCCCGTAGCGCGGGCATGCGAAGGTTAACAACGTTGATGCGGTAATAGAGGTCCTGGCGGAAAGTTCCGGATTCAATCTCGGACTCCAGGTTTCGGTTGGTCGCGCACACGACGCGCACTTCAACCTTTTTATCTTCCTGCGCGCCGATACGGCAGAATTGGCCGTCTTGCAAAAGCTGCAAAAGCTTCGATTGCAAAGAGAGATCGAGTTCCGAAATTTCGTCAAGGAACAGAGTTCCGCGGTGCGCGAGTTCGACGCGACCTGGTTTCGATCCGACTGCCCCTGTAAAGGCTCCGCGCTCGTAGCCGAAGAGTTCGCTTTCAAGCAAGGTTCCTGGAATGGCGGGGCAATTGACCTTCACATAGGGCCCTGTCTTCCAAGGCGATAGAGCATGAATGAGGCGGGCGATGATGTCTTTGCCGGTGCCGCTCTCGCCTGTAATGAGGACGGGAACATTGGCGGCTGCGACCCTGCGTAGCCGGGAACGAAGAGCCTGCATGGCTTCCGAGTGACCGAAAATAATATTGTCAGGGGGAACTTCGCCGAGTGACTGCGATAGCAGGTTAACCGAGAGTGTCGTCATAAGACTGAATGCCCCGTGCGGGGATTAATCCATCCGCATGCACTAAAAGTGCATCTCAAGCACCAAACCGGGGAAGAGAGCCGAGCGAGGCGACTAAGCTTTTTAAAGGCCCGACTTATGAATGGCTTAGAGAGATCATACCGTAAAAGTGATCGCTGGCAGCATAGCACCAAAGTGCCACAGGATGATCGGGTACGGGAGGGTAAAACAATTCACACTACGGAAGTGGTTTTTCTCAAGGGCTTCCTGGGAACAGCGGCAGTGTTCGTGGTCAGGACGCGGGAAAACTTCAATCCAGACAGATGATGGTCGTCGAGGTGGGTCATCCAGACGGCCTTAGCGTGTATGACTCGCGAAGAAGTCTTCGTAGAGATGCTCGAGGTTATTGGAGCGCTGGGAATTTCGAGGGAAATTAGTGCCGATTTGGGCAAAGGACGCCTTGAAACTACCATGGCACCCCCTGGAGAAATGTTGATTGCGGTGGCGAACTCCAGCGATTCTCGGCCGTTTCCGTCACGCGTGCGAACAAAAACCGGAATGGCGAGGTCTAATCGTGCCCACTTGCGTTGTTCCTTCTTCGATAAGCTAACCGGCACGTAAGTTAATCCCTTCGTTTCAGGTATAAACCAGCAACACCGCATCTGAGGTGCCAAACTCGGTGACAGACACGAGAGGCCCTTGGAATCGTTGAGAATAGGCTCTGAGCAATGTCCGAACTGGAATTAGAGGTTGCGCTGTTTGGCGCTTTTGACCGTCGGTCAATATTGAAAAGTGCAACATTTTATCCTTCGACGGCTCAGGAACGGGTTTCCGATTGACATGATGGAAGGGGTGAAATAAGATCAATCTACCCCACGTTCTGAAGGTAGTTCCCCCCAAAAGCGAGTAAAACTCTCGATGGCTTCGGCATCCGATAAAAGTCCAGTCGCACTGCGTGGCAACGGTTTAAAGAAGAGTACGGCACCCAATACCCCGGCTACAGAATCGACGATCCCCGTTGGGGAGAATGTTGCAGAAGAGCTGGAACAGCTCCGCGACCGTTTCCGTAAGACGACCAATGCTCTAGCCTCGGCGGCGCACGATCTCAAGACTCCTCTGGCGATACTCAACGGTTACATCGAACTTCTGCAAAGTCAGAAACTGGGGCCGCTGAATGAGCGCCAGCACGAGGTTATGGATGATATGTTCTCAAGCGGCCAGCGCTTACAGCAGTTCATTCAGGACTTCCTGACTTTTAGCGTGCTGGAGACGGGCGAACTGCGCATGCAGTTTATAGAAGGCGACATAAACGCCTGTCTCTCGGAAGTTTGCCGGCTTTGGTCTGGGCGATTCCAGGATCGCGGGCTGGCGCTATATTTTCTAGCGAACGATAAGCTGACGCCGTTTGCGTTCGACGGGCCGAAGATCCAACGCGTGGTGTCGAATCTTCTGGAGAACGCATCCAAGTACACGACGCAGGGCGGTACGGTGTGGCTTCATGCTGAACCTCATATGTGGGAACGACGTAGCGTCAGTAACTCATCGACTGGCAAAGAGCGCCGGCGCCAGTCGTTGAATCTGCCTAACTCCGTGAAGGTGAGCGTTGCCGATACGGGGCCGGGAATCCGGCCCGAGTTCCATCTGGAGATATTCGATGACTTCTTTCGCCTGCCGGGCAGCGAGTCGGCTGAGGGTATGGGGCTCGGACTGGCCATCGCCCGCAGATTGCTGCAGGGAATGAGCGGCAAGATCTGGGTGGAAAGTGAACCGGGCGCTGGCTGCAAGTTTTCTTTTCTTATTCCTATCAAACCGATTGTAAGTACTCCGCCGCGAGGAACTAAATGAGCGAAACCGCCAACATCTTGCTGGTGGATGATGAACCGGGAATGCTGCGATACATTCGCACGCTTCTGGAAGTGGATGAGCATAAAGTGCAGACGGCGAGCACCGGCGAAGAGGCGGTGGAGCGCGTCCAAAAGGGCTTTCACCCAGACTTGGTATTGCTCGATCTGCTTATGCCGGGCATTGACGGCCTGCAAACTCTGGAGCAGTTGCGCAAGCTGAAGCCCGGACTGAAAGTCGTAATGCTCTCCTGCGTGAATGACACGCGCAAGGTGGTGCAGGCCATGCGGCTGGGGGCTGTGGATTATTTGACCAAGCCTTTTCAGAAGGCCGAACTCGATGCGGTCATTGGGCAATGCATTGGCACGGCGAAGGGTGAGAGCTACGCCGGCGAAGTCGAAGAACTTTGCGACGACGTATTTTTTGTTGCGGCTAGTCCGGCGATGAAGAAGATTCGCTCGCAGGCGGCGCTGGTTGCGAATGTCGAAATCCCAGTGCTTTTGTTGGGTGAGAGTGGGACGGGCAAGGAAGTGCTCGCTCGGCTTATTCACAAACTTTCGCCGCGCGCGCATCGGACCTTCCTCAAGGTGAACTGTGCGGCAGTGCCTGCTGATCTATTGGAAAGCGAACTTTTCGGCTACGAAGCGGGAGCGTTTACGGGCGCCACTCATCCTAAGCCGGGTAAATTCGAACTCTGCAATAAGGGTACGATTCTGCTCGACGAAATCGGCGAGATGCCTCCGCTATTGCAGGCGAAGCTTCTGCACGTATTGCAGGACCAGACGTTCTCACGGCTTGGCAGCCGCACCGTGATAAAAGTTGATGTTCGCATTCTTGCGGCGACTAACATTGATATTCCGGAAGCGCTGGCCACCAAGCGTTTGCGGGAAGATCTTTATTACCGATTGAATGCGTTTACTTTGTCGTTGCCTCCGTTGCGCGAACGCAAGGAAGAAATTCCGATTTTGCTGAAGCATTTCATGTCGCGCATGTCGGAGTCGTACGCGCGGCCGCCACTGCCACTTTCGCCGCCATTGATGGAAGCGTGCCTGCGCCATGCGTGGCCGGGAAACTTGCGCGAACTCAGCAACTTTATTAAGCGCTACTTGGTTCTAGGAGATGAGACGCTGGCTGCGTCTGAGTTGCAGCCGCGGCCTGACGGGGGCGGAGGAGCGCACAGCGAGGGAGTGACGAGGAGTTCGGGGAACTCCGGCGGCGGGCTGAAGTCGCTTTCACGTAACGCCAAAGATGAAGCCGAGGCTGAAGCCATTGCCCGGGCGCTCGAAGACACGAACTGGAATCGCAAGCAAGCCGCGGCTCAGCTTAAGATCAGCTATAAAGCGTTGTTGTACAAGATCCGACAGTACGGCATTGCGCAAAGCCGCAGCACGCACCGGCTATCCGCGGGGGCGTGAAAAAACGCTTCGAGGTGCGGGCTTGGAGCTAAAACGTAAGAGCTAAAGTTTTTGGTGCGGATAAGAGGACTCGAACCTCCACGACCTTGCGGCCACTAGGACCTGAACCTAGCGCGTCTGCCAGTTCCGCCATATCCGCAGGAAAAAGAAA
>JGI12635J15846_10002463_pt1 | contig 16198 bp, 13 predicted proteins | sample BlaSpr_A8_OM2_M2_FD_15846 | JGI IMG/M metagenome (IMG submission 15846) | reverse complement strand
TGCGCCCGCCGGTACCTCCGGCCCGCCGGCCCGCTGCGGGCGCACTCCATACTTTTGCAGCGTGTCCAAATCCTCCAATTGTTCCTTGGCCGCGGCGGCGGCAACTCGATCCGATCCCGCCTTCAGACGTGTGAAAACCTCGCGCGCAAGGTCCCACTTTTTTCCTGAAACATAAATCTGTCCCAGGTTGAACTGATACTCTGCGTTTCGCGGCGCCATAGCGATCGCTTCTTTTTGCGCTTCGAGTGCCGAGTTAATTCCGCCGCCCTCGACGCGAGCCATTCCGAGCATGTTATAAGCGTCGGCTAACTCGGGATACCAATCCGTTACTGACCGCAGGTCTTGCATCATGTTGGCGAGCCCCTGCATCTGTTGCCGCGTGGCCTGTGCTTTTTGGTATTTCAGCACCGAGCGGTAGTACCAGATCCACGGGTCTTGAGGATTTGCTTCCGTGGCTTTATCAAGTTCGTCGGCGGCCGCGTCAAATTTCTTCTGCCGCAAGTCATCAGAGGCGAGCCCGCGATGGGCCGCTTCGTTATTTTCCGGATCCGCCGCCAAGCGCTGCAAGTCGTGCAGCGCCTGATCGCGATGCTCGGGGATGCGCGCCATCACGTCGCCAATCATTGCCTTTGCGTCATCATCTTTAACAGGGGTAACCGTCATTCCGATGTCGTCCGGGCCAAAGGGAAGTGGGACCTGATTTGGCTGCTCCATGTCGATGGGATTCGCAACCGGCTTCTTCGCCTGATCGAGCGCGACGCCCAACATACTGAGCGAATTGAAATACGTCTTCACCGAATCTTCCATTTGCGCAGGAGTCATATCAAATGCCTGCACCGTCGCTTTATCCACCGGAACCTTCTGATTAACCACTAAGTCGAAGTAAGTCCCCGCCTCGGGCATCTTGTTCTTGTTCACAAGATAGTGAACGACCATCCAGGATTGCGCGTAATACAACGTGTTGTGCGTACCTTCGCGCCTGCCGGAGACATCATGCTTCATGGTGAAGAGATCGGTCATTGACAGCCAAACTGGCGAACTTACTAACTGCGTCAGCGACTGCGGGATATTTGGGTCCCGCTTCATTCCGGCCATATCATCGAAGACATCTTCATGCCATTCGGGCAATAATTCGGGGTCGCCTCCGAGTTCCACTTTCTTGCCGATATTGATCGATCCGAAATATTCGGCCAGGCCTTCGTCAAACCAACCTTGTGTTGGTGGATAGTTGTAATTCAGAAGATAGTGCGCCAGGGGATGCGCCACGGCGCGCCAAGGATCGATTTCAAACAAATTGAGGACGATATAGATGCGATCCGAAGCCGGAACATAGCAACCACCCGCCATGTTCTGTTTTATCGGAGCAACCTCGCCGTACTGCTTGTCGCTCTTCAACGCGACGACGGTGATGGGCACCGACATCTTGAGTTTCGTCTTAAGAATCAGCTGCCCAAAAACCGCCCGCATCTGCTCCAGCCGCAAAGCGACTTCGCGCCCTCGCTTGTCTCCTGCATCCGTGATGACAGAAAAATGCGCCGAGTGCACCTCAAGCCAGTTGGGCTCATCTTTTGCTAAGACGGGAATCGGCGCGCACACAATCTGGACGAGAAGACATAACAGCGTGCCAGACCGGAACGCGTATTTCTGGATCGGAGAGAACCGGCGGTGTGGCATGGCTGGCCTGGAAGCGTCCAGCAAATGCTAGCACGCCGGACTCACCCGGTGAAGCCAGGCTGCACTTTGAATTTCGACTGGCCGCTTGTGTAAAAGCAGGTGGTGGCGGGCAGTTTAAGCGGCTTCGTCCTTGCTCTCGTCGATCAGGTCCTCAACATTGAGTTGTCCATTGCCAGGCGCGTCGCGGCGTTCGCTGTGTCCTTGGTCATCGAGCTCGTCGGCGTCACGCGGGGGAAGATCGTCGGGCCGACCGTATTCGAGGTGAGTATGGACCGGCCGCTCGGGGTGATCGGCCGCATCTTCGACACCTTCGACAATACCAGCCTCGAGCGCCTGATCGTCTTCGGCGAGCTCTTGCACGCTCTCATCCGCCGCATCCGCTACGGAAGAGAGGCGCTGGCTGTCACCGGATTGTCCTGCGCTATCGGGGCCGACCTGCCCGGGATCGTGCCCTAGCTCATCCGGTTGCGCTTGTTCGTCGCCACGTGCTCGGTTCATCCCATCCTCCTGAATTGAGCGTCGATAATTGAGCGTCGATTCTCCTCGACGATTTTCTTTCGACACCCTCTTTACAGCATTCTTCAACGACCTAAACGAACTATTGGATGCAGGTCCGCGAATTAAGGTGTAGCGATGCTCGGGCGCGTGTGGCCGGCAGTCGCCTTTCGTCTTGGCCCCGCCCTGTCCGGCACGTTACACTCTCGTCCGTGACTTCGGCCCCATCGTCGCGTCTCGCCTGGATCGACTGGATGCGCGGCCTCGCCTGCGTCCTCATGTTCCAGACGCACTGTTATGATGCCTGGCTCGGCGGCGATGCCCGCAACACCAGCTTTCTGAAAGGATCCCAACTTCTTGGGACGCTGCCCGCGCCGCTCTTTCTCTTTCTCGCCGGAGCTTCGTTCGCGTTGGTCACTGATAAGCTCATTCGCAAGAATCTAAGCGCTGCCAATATTACCCGCGCCATGGCGCGACGTGGCGCCGAGATTTTGGCCTTTGGGCTACTTTTTCGCTTTCAGGAATTCCTGATTGCCTGGGGTTGGGCGCCCTGGTCGGACTTACTCAGAGTGGATGTGTTGAACATTATCGGGCTATCGATGATCCTGATGGCATTGACCTGCGGTTTTACGCTCGCAGTGTGGGATCCGTCGAGCGATGCGGTTTCGAAAGGCAGCGATTTCAGCACCGATATAAGAACATATGCATCGAAGCCAGCGCTAGTCAGCGACCGTCTTCGCGCTCGATTAATAGCTATCGCGCTCGCCGTCGCGTCTCTAATTGCGCTGCTGACTCCTCCGCTCTATACCACGTGGAGGCCGACCTGGCTGCCTTGGCCGCTAGAGTCTTATATTGACGGATGTCACAATCTTGGAGCGCCTCAGCCCTGGCTTTTCCCGTTATTTCCATGGGCAGCGTTCGCCTTTGCTGGGTTAGCTGCTGGATTCGTTTTGTTCAGCGACCAGGCTCGTAATCAACCGACCAAGACGCTAACCTGGTTTGCCGTTATTGGAGTGGGGGCAATCTTGGTCGCGCGTGAATTCGACCATTCTTCATTTCATCTCTATTCGACTTATGATTATTGGCACACCAGCCCAAATTTTTTGATGATGCGTGTGGGCCTTCTGTTAGTGCTCGCCTTTGTGAGTTATGGCTGGTGTCGGTGGGGTCTCGGAAGTCGAGGGTTTAGCCCACTGATTCAGTTGGGCCAGACTTCCCTTCTTGTTTATTGGGTGCACCTCGAATTCGTCTACGGACGCTTCTCACTGCTCCCCAAACGAGCCGAAAACATTCTTGGCGCATCGCGAGGATTGCTGGAAATCTGCCTGTTCATGCTGATTCTTTCCTTACTGCGTACCAGAATTGACTGGAAACAGATCGAATGGAAGAAGTGGATGAATTGGAAAAAGATAGCTGGAAGAGTTGAGACGGCCTAGTCTAGCAGCCCGCTGAAAACTACTCGTAAATCAGGACGCTCCAATTTCGCAATTCTGGAAAAGCGGCGCCAGCACCGCTTTGTAAACTGTCATCATGGCCAAAAAGGCACATCAGAGCCAGTTTCATCGCTCGCAAATCGGTCGCGCCCAGAGGTATATCCGCCTCCACCTGGCGGAGCGCATGAGTTTATCCCGGTTCGCCAGCGAGGCCGGGTCGTCGTCCTATCACTTCGCCCGGCTGTTCCAAGCTTATGTCGGAGAGACACCGTTCGGATTTCTTCGGCGTATTCGCTTGGTGACGGCGCTTCGCATGCTCCAGGAGGATGCCGACGCGAGTGTTACGGAAATCGCGTTGAGCGTCGGTTATGAGACCTCGGCGGCATTCAACAAATCCTTTCGCAAGACGGTGGAAATGACCCCCAGCGATTTTCGCAATCTGGGAAAAGAACGGCAGGACGAAGTGATCTACGATCTCAGCCGTCCGAGATTACTAAAGGAGGTCGCCATGAATTTGTCAGCTGAAATCGATCCGGTCGGTCGTCCATTAACCCACTACGTCTTCCTCGAGAAGCATGGGCCATTCGCTGAAGTTGCGCCGCCGCTCTGGAACGACTTGATGCTACTGCTGGGGAAGCTTGATCAGCAGCAGGTGCGAGAGTATCTGGGCTTGAGCGGAATTGACAAGAGCAGGGCTGGCGAAGACACAATGATTTACCAAGCGGGAGTTACCCTCGCCCAAGTGCCGCACAACCTCCCCGACGGACTCCAGCACAGGACCATCAAAGCCGGCAAATATGCTGGCTTCCTGTTGACCGGGCCTTACTCGCACATCTGGATGGCATTTGATCGCATCTTCAAGACGTTATCTGAGAAGCGCGTGACTCTGCGTCCCGAGTTCTGCGTTGAAAATTATCTGAACGATCCGCGAGTGACTCCCGAAGACCAACTGCAAACTCAGTTGCTGGTTCCAATTGCCTAAGCGCCTTAAGGATTTTGGGCAGGAGTATCGGAATCTGCGCGTGACACCGCACGTGGCGCAGAATCATGCGCGACCAGGCGACAGCCCCTGGGTAAGGGACTAGCGCAGACTGAGGTTCATTTCGCCGTGTTTGCCGATGGTGATACGCAGGAGACTTTCCTGTCCGCTGTGAAAGTCGCCGTCAACCGTGGCTGACTGGTCGTAGTTAGCCCCCTCTGAACTCACTTGCACCCGCAGATTGTGTTTGCCGGGCGGTATCTGCGCGGCGTGGACCTCATGCCCCTCGACGTGATGAAACACGCCCAGATGTTTTTTGTCGGTTCCCTCTAAGACGTGCGTATAAGCGAGGTGATCGTCCGACCAAATCGAAAGATGCGCTTCGGCGAACTTATGGTCTACCTCGATTTCCAAAGTCGCGGGAGTAACCGGTGACGCAGGAACTTTAGCCCACGTGAGACTGGGCTGGATGGCAACGGCCACTCTTGGCGTAGTAGCGGATGCTCGCGCCAATGAACCCGACTTTGGGTGCTTTTCGACAATTGCATCCGTCACCTTGGCATCCGAGGCCGGCGCCGCAGGTGGCAATGCCGCGACTGGCGCTGGCGGCGGTGTAGCCGGTGCAACCGCCGCTGAAATTGGCGACGGTGCGACGACCCTCGGCGGCATCCTCCGGGCAAACGGAGAGGGAGCAAACGAAATGACCCAAAATCCAAGGATGAAGAGTCCGGCCAATATCGCTGTGCCGATTAACGATAGATTGCGAAGGTGTTCGCGCCAATCCGCGTTCCCCTCGCTGTTGGCAGCCACCGCGCGCGTGTTGGCTCGAATCGCCTTGTAGCCCAGCGCAGAGGCGCGAGCCAATTCTTGCTCCGCCTGGCCCGCTTCTCCGTCGGAAGCCCGCGAGGGCTGTTTTGCCTTGCTCCAAGGCTCGCGCCCTTGCTGCAAATGTTGTATATCGAGCACCATCTCCAAACCGCGTTGATAGCGCAGTGCGGGATCTTTCTCGATGGCGCGGTTAATAATGTAGTCGAGGCCTGGCGGCAACGCAGTGTCGAGAAGCGTCGCCGGCATCGGCTCGTGGTTCACCACTTTGAACGAAACTGTGACTGCGCTGTTGCCCTGAAATGGCCGGTGGCCGGTCAAAATCGTGTATAGAATCACTCCCAGGGAAAACAAATCCGAGCGCCCGTCCACTTGGTCGCCGTTCAACTGTTCGGGCGACATGTAAGCGGGCGTGCCTAGCGTGCGTCCGGCCAGCGTTTGGTTGGCGAGGTTGAGTTTCGCTATGCCGAAGTCGGCGATCTTGGCGTGCCCGTCGTCGGTCAAAAGAATGTTTGCGGGCTTGAGATCGCGGTGAACTACGCCCTGGCCGTGAGCGCAGTCGAGCGCCTCCGCCAGTTCCAGAGTTAGTTGCAGCGCTATTTCTACCGGCAGCTTGTGGTCGTGCTGCGACAGAAGGTTGTCCAGGGACCGGCCCCCGACGAACTCCATCACGATGTAGGGAGAGCGCGTCTCGGGCTCCTCGCCCACATCGAAAATGGTTACTATTCCGGGATGTGACAGGCGGCCAGCAGCTTCGGCTTCGCGGATGAAGCGCTCGCGATACTCCAGTTCGTCTTCGAGAGGCTGACCCGCCAGCGATACGGTCTTGACGGCTACCACGCGATTGATTTTGGGATCGCGGGCCTTGTAGACAACTCCCATGGCTCCGCGGCCGAGTTCGGTAAGAATCTCATATCGCCCAAAGCGTTCGCGTCCGCGATCATCCATAGGTGTCTTGTGCGGTGTTGGAGCTTCAGCGTTTGTGAAACTCATTTTTCACCGGGTCAGCGCGAGGCCGCTTCCACCTTGCTCTCGACTGCGGTGATGACCCGAATGCCGACTACGTTTTCGCTCAGCATGTCAGCGATTTTTCTCGCTTGATCTGGGGTGAGTCCATTGAGCAGCTCAAAAGCAATCTGAACGCCCTTCAGGACGGGGATGGTGTCATGATGCAAGCGAATCTCGATGGCCGCCGGACCGGCCTGACGGCCGACGGCAAAACCAACACTCGCTCTTTCTGTCGCCGTTTTTTCGTTAGCCATGCATCCCCCAACGAGAGATTTCCCCGCCGGTCTCTCTACCGGTCGCGCCCGCAAAGGGGGTTGCGGCCGTCAGTTGTTATTGTCCGCTGGAAGGCAAACCGCACCAAGTTACCATCGTGTCTTGCGCTGCGGGACTCGATGAACGTGAGGGTGAGTAGTGTTCGACATCAAACAGACAGCCACACTTGTCGTGGAATTTGGAGGCACATCAGAACTGGTTAGCGCGTTGCGGCGGATATCTGCAGGATCGCGTTTGCGGTCAGCTTCAACCCGACTCCCCAAGTTTGACGCGCGCTAGCCTCGTCGCTACCGTAGCCGGTTACGTATAAGGTGCAGTAGTAACCATCCTGAACGCCCGCGGGCTCGTCGAAATAACACCGACGCACAGAAATTTCGACGGCCGAGGGCGTCTCTGGCGCGCGCTGCAACAGCTTGACCAGCTTCGTCGAGAACTCCTCGTAGGACGATAGGGACCGCCGATCGAAGGCCGGCCGATCCGCCGGCCAATCCAAGGACTGACGCGCTTCCAGGGGCGAGAAAACCACGTCGATGTAACTTGAGAACTTATGGGAAGCATGGTAAATCTCTTCCTCGGCACTGAGCTCGGTGGTCGCCCACGCGTCGCACTTCGCCGTTTCTACCGCGCTCCGCGGCGAGTTCAGGGTGCGGAGAAATTCTCTCAGTTCGGCAAATCTTTCCGCCTCTTCAATTTGAGATAACCGCTCTGGATGCCGCTTCACATCTACATAAGCCAGTTTACTTTCCGGATCGGCCCACGGAAAATCCAGGACGGCATCGTCCCGGCCCAGTTCAATCGAGAAGTCAGCATCCATGCTCTGCCTAACCGAAACTCGCCATCAGAATTTGCCGAGGAAGTTCACAATCTCGTGCTCAGCCCAATACCCGTCGTCGCGACCGTTCTTGCCATTCTCCACTCCGGCGCCAGATTTCGAGGGTTGGCCTACGAAGGCGCAGTGCCCGCCGTCGACTGTCTCGATGAAAGTAATGTTCGCGTTCGAAGAAATCTTCTTACGCGTCTCGGCAGTGATGCGAATGAAGGGATCGTTTGCCGCGTATAAAATAAGCGCTGGCACCGCGATCCGATCGACTACGTGCGCCGCCGAAGCGCGATCGTAATAGTCGTCTACGCCGGTGAAGCCGCAGTAGAAAGATGTAATCCTGTGATCGAATTCGCGGAGGCTGCGGATGCCGCGCAGGCGGCTGAGATCGAAGTGGCCGGGGAAAAGTCGCGCTTTTTGTGTCATGCGGCGGCGAAGCGCCCACAGGAAATATTTTTCGTAGATGCGATTGGAGGGCTGGTGCAGCGTATCGGCTGAGACCGCGAGATCGATTGCCGGACAACACGCCGCGATGGCGCGAAACTGGGGCGGAGCCTGCGCTCCCCACTCGCCGGCCAACTTCAGCACGATGTTGCCGCCCATCGAAAAGCCGACCAGGGCCAGTCGCGAGACGCCGTCGCGCCTGATGACCTCGCGCGCCACCGCCGCTACGTCATTCGACAGCCCGGAGTGATAGAGCACGGGCGCGAGCGCATCCGTGCCGCCGCAATTGCGCTGGTTATAGCGGATCACGTTCATCCCCGCGGCGAGGGCTTTGTCGGTGATGCCCAGCATATATTGCGATTCGCTCGAGCCTTCGAGCCCGTGCACGATGATGATGGTTAGCGCATCCGCTCGATTTGCCTGCCAGTGGCAATGGCAGAGCACCTTGACGCCGGGCTCGACTTCGATGAGACGCTCCTCGGGCGGAGGCACTTTAAGTCGTCGCGCAATTAAAAAGCTGGCGACGGTTTGCACATGTCCGCCGCTCAGCCAGCGGCGTGGCGTGAAAGGACGCATCTCTTCCGGTGTTTGCGGAATACTCACACTTTGATTTTAAATAGAGTCAGTAACTTTCATCGTGGAGTTTTCTTCATGCCTATCTTCGAGTACGTTTGCAAGCAATGCGACCATAAGTTTGAGGCTCTGATCTTCGGCAAGCAGAAAGCCGAGTGCCCGAAATGCGAAAGCACCAAGTTAGAGCCGCAGCTTTCTGTGTTTGCTGTGTCGGCTAAGGGCGGGGCGGCGTCTCAGCCGTCTTTCTCGGGCGGGGGACCGTGCGGTTCGTGCGGAGATCCTCGCGGCGCCGGAGCCTGTTCGATGAAAGACTTCGATTAGGTCTGGTTGTTTCGAACATGGCATAGCACGACCTCAGCGCCTGAAGGCGCGCTCAAGACGGGCAGAAATCGCGGCGCTGAAGCGCTGCGCCACCCAAAAGCTGCCAACGAAACCGGCTTCACCCGAAAGCTATGCCATTCGGAAGTGGTGCTCAAAAGCTCACGCCGCATTTCCCATTATTCATTCACCGAAACCAGGTAACCTCGGGAACCTCGCGCGTGTAACCGATGTGACGTTTTATTTTGCGGCGTCTGCAGTTATGCTGCATTTCAGATTGGGAGCGGAAATGGATCGGCGAAAAGAGCGCAGACTCAACCTGGAGTTGCCGGTACGCATCTGGGGAGTGGACAAGATGGCGCATCCTTTCGCGGAGTTGGTTCGGGTGAGAAACGTCAGCAACCGTGGGGCGGTGCTGGCGGGCGTGCGCGCGAAGATCCAGGCGGGCGAAGTGCTCGACGTGCAATTGGGCGCAGCGCGGACGCAATTTCGAGTTGTATGGATCAGTCTTTCGGGAGAAGCCGGAGTAGAAGCTCTAGCCTTCGAGCCACCCATTTTTGGCATGGACATGGGTGTCGGCGTCGGACTCCCTCAAGTTTTTGAGATGGTGGGAACCGGATAGACCAATGCCGAACGGCCTTATCGGTCACCTAACGTGGATTCACGTGGCCGGTTCCCACTTTTGTTTCTTCTGTTTCTTCGATAAGAAATCGAGCGAAAACTTCGTTGGATAAGAGACGGCCGCGAGTGGTCAGGCGCAGCATGCTGCCTTGTGGTTCAAGCAGGCCATCCTCGCTGCATTGTTGAATTGCGGATTCCCGCGTGGCGACTGCATTTCGCCCAAATTCTCGCCAAAGGCCTTCAAGATCGACACCGCGGTTCAGTCGCAGACCGAGAAAAAAACTTTCTTCTATTGCCGACTGCGCCGAGACCGGCGTTACCGTATGCGGCGCGCGGTTCATATATGCGTCGAGCGAATCGGGAGTGGAGAAGCGGACAGCCTGATTATCAAGCACACTCTCCTTAGCCCCCAGCATGGAGTGAGCATCGACGCCGAAGCCCAGGTAGGGCTGGCGCGTCCAGTATTTCAAGTTATGGCGAGACTGGTGGGAAGCGCGGGCAAAGTTGGAAATTTCATATTGCTCAATCCCGGCGGCGCTTAGCCTCTCGCACGCCTGCAGGTAGAAGTCGGCAGTCTTATCTTCATCGGGGACGAAGTGAGCATGGTAGCGCGCGCCGCCCGCGATCAATTCCCTTCCCAGCCGTGAATCGTCATCCACTTCGAGCATATATACGCTGACGTGAGGCACACCGGTTGCGATGGCCTCAGCTACCGAGAAACTCCAACTCTCAGAGGTCTGATGGGGCAGTCCGGCAATCAAATCGACATTGATGTTGTCGAGGCCGGCCTGCCGCAGGCGGCCAATCTCTTCGAGCACCGTCGACCGTTTGTGCAGCCGTCCTACGGACTGCGCCTCCTGATCAACGAACGACTGCACGCCGAGGCTGACGCGGTTCACCCCACATTGCTGCAAAGTTTCGATGAGAGCGGATGTGAGTGTGCCCGGAGCACACTCGACGGTGATCTCGGCATCGGGCATCAGTACAAATTCATCGCCTACCGCGGCGAAGATGCGCAGCAACTGCGAGGCTTGGAGGATTGAGGGCGTCCCTCCGCCAAGATAAATCGAGTCAATGGCGTCATTGGGCGCGGTCCCCAGTCCGCATCCCAGCTGCGACACAAGCTCGGGGGAGTGGGCTATATCTTCGAGCAGGCGAACGACATAGTTCTCATAGGCCGACTTCGAGAAGACATCGGACGCGAAGTTGCAATAGCTGCATTTCGTGCGGCAAAAAGGGACCGAGATATAGAGGCCTAACGGCATGCTGTGTTCATTCTATTGGAGATCTACGCTTCTACCTTGCGTTTCGCAACGCAGTAACGTTTTTACCTTAGGGCAGTTTCGATAACTACGGCCTAAAGTAGTTTAGCGGGCCTTACTCTTTGAGTGACGGTCGCTTAGAATAAAGGAAAAGAAGCCGCGACGTAGGCAGGCTCCGAGTCATCTGTCTTAAGTGGAGATTTAACTGGCTGGAGCTTGACTGGGAAGAGAGCAAGAAAATTATGAGCGATAAGCAGGCTGATCTTTTATGTGAGGGCTGTGGCGAAACATTTAGCAATTTTCTGCAAGAAATGGCCGATCAGAATGCCAAGGTTGCGACCTGCCCGAAGTGTGGCAAGATTCATCCCTTCACTGCTCCGAAGTCGGCCGTAAGGGGACCGGCTCTCAGGAAGGGTCAAGCTCTCAAGAGGATCAGCTAGATCAACGCACGCACTTGATCTGCGCGATCCCGCGTCTAGCGGCCATCTAATCGGGTGCGGTTTTTGAGATAATCCTTGTAGCGAGATCGCCAGGGATTGGCACCAATTTCGCGCCGCCGATGGCCTCCAATCAGGAAGAAGAAGTATTAGGGAAAGCGTACGACGCGCGGCTGATGCGGCGGCTACTCACGTATCTGCGCCCTTATAAGTGGCACGTTGCAGTCGCGCTCGGCGCGATCATCCTGAAGTCGGCGGCGGACGTACTCGGGCCGTTCCTCACCAAGATTGCAATCGATAAATATCTAGCGAAGTCGCCGGGTTCGCATTCATGGATTGGCGACCGGCTCAGTCCTACTCCGCTGACCGGCATCGCACAGATCGGCGGGCTCTACGTTGGCCTTCTCCTCCTCACTTTCGCGCTGGAGTTTGTTCAGACCTACCTGATGCAGTGGACGGGGCAGAAGGTGATGTTTGACCTGCGCCGGCAGATTTTCCGTCACCTGCAAGAGATGCACGTCGCGTTTTTCGATAAGAACCCGGTGGGGCGCCTGGTGACGCGCGTCACTACCGATGTCGATGCGCTGAATGAAATGTTTACGGCGGGCGTGGTTTCGATCTTCGAGGACGTCTTCGTGCTGGCCGGAATTATCGGCATCATGATGAAGATGAATTGGAAGCTGGCGCTGATCACGTTCGCCATGCTTCCGCTGATCATTTATGCGACTAAGATTTTTCGCGATAAGGTACGCGATTCCTACCGGCGCATACGCACGGCCATCGCGCGGATCAATTCTTATCTGCAGGAAGCGGTTTCGGGGATGCTGGTGCTGCAGCTGTTCAATCGCGAGAAGCGCGCCTTCCACAAATTTTCCGACATCAATGCCTCGCACATGGAGGCGTACAAAGATGCGATCATGGCGTACTCCGTGTATTACCCGGTCGTCGAAATACTGTCGGCGTTTGCCATTGCGAGCATCATCTGGTTTGGCGGCGGAGACGTTGTGCGCGGGGTGGCGACGATTGGCGTGCTGGTCGCGTTCATGCAGTACGCGCAACGGTTCTTTCGTCCGATTCAGGATTTGAGTGAGAAGTACAACATTCTGCAATCGGCGATGGCGGCAGGCGAGCGCGTGTTCAAGTTGCTGGATACGAAGGTTGAGGTGACCTCGCCGGCGATTACGAAGCGGCCGCAGGGGCGGGGACGGGTTGAGTTCGATCAGGTGTGGTTCGCGTACAACGCTGTGGGACAGTCTGGCGAGCCCGATTGGGTTCTGCGCGACGTTAACTTTGTGCTCGAGCCTGGAGAGACGATTGCCGTCGTCGGGCATACGGGGGCGGGCAAGACCACGCTGATCTCGCTGCTGATGCGCTTCTACGATGTGCAGCGCGGAGCGATTCGCATCGATGGCGTCGATATCAAGGAGATGAATCTCGACGAGCTGCGAGGGCGGTTTGGCGTTGTTTTGCAGGATCCGTTTTTATTTAGCGGAACGGTTGAAGGCAACATACGGCTGGGGACGGCGCGGATTCAGGATGAGGATGTGGAGCAGGCGGCGGAGGATGTCAACGTCGCCGATTTCATACGCACGCTTCCGGGAGGATTCAAGGAGGAAGTGCGCGAACGGGGATCGACTCTGTCGACTGGGCAGAAACAGTTGATCAGTTTTGCGCGGGCGCTGGCGCACAATCCGAAGATTTTGATTTTGGATGAGGCGACTTCGAGCGTCGATACGGAGACGGAATTTCGCGTGCGCGACGCGCTCGGACGCATGGTGGAAGGGCGGACGGCGCTGATCATCGCGCACCGCCTATCGACGATTCAGCGCGCCGACAAGATTATCGTGATGCACAAAGGCCAGGTGCGGGAGATGGGATCGCACCAGCAACTGCTGGCGCAGCGCGGAATTTATTACAAGCTGTATCAGCTGCAATATAAGGATCAGGAAGTTGGCGTAGAGCGGGCGCCCTCGCCCGCTAACGCGGACGACTGAATCCCCGCGTCAACTGCTCCCGCTACAATGTGTTCCGTGGAAATTCTGATCTCGGCGGGCGAAGCCTCGGGTGAAATGTATGGCGCGCAGTTGATGGAGGCGCTGCGCTCTGCTTTCAGTTCGGCAAAAGCAGCGGACCGGGGCGCCCGCTCCACACCTGACGACCATGCGCTTCATTTTTTTGGGGCGGGCGGGGAGCGCATGGCGACTGCCGGGTGCGAGATTGTTGTCGATGCCAAAGAGATTGCTGTTGTTGGCATCACTGAGATTCTTAGCCGATTGCCTCGGATTCTCGAGCTGTATCGAAAATTGATTCGTGTCGCCGATGAGAAGCGGCCGGCGATTGCTATAGTGATCGACTCGCCGGCGTTCAACTGGCGCGTGGCGCGGCAGATGCGGCGGCGCGGTATTCCAGTGGTGTATTACGTTTGCCCGCAGTTCTGGGCCTGGCGGCAGGGACGCGTAAAACTGTTGCGCCAGTATGTTGACAAGGCGCTGGTGATTTTTCCCTTTGAAGAAAAGTTCTATCGCGATCGCCGAGTGGACGCTACGTTCGTTGGGCATCCACTGGCGGACTTGCCGGCGCCGGATATATCGCGCGAGCAGTTTGCAGTTCGATACGGCTTAGACGTAGCGAAGCATTGGATCGCGATCCTGCCTGGCAGCCGGCGCAAAGAGTTTCGACTTAATCTGCCCGCGATCGTCGACGCGGTGCGGCTACTCGGCAAGGATTTTGAGTTTGTGCTGCCTGTGGCTTCCACACTGGATTCGAAGTGGGTGCACGACCAGCTTTTTTTCTACAGTCACGTGGCGAAGAAGAAGATTGGGCCGTTTATTGCCTTGACCAATGACGCTCGGGCATCTCTTTATCACTCGCGCGCCGGAATCGTGGCCAGCGGGACGGCTACGGTCGAGGCGGCGCTTATGGGGACTCCGTTTGTCATGGTGTATCGGGTCTCGCCATTGACTTATGCGCTCGGCAAGCCGCGAGTGAAGATTCCTTACTTTGCCATGGTCAACCTGATTGCCAACGAGGAAGTTGTGCCCGAACTGGTGCAGCAGAAATTCACAGCGGAAAATATCGTCGCGGAGATGAACAAGATCATTCCCGATGGAGAGCCACGCTCGCGCATGATCGAGCGGCTCGCAGCCGTGAAGGCTCGGCTCTCGCAGGGGAGCGGCGGCGCGCACCCTTCGGAGCGTGCGGCGGAGATCATATTGAAGATGATCGCCTAGTCGAAACTGTTGCTCTTCCCACTCAGCTACCGGGCACGCGGGAGCCTGCGTTCGAATGCCGCGCACGCCGTTCATGATATGGATCGGCGGCATCGCCGCGGGGTATGCCCACCAGAGTTTCCGGATGACTTTGTCTCCCGGCAACCAAGAGTGGGGCTTTTTAAGTTCGCAGGTGACGAGCAGTTCGGCCGCGTAGATTGCTCCATACTTGGCTACCAGATGCTGGTTGGGAGGGACGCCGGTGACCCAAGGCACGCCGGCGGCGTATTCCTGATCGAGCACGAGCTGGTGCGTGGTGAAGCGCGGAGTCTCCGCTCCGCCGAGCGCTGCCATGACAACGATGAACTTTTTGTCGATGACTCTGGCTCTTCGCGGAACGGACGCGTCGGGCAGCGGAACGGGCTGTGCGACAGGGAGCGCACAGGCAGTCGTTGTAGGGATCTTGGCCGAGGGAGCGCCGGCGGCGTTGGTTTCAGCGCCCGCATCGCGAGGCACACCATCGCGCGGCGCTTCATTGAGCCAAGGGATTTCGGCAACTGCGGGAGAGACGGTCAGAATAGAAATGGCCAGAAAGATGGCGAAGAGCAAGTGGACGGTTCGCAAACAAAAATCTCCTGCGGGCTGATTATCGCGAAAGCAATTGGCAAAAACGGGAATTGGGGCGAAAACCCTTGCTGGCTGGGCGATTCGGGATATCACTGTGTGGTGCAAGCTCTGCGCCACTTCTTTGCCCGGCACGAGGAGGTTATTTCAAACGGGTCGGGGTCAGGATGAAACCCGGACAGGCGCGGCGTGCGCAAAAACTTTGACTGATCGACCGTTATTTTTCCCGCGGATGGCCGCTCGCGAGTTCGGAGCGCCGGGGGCGCGGGCTCACTGCCGGTATACTGCACCGGTATACTGCACCGGTATACTGCAAACGTGCGCAGCAGACGGCGGCTAGCAGCGGTAGGAAAAGGCACGAGATCTGTCGTTCGCAAGGGCCTTTTGCGTGAGGCCCTTGACGCAGAGGTTCGGTAACAGAATTTTGACCAAACAAATTACCCCGTCGCTTGTCCTTCCAGCATCTTTTGCGGGAAAATTAACATCATAGAAATTGTAGCCCTGCCAGGAGACTTTACTTGAAGCTCAGCCACTCTCGACCAGCGCGCCGGGCGCTTTGGTTATCTGCTGTCCTTTTTCTTGGGTGGTTTCTTGCCGGGGGCGCCGGACGAACGGCCGCGGCCGCCGAGAAGACGCGGTTGCGGGCCGACGACTACCAGATTAGCGTCGAGCTTCTTCCGCAGAATCACAAACTGACGGCGCGCGCTACGGTGAAAGTGACGGCGCTCGAAGATCTCAACGTGGCAACGTTTCAGTTGAATAATGCGCTGCGCATCACCAAACTGGTGGATGCGAACAACAAGCCGCTTAGTCCGGAGCGCAACACGCAGGATTCGACGGTGCGCTTCTCGCTCAACGACAGCATCCCGAAAAATGCCAGCACCACCTTTACTTTCGAATACGAGGGCACGCTGGAAAGCGCCGACGATAGTCCGGTTCCGGGATTGAAGCTGGCTTATGTCGGCCCGGAGACGAGCTACCTGCTTTACTCGGGGCTGTGGTTTCCGGTGGCGGGCTATGGGGTTAACCGCTTCACTTCTACGATCAGCGTGACCGTGCCAGCGCACATGGTTGTGATTGGCAGCGGAAAAGAGCCGTCCGCCGCGGCAGTGGAGAAACGGGCAAAGAAGACGTCGGGGCCTGATCTGGCGAATTCCAAGACCTTCACGTTTAGATGGGAAAAGCCCAGTTTCCCAGGCACGA
>JGI12635J15846_10002461_pt1 | contig 16202 bp, 16 predicted proteins | sample BlaSpr_A8_OM2_M2_FD_15846 | JGI IMG/M metagenome (IMG submission 15846) | reverse complement strand
TCGAGCGGCCGGTGCCGCCGCAGTACGGCTTCGACGATGTCGGCGGCGATGCGGCGCGTGGCGAGCCCCGGCGGGTCGCTATGGGATGCGGCAGCCGGTTGTTGGCGCGCGGTTTTCATTTACGCAAATGCCTCCTTACGACAGGCTACTTGTAGATTTGGCACGGCTACGCCAAGTCAAAGGCCATGCCAACCGACGAACTTCCTTCGCCGCCCGGCGCGAGCGAGCCGAAAGACAATGCCCCGGCCGCTAAGCGGCCGCTAACGCCGGCGGCTGAACGCGCCCTTGCCGAAGCCGCGGCNCGCCGCGCCGAACACGCCCGCAAGGACACTGTTGCGCCCAAGGAAACTTCGGGCCGCGACGGCCCGGAGCCGACCCGCTATGGCGACTGGGAGATCAACGGCCTCGCCTCGGATTTTTAGAAGCCCCCCTCACAGGCCGGGCAGCTCGCCCAATTTTGGTAGGAAGAGCTGTTGCTTGACTTTATTCCTTTTATCGGAATATGATCCTATACAACCCGCCTAAACGGTTATTTAAGGAAATACAATCACTGGTAGGTAATGAGTTTGGCCCAGTCATTCGCCGGTCTTGCGCCGACGCGGCACCAAGGGGTGCTCGGCGCGGCATTATTGATTTTTGCCGCCGGCTTCATGGCCGGCGCGATCGTCCGGCCGGTGCGGCCGTTTCCGCTGCCGAGCACAGCTACGATTGATGGTAGCCAAGCGACACTCAGTGACGCGGCGGCTCTATCGCAAAGCGCCGCCACCGTTCCCGCGGCGGACTCATCGCTCGTTTATCCAGCCGAGGTGCTGCGCGTCATTGACGGAGATACTTTTGAAGCGCGCGTCCACGTATGGCCCGGATTGGACGTCAACACCAAGATACGGCTGCGCAACATCGACGCGCCGGAATTGCACGCGCGTTGCCCCGACGAACTGGCGAAAGCACAGGCCGCACGTACCGCGCTGGAGACCATGCTCGCGACCGGAGCGGTGACGGTCTCGCGGATCGGGATCGACAAATATGGCGGCCGCGTCGATGCACTGGCCGCCACGCGCGACACGCCGGACATTTCCGCGGCGTTGCTGAGTGGCGGCTTCGCGCGCAGTTACGACGGCGGCCGCCGTGGCTCGTGGTGCTGATGCGGGAATACGGTTTTAGCTGTCGGTCGGCGTCCTACTGGACGACGACCTCGGTGCCGACGCTCACCCGCTCGTAGAGGTCTCTGATGTCCTCGTTGAACATGCGGATGCAGCCGTAAGACACAAAGTGGCCGATAGAGCCCGGCTGGTTGGTGCCGTGAATGGCATATTCGCCGCCGGCGAGCGACATGGCCGCAACGCCCATTGGATTGCGCGGCGAGCCCCCTTTAACAACGTTCGGCAGCCCCGGATGATCGGCTCGCACCACTGAGGGGGGCGACCAATCGGGACGGATGTACTTGCCGTTGATGTACGACGTGCCCGACCATTGCATGCCGGCCCGGCCGACGCCCACCGGATAGGCGATGGCGCGCCCGCCTCCCAGCCCGTAATAGAGCCGCCGCTCGGTGGTGCGCACGACAATAGTCCCTGCTGAGACTGTGGAGGGCGCGGCGACGATGGCGCCGTGCGCAAGCGCGGCTTGCGGCGCGAACGCCAATGAACCCATGACGGCAGCGGCCAATGCCGCCGACAGCAAAATCTTTCCTCGCATTTGCAAATTCCCCGTTGCGGACCCCTGGGCCAAGCCGGCCCCGCGGCGGCATGGCAACGGCGCCCATCTTAATCGAAAGCGCGCGGCACCTCATTATCGCGTGCGCAATAGGGTGAAGTTTTCCCAAATTTTTCTGGAAGGGTGTGTCTTGCGCGCAACCCCGGCCAGTGAAGTTGTCGGGCCGAACTCGCCCAGCTATCGACGCGGCGTGACCGGCTAGGCGCTCTTCCTGTTCTGCCGATTATCGACCAGATCATCGACCACGGCGGGGTCCGCGAGCGTAGAGGTGTCGCCGAGACTGCCGTACTCGTCCTCGGCAATCTTGCGTAAGATTCGGCGCATGATTTTCCCGGAGCGGGTCTTCGGCAGGCTGGGAGCGAACTGAACAAGATCGGGCGAAGCGATCGGGCCGATCTCGGTTCGCACCCACTGCACCAATTCCTTGCGCAACTCCTCGCTCGGCTTTTCGCCGGTCATCAGCGTCACATAGGCGTAGATGCCCTGACCCTTGATGTCGTGGGGATAACCGACGACCGCGGCTTCCGACACNTTTGGGTGGGCGACCAGCGCCGATTCGACTTCGGCCGTGCCCATGCGATGGCCGGCGACGTTGATCACGTCGTCGACGCGGCCGGTGATCCAGTAATAGCCGTCTTCGTCGCGCCGGCAGCCGTCGCCGGTAAAGTATTTGCCCGGATAAGCGGAGAAATAGGTGTCGACGAAACGCTGATGGTCGCCGTAGACGGTGCGCATCTGCCCGGGCCATGAGTCCGCGATGCAGAGATTGCCGGTCGCCCCGCCTTCCAGCACCTTGCCCTCAGCATCGACGATTTGCGGCACGACGCCGAAGAACGGCAGCGTCGCCGAACCCGGCTTTAATCGCGTCGCGCCCGGCAGCGGCGTTATCAGAATGCCGCCGGTTTCGGTCTGCCACCAGGTATCGACAATCGGGCAGCGGCTGTCGCCGACGACGCGGTGATACCATTCCCACGCTTCCGGATTGATCGGCTCGCCGACCGAACCGAGGAGCCGCAGCGAAGCGCGCGAGGTCTTCTTCACAGGATCATCGCCGGCCTGCATCAGCGCGCGGATCGCCGTCGGTGCGGTGTAAAAGATATTGACCTTGTGCTTGTCGATCACCTCCCAAAAGCGCGAGGTGGTCGGATAATTCGGCACGCCCTCGAACATCAACGTGGTGGCGCCGTTCGCCAGCGGCCCGTAGACGATATAACTGTGGCCGGTGACCCAGCCGACATCGGCGGTGCACCAATAAATATCGCCGTCATGACAATCGAACACGTCCTGGTGCGTCATTGAGGTGAACACCAGATACCCGCCAGTCGTGTGCAACACGCCCTTCGGCGTTCCAGTCGAGCCCGACGTATAGAGAATGAACAGCGGATCCTCCGCGTTCATGTGTTCGCACGGGCATTCCGCCGTCACCATGTCGGCGGCCTCGTCGTACCAGACGTCCCGGCCGGGCAGCATATTGACGGCTGCGCCGGTGCGCCTGACGACGATGACGTGGTCGACGCCGCCGGCCTTGTCGATGGCGGCGTCGGTGTTGGCCTTGAGCGGCACTTTGCGTCCGCCGCGCAAACCTTCGTCGGCGGTGATGACGACCTTCGACTTGCAGTCTTCTATGCGGCCGGCAAGTGAATCCGGCGAGAAGCCGCCGAACACGACGGAATGGATGGCGCCGATCCGCGCGCAGGCCAGAATGGCGTACGCGGCTTCGGGAATCATCGGCAGATAAATAGTGACGCGGTCGCCTTTGGCGACGTTCCTGTTGCGCAGCACGTTGGCCAAGCGGCAAACGTTATCGTGCAGCTCCTTGTAGGTGATCTTCTTGGAGTCTTTCGGATCGTCGCCTTCCCAGAGGATGGCAACCTGATCGGCACGCGTGTGCAAATGACGGTCGATGCAATTGTAGGCGGCGTTCAGCGTGCCGTCTTCGAACCACTTGATGGAGACGTTGGACCGATCGAACGACGTATTTTTGATCTTGGTCGGTGCCCGATACCAATGCAGGCGCTTTGCCTGTTCCGCCCAGAAGCCGTCGGGATCGGCCAGCGAGCGCTGGTACATTTCCTGGTATTTTGCGCCGTTGATGAAGGCGCGCTTCGCCCATTCGGCCGGCACCTCGTAAACCTTCTCCGACATTTCGTCCTCCAGGCAACGCGCTTCAACCGGCGCGTTCACTCCCCTTGCGGCCATTATCGGCACCGCTGTCGCTGCGGACAAGCGGTCCGAAAGTCTCAGTGAAACAGGCTTGTGCGGTCCTTGACACAGATCCAGAGGGCGGCGCTCAGCGCGCGGACAATCCGCCCATCTTGCAAACGAGTTTCCATTCCTCGGCCGTCACCGGCTGGACCGAGAGCCGCGAGTATTTCACCAGCGCCATGTCTTTTAATTTTGGCTCGGCCTTGATGGCGGCAAGCGTCACCGGCTTTTTCAGCGGCTCAATGGCCGCCGTCGTCACCGCGACCCACGGCTCGCCCTTGCCGGCGGTCGCATCGGGAAAATGCTCGCGGATAACTTCGCCGATGCCGACCACCTGCTTCTCGTCGCCGGTGTGGTAGAAGAAGAACTTGTCGCCCTTCTTCATTTCCTGGAGATGGCGCCGCGCGGTGAAATTGCGCACGCCGGTCCACGCCTCGCCTTTGGCGCCGCTTTTGACCTGATCATCCCAGGAAAATGCTTCGGGCTCCGTCTTCAACAGCCAATACGCCATGACATTCCTCCAACATTCTTGCTCCGTCATGCCATGACGGCCAAAAATTCTACCCCTCCGCGCGAAGCGGCCGCGTCAGTAATGACTCAATGGCTTCATCCACCGTCAGCTTGCGGTCAAGAAGCGCGACAACGGCGGTGGCAATCGGCATGTCGACGTTGCGCTCGCGCGCCATGTCGACGAGGACGCCGGCGGTATAAACGCCTTCGGCCAAGCCGGCATTTATAGCGTCCGGCCGCTGTCCCTGGCCGAGATTGACACCGAAGGTGAAGTTGCGCGACTGCGGGCTCGAGCAGGTCAAGATCAAATCGCCGAGGCCGGACAACCCCATCAACGTCTCGGGCTGGGCGCCGTAGGCCCTGCCGAAGCGCATGAGTTCGGCGAAGCCGCGCGTGGTCAGCGCAGCGGCGGCGCTCGCGCCCATGCCGCGTCCGACGACAATCCCCGCGGCGATGGCGAGGACATTCTTGGCCGCGCCGCCGATCTCGACGCCGCGAACATCGCCGGAGTGGTAGGGCCGAAACCGCGCCGATCCGATCGCTTGCGCCAATTCGCTGGCGAGCTCTTCGTCGTGCGCTGCGAGCGTCACCGCCGTCGGCAGGCCGCGCGCGACGTCGGCGGCAAAGCTCGGTCCGGACAGAATCGCCGGCAGGGCGGTGGGCATGCAGGCAGCGATAATCTCGGTCATGAACTTCCGGCTGCCGCGCTCAATGCCTTTGGCGCAGACCACAATGGGCGTCTCTGCCGTGACCAAAGGCGCCAAGGATTGCGCCACGGCCCGCACCGCTTGCGCCGGCACGACCACGAGAAGAGCCGCAGGTTCGGCGGCTGCGGCGGCTTCGCCCGCGACAACAATGGCGTCGTCGAGGGTGACGCCGGGAAGAAATTTGCTGGTGCGCGTTCGCTGCAAATGCGCGGCGTGAGCCGGATCGGGCTCCCAGAGCGTCACCTTGCGGCCGGCGCGAGCGCATGTCAGCGCCAGCGCCGTTCCCCAGGCGCCGCCGCCGACGACTGCGATGTGATTGAACGTCATGAACGGTTACAGCGGCTGGCCGCGGAGCAATTTCGGCACTTCGCCGACGAGGCCCGCGGCTTCGCGGATGAAAAGATGCTTGAGGTTCGGTACCCGGTCGACCAGACCCAGCCCGATGTCGCGAACGACGCGCAACACATCGGAGCGATTAGAGAACAGGCGATTGAGTCCGTCGGTCGCAAGTCCCATGGTCATGGTATCGAACCGGCGCCAGCGCTGATAGCGTTCCAGTGTGTTCGCTGCGCCGGGATCAAGGCCCAGTCGCGCGGCATCGACAATCACTTCCGCGAGCGCCGCGACGTCCTTGAGCCCCATATTGAGGCCTTGGCCCGCAATCGGATGAATGACGTGCGCGGCGTCGCCGACGAGGGCAATGCGCTCGGCGGTGAAGGAACGGGCGACAAAAAATCCCAATGGATGAACGCGCCGCGCGCTGACGGCGGTGATCTCGCCGAGATGAAGTTTGAAGCGCCGTTCGAGTTCGGCGTGGAAGGCGTCATCGGGCAAGGCCACAAGACGTTTCGCTTCCGCAGTCGTCTCGGTCCACACAATCGACGAGCGGTTGCCCTTCAGCGGCAGGATCGCGAACGGGCCGGCCGGCAGGAAGTGCTCCATGGCGCGGCCATCGTGGCTGCGCTCGTGACTGACATTGATCACGATGGCGGACTGAGCGTAATTCCAGCCATGCACTGAGATGTCCGCGCGCTCGCGAATGGAGGAGCGGGCGCCGTCGGCGGCCACCAATAGGCGTGCCGCAACCTCGTTGCCGTCGGCGAGCGTCACACCAATCCAACCGTCATCTTCCCCTCGCCGCCGCTCGCTGCCACTCGCGGGGGGAGAGGAATTTGCGACGGCGGTTGCGCGCAAATCGACGCCGAGATCGCGCGCTTTCGTCTCCAGCGCGCCGATCAGGAAGCGGTTCTCGATCATGTGGGCGAACGGCTCGCCGGGTTCGACCTCGCCACCGAACGTGAGAAACGTGGGCCGCACCGCGTCGTCGAGCCGGCTGTCGGTGACCGCCATGTCGAGGATCGGTTGCGCCTCGCCGGCAAGCGCCTGCCAAATGCCGAGCGTTTCGAACAGCCGGCGCACCGACGTCACAATGGCGGAAGCGCGCTCGTCGTCGGCGTGGCTGCGGCCGAACATCGGATCGGCGAGAGCGACCGAGAAACCCGATCCGAGCGCTTGCCGCAAGGCGATCGCGAGCGTCAGCCCGGCAAAGCCGCCGCCGGCGATAAGCACGTCGATATGGTCTTCTCGGCCGGGCATTGCGCACGCTTGCTGCAAGGCGTTTCTGGACCGCCGTCGGAGGGCAGCATAGCATCGCGCGGAAAAGGTGCGAATTCGGCCGTTTCGGGGTTCCTCGCGGCAGATTGGAAATTATTGCATGACGACGGCCATTCAAGACGTCCTCGGCATCCTCGATCTCGAGCCGCTGGAGGTGAATCTGTTCCGCGGCCGGTCCCCGCAATCGCGCTGGCAGCGGGTGTTCGGCGGGCAAGTCATCGGCCAGGCCCTGGTCGCGGCTTGCCGCACGGTGGAAGACGTCACGGCGCGGCCGCCGCACTCGCTGCATGCGTATTTCCTGCTCGGCGGCGATCCCAAGGTGCCGATTATTTATGAAGTGGACCGTATTCGCGACGGCAAGAGCTTCACCACCCGGCGCGTCAACGCGATCCAGCACGGGCGCGCGATCTTTTCGATGGCGGTGTCGTTTCACGTCACCGAAGAAGGCTGGATGCATCAGCTGAAAATGCCGGACGTGCCGAAGCCTGATGAGCTGCCGAGCGAATCTGAGATCCGCAGCCGCTTCAAGGCGCGCGCGTCCGATCCGATCAGCCGCTATTACGAACGCGAGCGCCCGATCGAGCTTCGTCCGGTCGAATACGGCCGTTACTTCGGCGAAAAGCTCGAAGGCGATCGCTTCCACGTCTGGATACGCGCGGCCGGGCGTTTGCCGGACGAACCGGCGATCCATCAATGCGTACTCGCTTACGCTTCCGATCTGACTTTGCTCGATACCGCGCTCGTTCCGCTCGGCAAGACCGTGTTCAACGAGGACGTGATGGCGGCGAGCTTGGACCACGCGCTGTGGTTTCATCGGCCGTTTCGCGCCGACGAATGGCTGCTCTATGCCCAGGACAGCCCCAATCTCGGCGGCTCGCGCGGTCTTGCCCGCGGCTCGATCTACGCAATTGATGGCACATTGGTCGCCTCGGTGGCGCAGGAAGGCTTGCTGCGGCAGCGCCGGGCGGAGAAAGCCAAAGACGCCTGATTGTGAATCCGCCTAAGCGGAACGGCGTGCTGCGATCGCGTCATTCGCACCAAGAAGTAATTTAACGCAGCCGGAATTGCCGATATGGTGCCTTGTTTGGTATTGCGCCGGGTGTAACCATGAAGCTCGTCACCGCCATCATTAAACCGTTCAAGGTCGAGCAGGTGCGCGACGCGCTTCTTGCCATCGGCGTCCACGGCATGACCGTGACCGAGGTCAAAGGCTACGGGCGCCAGAAGGGGCACACCGAGATTTATCGCGGTGCCGAATATGTCGTGAACTTTCTGCCGAAGATCCGCATCGAGGTCGCCGTTCCCTCCGACCAGGCGGATAAGGTGGTCGAGGCCATCGGCATCAGCGCCAAAACCGGCCAAATCGGCGACGGCAAAATCTTTGTCACCCCGATCGAGCAGGCGGTGCGGATCAGGACCGGCGAAACCGACGCCAACGCCCTCTAACGCCGAAAACGGGCAGCTCCCTAGCGTTTCGCCTATTTTTTAGGCATGAAGTGGCGTTTTGAGTCGGCCCGGGCGGTCTGATCGTGACGCGAATTTGAGCAAATACGCGCTTCCGACCTGCGATTTATACCCTCTCGGTACTTGGCACGCCCCTTGATTCCCTCGGCCCGAGACGCATGCGGCGCCTCAGCAGGGCGCCGGAGCGCAAGTCTGTCGCGCAAAGCGGCGGCCAAGGAGATTGAAACGATGAAAATCGTCACCGCCATCATCAAGCCGTTCAAGCTCGATGATGTTCGCGATGCATTGACCCGAATTGGCGTCCAGGGCCTGACGGTCACCGAAGTCAAAGGTTACGGCCGCCAGAAAGGACACACCGAAATCTATCGCGGCGCCGAGTACGCGGTCAGCTTCCTGCCGAAGATCAAGCTCGAAATCGCCTGCGCCGCCGATCAGGTCGAAAAAGTCGTCGAGGCCATCACCGCCTCGGCGAAGACCGGACAAATCGGCGACGGCAAGATATTCGTTTTTGGCCTCGATCACGCCGTGCGCATCCGCACCGGCGAGACCGATGCTGCCGCGCTTTAGCCCACCCGCACCCGCCTTTCAGGGAGAGGAGACTGTTATGGAACTTAAGAATTTTTCGCGTGCGGTGTTGTGCGCGCTTGCCGCGGTAGTTTTCCTCGCTCTCCTGTTCAGCCCGCCGGTACTGCATTCGTCATTTGCGCAAACCGCAACCGACACCGCCGCTGCGGCCGCGCCTGCCGCGCCGTTGGCCTGCGACGGCGTCAAGGTGACGGAAAATTGCACGCCGAATTCGGGCGACACCGCCTGGATGCTGACCTCGATGGCCATCGTGTTGATGATGACGCTGCCCGGCTTGGCTTTGTTCTATGGCGGCATGGTGCGCAAGAAGAACGTCGGCGACACCGTGATGACGAGCTTCGCCATAACCTGCCTGATCAGTATTTTATGGTTGTTCTTCACTTACAGCCTGGCGTTCCGCAGCGGCACGCCTTTCATCGGCGGGCTCGACCGCGCGTTCCTGCAAGGCATTGTCAGCAACACCTTCAAAGACGGCGTCGCACAGAATATCGGCACGCCCAACTCGTTGGCGCCGACAATTCCCGAGACCGTCTATTCGATGTTTCAGTTGACCTTCGCGATCATCACCGCGGCACTGATCGCCGGCTCGTTCGCCGAGCGGATGAAATTCTCGGCCATGCTGTGGTTCATCGGCTTGTGGGCGATCTTCGTCTATTCGCCGGTCGCGCACTGGGTCTGGGGGCCGGACGGTTTTTTCAACTCGGCAAACGACAAGGCGTGGTTTCACGTGCTCGACTTTGCCGGCGGCACCGTCGTGCACGTCAATTCTGGCACGGCGGGACTGATGGCGGCGCTGATGCTCGGGAAGCGCAAAGACGCCGCGCCGCCGCATAACATGGTCTACACCATGATCGGCGCTTCGCTGCTGTGGGTCGGCTGGTTCGGATTCAACGCCGGCTCGGCGGTGAGCGCCGGCATGCAGGCCGGCATGGCCATGGCGGTCACGCACATGGCCACCGCGACTGCCGGGTTCACCTGGATGCTTGTCGAATGGATCATGCGCGGCAAGCCGACGGTGATCGGCATTTGCTCAGGTGCGGTGGCCGGCCTCGTCGCCATTACGCCAGCTTCGGGCTATGTCGGCCCGATGGGCGCTTTCGTCATCGGCGTCGCCGCCGGCATTGTCTGCTATTGGGGCGTCACCGGGCTGAAGCACTTCTTCGGCTATGACGATGCCCTCGACGTCTTCGGCGTCCACGCGGTCGGAGGCGCCACCGGCGCCATCCTCACCGGCGTGTTTGCCGTCGCGGCCTATGGCGGGACGGCCGGCCTGATCGAAGGCAATCCCGGCCAGCTCCTTAATCAGGTCATCGGCGTCGTTTGCGTTTTCGTCTACGACGTAGTCGTAACCCTGATTATTCTCAAACTCGTCGACATGACGATTGGGCTGCGGGTCAGCGAAGACGTCGAGCGGGAGGGCCTCGATCTGGCGCTGCACGGCGAGACCGTCCAGTAAGCGAAGGGCGAAACCTGGCCGGGCGGCAGCGGACCGCCTGCGCCAGGAAAGTTCCAGAAGGCCATGGCGGCGGCGTGCTTTTAAGCATGCCACCGCATGATGTCGTCCCGGGACATTTCATCATCTGGACAAAGCCGGCCCGGAATGGCTATGCCAGTTCCAACTGTAGAAAATCCGTCATTTCCGGGAGGAGACGATGTCGCATCGTTATCTGCTCACAGCTTTTGTTTCCGCGCTGGCGTGTTCCGCGGCGGCGGGCGCGTCCGCGCAGGATGCCGTTAAGCTCGGCTTCATTCTGCCCATGACCGGGCAGCAGCAATCGACCGGGAAACAGGAAGCGGCGGCCATCAAGCTCTACATGGCGCAGCACGGCGACACCGTTGCCGGCAAGAAAGTCGAGCTCATTATCCGGGACGATGCCGCGGTTCCCGACAACACCAAACGCATCGCCCAGGAGCTTATCGTCAACGATAAGGTGAATTTCCTCGGCGGCTTCGGCGTCACGCCGGCGGCGCTCTCGGTCGCTCCGCTATCGGCGGAATCGAAGACGCCGGAAATCGTCACCGCGGCCGGCACCTCGATCATCACCGAGAAATCCCCATACATCGCGCGCACCAGCTTCACCNTNGCGCANTCGGTGGTGCCGATGGCCGATTGGGCTTCGGAAAACGGCATCAAAAAAGTCGTGACCATGATCTCCGANTACGGCCCGGGCATCGACGCCGAGANGTCGTTTTCGGCNGAGTTCAAGAAAAAGGGCGGCGAGATTGTCGAGGCCATCCGCTTTCCGNTGGCCAGCCCCGATTTCGCGCCGTTCCTGCAACGCGCGGCCGACCAAAAGCCGGATGCGATTTTCGTCTTTGTTCCTTCCGGACAAGGCGGCGCCTTCGTCAAACAATTCATCGAGCGCGGCCTCGACAAGGCCGGCATCAAGATCATCGGACCCGGCGACGTCGTCGATGACGATCTGCTCAACGGCATGGGCGATGCCGTGCTTGGCACCGTCACCGCGCACATTTACTCGGCCGATCACGATTCGCCGGCCAACAAAGCTTTCGTCGAGGCGTTTGAGAAAGCCAATAACATGCGGCCGAACTTCATGGCCGTGGGCGGCTACGACGGCATGCACCTGATGTACGAAGCGCTGAAGAAAGCCGGCGGCAAGACCGACGGCGATTCCCTGATCGAGGCCATCAAAGGTTTGGCGTGGGAAAGCCCGCGCGGACCGATTTCGATCGATCCGCAAACGCGCGACATCATCCAGAACGTTTACATCCGCAAAGTCGAGAAGAAGAACGGCCAGCTTTACAATGTCGAATTCGCGACCTTTCCGGCGGTGAAAGATCCGGTCAAGGCGGAACAGAAGTAAGGGACGGCGGCGGCTTCGAGATTGGATTTGGCGTTGCGGCGCGGGTGGCGGTCGCGCGATCCGACGCCCTCGTTGCAGGCAGTGAGACCGCGCACGAGAATTGACGGACCATGCTGACCATCCTCTTCGATGGCGTCGCTTACGGCATGCTCCTTTTCGTGCTGGCTTGCGGGCTTTCGGTCACGCTCGGCCTGATGAACTTCATCAACCTGGCGCACGGCGCCTTTGCCATGGCCGGCGGCTATTGCACCGTCGTCCTGGTCAATCGCCTCGGTGTGCCGTTTGCGCTCGGCTTGCCGCTTGCGTTTGTGGTGACCGCAGCGATCGGCGCGCTGTTTGAGCGCACGCTCTATGCGCATGTCTACCGGCGAAGCCACCTGGATCAGGTGCTGTTCACCATCGGGCTCGTCTTCATGTCGGTGGCTGCCGTCGACTATTTCGCGGGTTCGTCGCAGCAATTCGTCATTATTCCCGAGGCGCTGCGCGGACAGTTCATCGTGTTCGGGGTCGGCATGAGCAAATACCGGTTGCTCATCATTTTGATTTGCGGGCTGCTGACCGTCGCGTTGCAGTTGTTGATCGCCAAGACCAGGTTCGGTAGCCGGCTGCGCGCCGCGGTCGACGATCAGCGTGTCGCGCGCGGCCTCGGCATCAATGTGGGCGCGGTGTTTACGCTGACATTCGCATTCGGTTCCGGCCTGGCCGGCTTGGGCGGCGCACTCGGCGCGGAAATTTTGGGTCTCGATCCCAGTTTTCCGCTCAAATACATGATCTACTTTTTGATCGTGGTGACCGTTGGCGGCACGACGTCCATTACCGGACCGTTCTTCGCTTCGATACTGCTCGGCGTCGCCGATGTCGCCGGCAAATATTACGTGCCGAAACTCGGCGCTTTCGTCATCTACGCGTTCATGATCCTGGTGCTCATCTGGCGGCCGCAAGGTTTGTTTGCCCGCAACACCGCGCGGTAAGGGTGATGATCCCGGTCTCCGGCGAAATATCGTCTTACCTCAGCCGCCGCGGGCGCTGGTCGCCGCTCGAGATCGCGTTCTGGATTTTTGCTTTCGCGTCGATTTGGCTGTTCCCGGGCAAGCACCTGATCCTGACCGAGACGGCGATCCTCGCGTTGTTTGCGCTGTCGCTCGATCTCATTCTTGGTTACGCCGGCATCATTTCGCTCGGGCAGGCGGCGTTCTTCGGCCTCGCCGGATATTTTTCCGGCCTGGTCGCCAAGTACGGGCTCATCAATGACCCGGTGCTGGCGCTCCTTGCCGCGAGCTTGGTTGCCGCGGCGCTCGGTTTCATCACGAGCTTTCTCGTTTTGCGCGGTTCGGATCTGAGCCGGCTCATGGTCACGCTCGGCATCGCGCTAATGCTCGGCGAGATTGCCAACCGCTTCTCCAATATCACCGGCGGCGCCGACGGCCTGCAAGGTGTCACCGTCGCGCCGATATTCGGCCTCTTCCGCTTCGATATGTTCGGCCATACCGGATACATCTACACTCTGATCGTCTTGTTTATTTGTTTTGTTGTCGCGCGCCGCATCGTCTATTCGCCGTTCGGCCTGTCGCTGCGCGCGCTCAAGGGAAACACACTTCGCGCCGCCGCGATCGGCATCCCGGTGAACCGGCGCCTGGTGGCGATCTATACGGTTTCGGCCGGCATGGCCGGGATGGCCGGTGCGCTGCTCACGCAGACTACGGCGTTTTGCTCGCTCGACGTTTTTTCGTTCGAGCGCTCGGCGGATCTTCTTTTGGTGCTGATCATCGGCGGCGCCGGTTACCTGTACGGCGGATTGATCGGCGCGGTGATCTATAAATTCCTGCAGGACTGGATCGCCAGCCTGACGCCGCAATACTGGCAATTCTGGATCGGTTTTGTGCTGGTGGCGATTGTGCTGGCCGGACGCGAGCGCATCGAGGAGTGGACAGCCGCCGGGCGCGCATGGATTGTAGGCGTCGGTACCCGTCTGACAGCACGGCCCGCCACCAGGACATAGGAGGACCAAACATGTCGCCGCTGCGGCGCATTCTTATGGCCCTGTGCGTTTTCTCCCTGACCGGAGGTGGCGCTTCGGCGCAGCCGGAGCAAAAGCTCGGCACTGTTTCGTTCGCGAATTCGTGCGCGGCTTCCGTGCAGCCCGAACTACAACGTGCCGTGGCGTTGCTGCATTCGTTCTGGTGGAAAGAAGCTGATGACGCCTTCGCCGAGGTGCTCGCGCACGATCCAAGCTGCGCTATCGCGACCTGGGGCATAGCCACCGTTGCGATGGGCAATCCCTTTGGAACGGGCGCAACGCCAGCCGCTGCACAAAAGGCAATGGCCGCCATCGGGCAGGGCCGCAGGATCGGCGCCAAGACGGAGCGCGAACGCGGCTATATCGAGGCCATCGCGGCCTATTACGACCGGTTCGATCAGCAAAAGCCCGCGCAGCGGCTGCGCTCGCTGGCGGACGCGTTCGCGCTGCTGGCGGAGAAATATCCGGATGACGACGAGACACAGATTTTCTTCGCGCTTTATTTGACCGCGACGCAACCACCGACCGATAAGACTCTGTCGCGCGCCATGGCCGCCGTCGTCATTCTCAATCAGCAGTTCGCCAAGCATCCGGACCACCCGGGCGTCGCGCACTATCTGATCCACAGCAATGATTTTCCGGCGATCGCGGCGCAGGGGCTGATTGCGGCGAATTGTTATGCGCAGATCGCGCCTGACGCGCCGCACGCCTTGCATATGCCTTCGCACATCTTCACGCGCGTCGGCATGTGGAAGGAATCGGCGGAGACAAATCGCCGTTCGATCGAAGCGGCACGGCGCGCCGGCGGCGCCACCGACGAGCTGCACGCTGACGACTACATGATCTATGCGGACTTGCAGATGGCGCGCGACGAGGACGCTTGGCGCGTGGTCGAGGCGGTCCGCTCGTTCACGGACACAAACCGTGCCGCCGATTACGCGAAGGCGGCGATTCCTGCGCGCTACGCTGTTGAGCGCAGTGCTTGGCGCGACGCGGCACGGCTTGCCGGTCTGGAGGTGAGCAAATTTCCGTATACCAGCGCCATACGAATCTTTGCTCGCGCCCTAGGCGCAGCCCGCAGCGGCGATCCCGAGGGCGCCGGCCGGGATCTGGCGCGGCTTGAGGAAATTGAAGCCGCGTTGAAAGCGGCGAGAGAGGATTACTGGGCGGCGGAGGTTCGCGTGCAGGAGCTCGCGGGGCGCGCCTGGATCGCTCAAGCCAAAGGCGACCGCGAGCAGGCTTTATCGTTGATGCGCGCTGCCGCCGACGAGGAAGACCTGAGCGATAAATCCAGTGTCAGTCCGGGCCGGCTCATTCCGGCGCGCGAATTGTTGGGCGACATGCTGCTCGAAGATGGCCGCGCGGCGGAAGCGCTGGCCGAATATGAGGCTGCACTGAAGCGCGATCCGCGGCGGTTCCGCAGCCTTTCCGGCGCCGCGCAGGCCGCGGCTGCGGCCAACAACTCCGACGAGGCGCGCCATTATTATGGCCTCCTGGTCGAGATGGCCGGCGCGGGCGACGCGCGTCCGGAACTCGTGATTGCGCGGCAATACTTGGCGCGGTGAAGGCATTGCCCATCCTCGAAACCATCGGCCTGGAAAAGCGTTTCGGCGGCATTGTCCCCACCAACGGCGTTTCCCTAAGCGTCGATAAAGGCGCCCGTCACGCCCTGATCGGTCCGAACGGCGCCGGCAAGACGACGCTCATCAATCTTTTGACTGGCGTTTTGCGGCCGACCGCCGGCACCATCATCCTCGAGGGCCGCGACATCACCGCCCTTGCCCCGTACCGGCGCGTTCGCCGCGGCATGGCGCGGACGTTCCAGATCAATCAGCTATTTCTGGACCTGTCGCCGCTGGAGACCATCGGCCTTGCGGTGTCCGAGCGGCTTGGCTTGGGCAACGACTGGTGGCGGATCGTCGGCAGCAAGAGCGAAGTCACGGAAGAGATCGCCGAAACCGTCGAGCGCTTTCGCCTCGGCGATGTCATGCACCAGCGGACCGCGACGTTGCCGTACGGCAAACAGCGTCTGTTGGAAATTGCGCTTGCGTTTGCCTGCCGGCCCAAGCTTCTTTTGCTCGACGAACCGGCGGCGGGCGTGCCCGAAGGGGAGCGCCAGGAACTTCTCGGCACCATTACCGCGCTGCCGCCGGACGTCACCGTGTTGCTGATCGAGCACGATATGGATCTGGTGTTTTCGTTCGCCGATCGCATTTCGGTTTTGGTCAACGGCGGACTTTTTGTCGAAGGAAAACCCGAGGCGGTGGCGCGCGACGAACGCGTGAAAAAAGTCTATCTCGGCGAGGAGCTCGATGCCTGATCTTTTGCGCATCGAACACCTCTCCGCCGGTTACGGCGAAGCGGTGGTTCTGTCGGACATCTCGTTGTCGCTGGCGCAGGGCAGGGCGCTCGCCCTGCTCGGAAGGAACGGCACCGGCAAAACCACGCTGATCAATTCCATTGTCGGCGTAACGACGTATTTTTCCGGCGTCATCGCCATCGACGGCGCCGATATCACCCGGTTGCGCCCCGACGAGCGGGCGCACGCCGGGATCGGCTGGG
>JGI12635J15846_10002460_pt1 | contig 16202 bp, 10 predicted proteins | sample BlaSpr_A8_OM2_M2_FD_15846 | JGI IMG/M metagenome (IMG submission 15846) | reverse complement strand
AGGTCGATAATCAGGTGGCAGCACCGGCTGAAACGAGAACACCCAACTTGCACCGAGCGAAACAAAATCGCTCAACCAAGAGTGCGGATGGAAGGGTGGCGACAGTGGCGACTCGGCGGGAGAAAAACCTTGTCCAACAAAAAAACATAGAACCCTCTTGACTCCGACCGGCCTTCTCATGGAAGGCCATTACGCTCATTGAGGATTGGCCGCTCCGAACGTCCGGGTCAGTGAGCGGTTGAATCCCACTCTCTAAGCCACGCCGCCGTGCGTGGCGCCCTTGCCGGGGCCAGCCGCAACTCCGCTGCTAAGCGAGTCAGGTCGTCAGTTACATCAATATCATAAAAAGGATCTGCGAAACCCACGGACAGCTCAAGAGCTCGTGCGCGCGATAGGAGTCTCTCCAGCGCACTGCTGGTGCCCATTCCGTCGCCTGCGAAAAGAGTAGGATGAGAAGCCTTTGCCCCCACGAGATAGTAGCCTCCGTCGTGCGTTGGTCCAACAACTACGTCTTCAGCGGCCAGCGTTTCGAACGCGTCTTCGAGAACAGAACGCGGCAGGTGTGGGCTGTCGCTGTTGAAGGCAATAACGCGTCGTTGATGGTCTTCCGCGAAGTGCGCAAATACCGAAGTGAGGCCTGCGGCAAGACCTTCGCCATTCTGGGCAACTATGCTCGCTTCGTTTCCTGCCAGCTGCGCCAGTTCGTTCACGTCCGAGGCCGGGCACATGATGGCAACTTCCACATCGGTCAATTTCAACGACCGCGCCAGCGCCAGCGTGTCTTCGAGAAGACAGCAATAGAAAGCAGTGACAGCCGCGGGAGAAAGGCTGGGCACCAGGCGGGTTTTGACCGCGCCTGGCCTTGGTGCTTTCGCCATGATTACCAGCACACGGTCACTGCCTGACGAACGCACCACCGTCTCCCTTGAAGATTTCATAGATTGTTGGGGCAATAATATACGACGGGTGGCCTACTCAAGCCCGGTTTTGGCTTGAGTGGGGATGTTTACACGTCACAGACTTGGGGGGGCTGCCCCAGCCTAAACCTCTAAAACTCTTTAGGGTGCCCCGCTCAAGCTTCGCTTGGGCGGGGGTGTTCAGTTGTCACAGAAACTTTCGCTATTGGCAACTAGGCTTGTCCCATGCCTTGGGGACTAAAACACTTTCAGCAATCCGGGCAGCTGCATTTCTTGACCTTCAGTTGCTATCGACGCCGGCCAAAATTCGCGACTCCGCATTCCCGTGGATGCTTCGAATCGTCACTGGAACGCGTGCGCCGGTCCTATGGGCTGTGCGTGTACGGTTATGTTGTGATGCCCGAACACGTTCATCTGCTGGTCAACGAACCGGAACGCGGCTGTTCAGCGCAGATGCTGCAGTCACTGAAGCAGTCGGCAAGAACTCTCGCCTTGCGAGCAGCGGAATCATTTTGGCAAGCGCGTTACTACGACTTCAACGTGTGGAGCGAACGCAAATTTGTGGAGAAGCTGAGATACATCCATCGCAACCCAGTCGTGCGCGGATTGGTGGAGCGACCTGAGGATTGGTTGTGGAGCAGCTTCCGTCACTATTTCACAGGCACGGACGGAGTGGTTGAGATCGAATCCCAATGGACAGCACGGCGCGGAGAAAAACTGGGGATCATGCCGACAGCTCGCGTTCGCGAAAACCCCGCCCAAGCGAAGCTTGAGCGGGGCACCCTGAAGAGTAGTTTAGAGGGTTAGGTCGGGCCTGCCCCTGCCCCTCGCGTCCCGGCTCTTCGGTGTCGGAAATAATAGCGCACTATCAAGCTGAGAATGAACCAACCGGCGCCGATTGTGCCCTTCAGCGTACCGCTGATCTTTGATTTTCCGATACGCGGGTAGTAGCCCACTGGAACTTCAACCAGGCGGTATCCACCCAGAGCGCCTTTGAGGATCATCTCAACCGCCCAGCCATAGGTGGTCTCTTCGAGAGCGAGCGCGCGTAGTATATCGGCGCGGGCGGCGCGAAACGGGCCGAGGTCGCTAATTTTTAAACCATAGAGCAGCCTGATCAGGCTGGCGGCGAGACGATTCCCAAACACCTGATGCCAAGGCATAGCCCCGGCAGAACGAAGGCGGGAACCGAGCGTGATGTCCGCACGCCCCTCAGCGATTGGCGCTAAGAGAGCCGGCAGTTCAGAGGGACGATCGCTGTAGTCGCCATCAAGGAACACAACCACGTCAGGAGAATTTGCCGCGGTCAGACCCGTGAGGCACGCTCGCCCATAACCACGGCGGGGTTCCTGAACCACGCGGGCTCCCATTCTTGCCGCGATTTCGGGAGTCCCGTCATTCGAGTTGCTGTCAACAACGATGACCTCGGTCGTGAGATCGGACGGGAGATCCGCTAAAACGCGCTCAATCGCCAGCGCTTCATTATGGGTGGGGATGATGACGGACACTCGCACCTGAACTTGGTCCGATCACCACCACGGTGAAGATGGCCATCGCTGAGACAGCCACGCGTCAACGCCCCATCTTCGGCCGGCGCGCCCGATAGCGAGCCCAAGCGATGCGAGCACCGGAACCAGTAGTTCCCAGATCCACGCCGTGCCCCACTCCGAAACCCAAAGGCTGCCTAGATACAGAAAAGCCACAACTGCGGCCGGGCGGGTAAGAAGACCAATGACGAGCAGGATACCGAGAGAGACCTCGGTTATAGCCTGGATAGGAGCCGCCATCGCGGCGTGGCTTGCCGCCAGTGCCATGACCGATTTCCATATGGCCGGCGAATGACTGTTCTTGACGTAGTAGTTGATCAGACCCGCATATCCCGCCGGCGTGTAGAGGCCTTTCCCCAGATTCTCAAAAAACACCGACACGAACATTGCCCCAATCGTCACGCGTATAAGCGCCAACCCGTTTGCGGCGGACAGTTGATCGGCGGCACTTGATGTCGGGCTTGCGTTTGGTCCCATCACGTCCTCGTGCGCTTGAATGAGTACTCTTTTGCGGATGACCAGCCTGGTTCGGAAGAACGCAAAACATCCTATGCCGTTCCTCGCAGTATTGCCAGTGGATGTGCAATGAACTTACCAGATCACACCAACTCTGGGTTAGTTCGCACAGCCGAAGAACTGTTGGAGATTAGTTGGCAATTCTTCTTGGCGGCCACTCTCTTTCTGGCTCATAAACCTAAATCCTTCACTTGCTCCTCGGTTTCGTAGCCGAGCCAGTGTGCAACCTCATGCCAGACCACCCGTTTCACTTCGGCTCGCAAATCTCCCTTTGAACAACGCAGAATGGGGCCACGAAAAACAAATATCAAGTCGGGGGCATACTTCACTTGGGTGTAGGACCGTTTCGTCCTAAATGTGCCGCTGTACAACCCTAATAACTCAGCTCCACGGCGCCATTTTTTTCTGTTCGACACGTCCCCCAAAACGTCTGCGGGAGGCTCATCAACCACTTGAATGCCGGGAAAATCTGGAAGGTCGCGGATCTTCTGCGGCAGAGTGCTGTATGCCCACTGCACAATCGCCTCAAAGCTTTCGGAATTTATGGTGTCGTCCATGAGGCCGACTTTACCATCAGACAAGCCCCGAGACGTGGGGGGATGCGGCAGGTTTTGCTGGAGCGGATGACCTTACCAGTAACAAAAAAGCTCAGTAGCGGGAACATGGTATATCACGCAAGGGATGCTCCAAAAGGGATGATGGGTGCGCGAAACGCAGGTTCATCAACCTTTTGGAGCATCTCCATCTCTCTCTACAAACTTTTTGAAAAATCTAATTCCGGTGGCTCTCGAAACTCTTAAAACTAGCTGCCCCACAATACGTTGCCCGCTTTCGCGTTCGTCTTGACCTTCATCGGGGTGCTCCTTTCTCGCGATTTTTGACTTGCTTCGTCAGTCTGTTTTCCCTAGTTCTGGATTGTTCGGTAACTCCTTTCGATTAGCTGCCCCACATTGCGTTGCCGGCTTTCGTATTCGTCTTAACTTTCATCGAATTTCTCCTTCCTTGGAATTTTAACTTCGTCAGTCTGTTGGTCCTGGTTCAGTAGGGTTCGAAACCTCAGATTAGCTGCCCCACATTGCGCTGCCAGCTTTCGTGTTCGTCTTGATCTTCATGGGAGAGTCCTTTCTTAAATTTTGTTTACTCGGTCCATCGGTTGGCCCAACTTCTCGGCGATTGGAGAAACTTTGTACTAGCTACCCCACATTGCGCTACCGGCTTTCGCGTTCGTCTTGATCTTCATGGGAGAGTCCTTTCTTGGAAATTTTATTTACTCGGTTGGCCCAACTTCTGGGCGGTTGGAGAAACCTTGTACTAGCTACCCCACATTGCGCTGCCAGCTTTCGCGTTCGTCTTTACCTTCATGGGAGTGCTCCTTTCGTCTGGATTGTTTCTGCCTCAGTCAGTCTCTGGTTTGGTTCACGCCTGTTGAGAAAGATTTCAATTAGCTGCCCCACATTGCGCTTTGATCGCCGGCCTTCGTGTTGGTCAGTGTGGGCAAGGCCTGTGTGGGTTGCACAGAGCCGGTGGCTCACCGTCTGGAGCCGGTACAATCTGGGCGGCAAGCGCCTCGAACGCACAAGCTAAACCTGCCACCAGGATTAGCATCCTGACTGCTTGTTTCATTACCTTCATCGGAGTGCTCCTTTCCTCTGGATTTCTTTTGTTTCAATCAACTTGCACACTTAAGTAATGCAAGCCGTGTGCCAAAAGTAACCATCGGTTCCGCTGTGGTAACCTCCACCCTTTGCGTTGACACGAAACGAGATACCAGGTTCGAGGCCCGGAGGCGGTTGCTTTGAACGGACCTCACTGGAGACGACCTAACAATCAGGTTCCGCGACCTCACATTTATGTTAGGGAGCGAAGGAAATAGGTGGTTGGTATACTCGCCGGGTGGTGATCGATCCCAAGCGCGAAGCTGTTTCTTCGAGTCCGGCGCGGCTGGAGGCCGTGAGTGGCCCTCTCGAAGGCAGAACCTTTCCGCTTACCGAAGACGAGGTATCGATCGGTCGCGAGCCAAGCAACCAGATTTCGCTTCTTGATTCGCTGGTGTCGCGCCGCCACAGCGTGATTCGGAAGAACGGCGAGGGATTCCTGATCCAGGATCTCGACAGCCGAAATAGTACCTTCGTGAATAATGTGCCGGTTAAGGAGAGGCTGCTCGCGGACGGTGACCAGATCCGGATCGGCAAATCGACTTTGGTGTTTCAGGGTTTAACCAGGGATGATGCCGACGGCAGGGCTTCGCTGAAGCTCGATACCGCGCCAACCCCCGGCGGACCGACGCTGGTCTTGCGAAAGCAGGATGCGATTTATCTGCAGCCGTCGAAGCTAGACGCATTGGATGCCACCGAGCGCACGGTGCGCGATTTGAACGTGCTCCTCAACTTCAGTAAGAGTCTTAACTTAGTGCACGGACTGGCCGCGCTTCAGCAGAAAGTACTGGAAGCGGTCCTCGAAATTTCCCCTGCCGACCGGGCCGCAATACTGTTGACGGAAGAGGGAACTGGGGGATTCGCGTCCGTCATGGGGCGGGATCGCCGACTTGGTCCGAATCAATCGATTCAAGTGAGCCAAACGATTCTGAAACGAGTCATTGAAGAACATGTTGCGGTGCTTTCCAACGATGTCCCGAGCGACGAGACTTTTCGGGAAGCGGAGAGCCTGCTTGCTCCGCATGTGAGCGCCGTGCTAGCGGTTCCCCTCGAGGTCCAGGACAAACTCCTCGGTGCCCTGTATCTGGATACCAGCTCCCAAGGCGCTCGTTTCGACTCGGAGCTCTTGCAGTTGGTGACGGCGCTCGGGAATGTGGCCGCGCTGGCGATTGAAAATGCGCACCATCTGGAGCGGCTCGGGGATGAGAATCGGCGCTTGCAGCAGGAACTCAACATCGAGCACAACATGGTCGGTGAAAGCCAGCGCATGCGCGACGTGTATCAGTTTGTTTCCCGGGTGGCGGCGCGTGAGTCCACTGTGTTGATCCAGGGCGAGAGCGGAACCGGAAAGGAACTCGTTGCCCGCGCCATCCATAGCAACAGCGGTCGTGCAAACCGGCCGTTCGTGGCAATTAACTGTGCGGCGATAGTCGACACCTTGCTGGAGAGCGAACTCTTTGGTCATGAGAAGGGCGCCTTTACCGGCGCAGTCGCGCAGAAGAAAGGAAAGCTGGAGATGGCCGAGGGTGGGACAGTGTTCCTCGATGAGGTCGGCGAATTAGCCGCGCCGCTCCAGGCCAAGCTGCTCAGGGTTTTGCAGGAGCGCGAATTCGAACGGGTGGGCGGCACGCGTCCGATCAAACTCGACATCCGTCTGATTACCGCTACCAACCGTGATTTGAACGATGCATCGCGCGGGGGAACGTTTCGACAGGATCTTTATTATCGGCTCAACGTGGTCTCGGTCGAGCTTCCTCCTTTACGGGAACGTGCGGAGGATATTCCGTTGCTGGCGGCCTACTTTACGTCCCGGTACAGCGAAAAAGTGAACCGGCGGGTGGCCGGCATCTCTCCCAAGGCGCGGGCCTGTCTGCTGCGCTATCCCTGGCCGGGCAACGTACGCGAACTCGAAAACGCCATCGAGCGAGCGGTGGTATTGGGTTCAACTGAACTCATCCTGCCCGAGGACCTGCCTGACTCGATCCTGGAAGAAGCGGCGTCTTCGGAGGAGCCGGTCACGGCCCTCCACGACGGCATCCGGGAAGCGAAGAAGAAAATTATCGAGCAGGCGATTGAGCAAGCGAACGGAAACTATACCGAGGCAGCGGGGTTGCTCGGCGTACATCCCAACCACCTGTTCCGGCTGATCCGAACCTTGAACCTTACTCCCAAGCGCCAGCGACGCGCGTAGACCTTAAATCAGGTGACTCGTGCCCTAGGTTCGCGTCCGTTTTTTGGACGCTAACCTGGGTTAAGGGGACACTTGCTCTAGCGGTTTTTTTCGCGACCGCCGCAATCCGCGCGAATTTCAAATGTGAATAAAGGCGAAAGCTGCTCTATAAGCACGTACCTCTATTGCTGGAAACGTATCAGGGCAAGTGAGCCCAGGTTAGCGCCCAAAGAACGGGCGCTAACCTGGGGCACCGGGCGCCAAGAAAACACAAACAAAAATGTTAGACCGCCAACTTTCTTGTTAGGTCATCGATTAGCTCGATTTCCGATGCTGGCCGTTGCACGGACGCGCTTTCGCCGCTAACTCCTTTCATCTACAACTCCCTGGTTCCTGACGCTGCCCAGCCGAATTCTGGCAGGTGGATTGCTTAACTATGAGTGCTTCACCCGAAATCTCAGCGAAGGAGAAAAGAAATGAAAGTAAAGAGCAACCTTAAGGCAGGGCAGCGAACCGTCGCAGTTCTCGATTGATGAGACGTGTTCCCACTAGTGGGAACTTGGGCTTTAGAAAATCTGCAAAGGAGAAAAGCGATGAAATTGAAGAGCAACCTCAAAGCAGGACAGTCGTCCGCCGCCATTCTCGACTAATGAGATGGCCTCGCCTTTTCTAGTAGGGACAGGGCCGAAGAGAAATCTGACGAAAGGAGAACAGCAATGAAAGTGCAAAGTGGCTTGAAAGCAGGACAGTCATCCGTCGCCATTCTCGACTAATGAGATGGCCTCGCCTTTTCTAGTACGGCACAAGAAAAATCTGACGAAAGGAGAACCGCAATGAAAGTGCAAAGTGGCTTGAAAGCAGGACAGTCATCCGTCGCCGTTCTCGACTAATGAGATGGCCTCGCCTTTTCTAGTAGGGACAGGGCCCAAGAAAAATCTGACGAAAGGAGGGCAGCGATGAAAGTGCAAAGTGGCTTGAAAGCAGGACAGTCAACCGCCGCAGTTCTCGACTAATGTCCAACGACTCGCAACGAACGTTGAAAGAGGACCATCACAGTCTTCCCAACACTTGAGACCGCGATCGCGACAAAGGATTAGAATCGCTCGCGGTTTCTTCGCTGGGCTCAAAAACTAATTCCATCCTGAGTCTCAGAAAGTCTCACCTCAGGCCTTTCACTAAATAGAGGTTGGCGAGATCGTGCTGGAATGAGAACGCGCATGCCTTTCCATCCGCGGACAACGCGGGGGCTCCGAAAAACTCTGCGCCGGGTTCAGGAACTTTCAGGGTCTGCCAAGGTTCTTTATGTCCGGTGGCGATGTCGAGGCGGCTGATCTTGATGGTGTCCCCTTCCGGCTTTTGCAGGAAAAGTTGACCTCCGTCGCCGCTCCAGCGCACTACTGCTTCGCCATTTTGCAACTGGCTGATGGTTCGGGGTGGCCCACCCTCGACGGGCGCAAGAGACACTCCATGCTTATCAGCGAGGACGAACCACTTGCCGTCGGGTGAGACTTGAGCTCCCCTGGCGCCCTCAGCCGTCAATGGTGTGGCTTTGTCAGAATCCAGGTCGTATGTCCAGGTCCGAACTGGATGGCCCGACTCATTCCCAGTAAAGATAACCCGCTTGCTGTCAGGAAACCATCCGAGCGATTCGAAGTGGACGCCATCAACCTTCAGAAAACGCGATTCTCCCGGGCCGGTGGGGAGCAGCATTAAGCGCGATCGGTTAGGCTCATGACGGATGCATACAATCCATCTCCCATCCGGAGAGAGTGAAGGCCGATTGCCGTAACCCAGTCGAACCGCGGGAGAGCCATCGGTCTTTCTCAGATATATGGCTGCGTTGCGACCTTCTCCATTGGAGAGTTCGACAAACAGCACGTTCTTCGCGTCGCTGGAGAGTTCGTATAGGAAAGAAGCATCGAGCCATGCCAGATCGCGTTCAGTGGAATGTTCGAAATCAACATAGCGAATGCCCAGTCGTGAGTTGACTACGCTTAGCAGCACCCGGCCGTCCGCGGCCGCATCTTGCATCACGATCCAACCAGGAGCCTGAGTGAGAAATCGCTGCTTGCCTGAAAGGCTGACCGCGTATAGCGCGGGATCGCTGCCCGGTTGGCCGGCAGAGAACCAGATCTCATCTCCTCGCGCAGACCAGTCGAGCGAACCAATCCCGCGCCATCCGCGGCAGAGCACTCGCTTGAGCTGGTTGGGGCCAACTATGGATAAAGCGTAATCTCCAACCTCGGGATCGTAATCGAAGAAGGCCACAAGCTTGCCGTCGGCCGAGACTCGCGGTGCAATCGGTGGGCGCACGTCGTTTTCGTAGAGCACGGTTCCGACGGGATATTCGAGACGATGCTTTCCTCCAATGGTTCGCACCACGGCGAGCGAGTCGCCGCTCGGGCTCCAGTCCGCGGCGCTGACGTTTTCCAGCATTTCGCGCGGAGCGCCTCCGCCGAAAGTCGCGCTGGCAAGCGTGCCTACATCATCGGCGCCCAGCAGAATCGCCATCTCGCCAGCAGGCGAAATTGCCAAGATCCTTCCCGGAGGAAGACCCAAGGGCGTTGCTTCACGATTCCCCGGCTGGGTAGAAAACAACGCAGATGGAGCGCCGTCCCACGCAGCGCTATAGACAACTGTCTCACCGGGACCAAACTTCGCTGCAGTAACGTCGCCCCGCCGAAAGGTCAGCCGCTGGAAGCTGAGCGGGGCCGAGCGTAAGAACCTCCGCGCCGAATAGGCGCCTGAAGCAAGGCCGATCAGGAGCATGGTCAAGGCGCCGACGATGAGCCAGCGTTTGCCAGGGAGCGCGGCGCGCCTGCCGCTACTCGTTAGCCTCCTAGGATCGGTGCTGCTGGATTCCATCTCGTCGCGCAACTCGTCCAAAGCGACCTTCACGTCGGCCATACTCTGCCAGCGGCGCGCTGGATCTTTCTTCAGACATCGCGCAATGATCCTGTCCAGCTCCAACGGAATATCAGGCACCGACAGCGACGGCGGCTGCGGCTCCGTATGGAGAACCGCCGAAAGTGAGGATAGTTTCGATCCGCCGGCGAAGGCACGGCGTCCGGTAACCATTTCGTAGAGCACCGAGCCAAACGAAAAAATGTCGGAACGGGCGTCGACTCTTTTGCCGTCGGCCTGCTCCGGAGACATATAAGCTACTGTTCCGAGGATGGTGCCCTCTTCCGTTAGCGAAGCACCGTCACCGTGGAGAGTTTCGGCGAAGGCATCAGCTTGGCCTTCTTCGTTCAGCTTTGCTAGGCCGAAGTCGAGAACCTTGACCACGCCTTGCGGCGTGACCATTACGTTCGAGGGCTTCAGGTCGCGATGGATAATTCCGGCGGCGTGAGCAGCGGCAAGCGCGTCGGCGATCTGCGCGGCGTACTTCACTGCGGTGCGAACGCCCAGGCCTTTTCGGCCGATCACGTGATCCAGCGTTTCGCCGGCCACGTACTCCATCGCAATGTAGTGAATGGGCTTGCCGTCTACCTCCTGAGTGTCGATGTCATAGATGGTGACAATGTTCGGGTGATTCAATGAAGAAGCGGCCTTCGCCTCTTGAACGAAACGTTTTTCGCGCTCCGCAGTGAACGTGGAGGAACCTAGAACCTTGATGGCAGCGAGTCGGTCGAGACGGGAGTCCACGGCCTTATACACGACGCCCATTCCTCCGGCACCAAGCTTTGACTCGATGCGATAGGAGCGAAGTGTCTTGCCAACCATGGGCCCAACCTCTAGAGGGCTGCAATTCTAACCTAGATTTGGGAGATGGTCCTCAGGGATGCGCAACCACGAGCAAAGTGCTTGCCCGCCGCAGCACGCAATCGAGCGCCAGCCTTACGTTTTCCGGATCGAGAGCGGCAAAGCTTTCGTCGAAAATCACTATCTCGGCGCCCTGAAGCAAGGCCCGAGCGATGTAAACGCGGCTGCGTTCCCCGTGCGAGAGCTGCCAACCGGTCTCTCCTACCATTTGCAGCATGCCTGCTGGCATCTTATTAAGTAGGGGCTCAAGGCCGAGCTCACCACAGATAGCAGACGCTTCGCGCATGTCCTCTTCGCGTGGCGGCCAGCGGCGTCCCATTAAAAGGTTGAACGCGAAAGTCTCGCTGAGGACATGATTCTCGTGGAACTGCGGCGCGGACACAACTCGTTGGCGCCAGCCTTGCTCGCCCAAGGTTTGCCGGTCGAGCCCGTGCAGCAACAGCAGGCCGGACTGTGGCACTCGTAAACCAACAAGCAGCGAAGCCAGCGTGGATTTGCCTCCGCCAGATGATCCTTCAAGCAGCAGCCTTTCTCCTCGGCGAATGGTCAGGCTGCATCCTCTCAGGACGGGTTCGCCGCGCTCTTGATAGCGGAAGACGAGATCGTGGGCTTCCATCACCGCATGGTCTCGGTCGTCGCTTTGGGCTGCGGGCGTGAAAGCAACCGCAGGCGAGCCTTGAAGTTGCGATCTCCCTGCGGCCTTGAATAAAGGAGCAACTTGTTGCCAGGAAATTATTGCGTCGGCAAGAGAAATCAAGCCAAGGGATAGCCGTTTCAAAGCACGATATGCCAGCAGGATTCCGCCGAGAGAAATAGCGAGTGTGATGGTCAGACCCTGACTTGCGACAAACGCCCACGTCAAACCGAGCATCCCCAGAAGCAGCCAGCCGCGTGGCGCGATTGCCATCAGTAGCGCCGCTGCGCTGTCCATCCTTTTGGACATTTCGAGGTAGCGCTCTAATTCCTCATCTTCACCATCGTGCCAGTGGTCGCGGGCTTCCTGGGCAAGTCGAGTACGGTGTCCGATCATTCGTTCGGTGAGATCGTTGGTCATCGACAGTCTGGATTCAGTCCAACGTTGTCGTTGCCGGAAATAGCGGGCTCCCATCAGTAGCGTAAGTGCGACCCACACCGGTAATAAAATCAACTCCAGCCCGCGAGCAACGCCCTGCGAGAGAACGAATGCGGCGGCGATCAATTCGATGGCTGCGGTCAGGCCCTGAAAGCCGACACTCAGCGCTAACGATTCAACGGCTTCCGATTCCATCACCTCGCCGAGAAACTGGCCTACTCCCTTGTGACGAATTTCCTCGGGCTTTAGACGAAGCGCACCAAAGAGGAGTCGCTGTTTGAAGAGAATTCCCCCGTTGATGGCCAGGACGCCTTGCAGCCATGTGCTGAGAACGCGGAATGGAACCAGGGTGAGCAGAATCAGCGCCCACGCAATCAGCCAGCCATGGTCCAAGTGTCCGGAAAGCGCGGCGCGGCCGATGAGCCACCAGGAAAGAATCAGGAGAAGATATTCGGCTGCGTGGGCAATAAGTAGAATGCCCAAACGTCTCGGCAAATGGGCTCGACTCGCCTGGCTCCCGAAGCTTGCTCCCGGAGACTGACGAAGCAGCCAGCATCCACCGACTTCTTTGTTCCTTAAGCGTTCGAGCAGGAGAGCCGCCCTGGCTGCGCCGCGGCGTTTCTCGGGAATGCCGGCTTCGTCCAGCAGGCCGTCGATGTCTGGAGCGACTGTCTCCTCGACCGTACGACAGAGCAGAGTGCGGACCTCTTGCACCCGGAGTGGCACCGCGCGCAGGTCAGGGGCGAGTGCGGAAACCCGTCCACGCTTTCGAGGCAAAAGAAAAAGAAATCTGGGGGCACCGGTTCCCGGTACCTGCAGCACTGCGGGCCCAGCGTTTTCGATGAGTCGCTCCAACCCTTCATATGGCACCGCCGACGGCTCTGCTTCCAGGCCTAGCCATGTGGCCGCCGACTCGATCCACTGGTTCATGGCATCGCGGCTCGCGGCGGTATTGTCCAAAGAAGCAATTGAGCTTGGAGGATGCGGGACCTGTACAGGGGATGGCTGTAGCTCACCCCTGCGAGCGAGAGCCTCGAGGCCAGAGCCGAGCTGAGACAACGACCAGAAAAGTTCGGGCAGATCCTCTTTCATATTTTCAAACCGATGCCCGTTGTAACTTTTCGACCAGGCGGCCATCTTCCAGCCGCAAGTGGCGCCAGTGGCCGCTGGCCCACGATCCCTCACGCACAGTCTCCTCAGCTTCCAAGAGCGCCCGATAACGAGAATTTGCTTGTCGGGCAAGGTCCGCCGGGTTGCCGTCCTCGACGATCCGGCCATTCTCCACCACCAAGGTTCGGGGAAAACCTAGTGTCTCGCCTACATCGTGCGTTACGCACAATAACGTGGTGTTCTCCCAGTGACGGCGAGCACGCGACAACAACTCTCGTCGCTGATGGCGATCAAGTCCTCGGAAGGGTTCGTCGAGCAGAGCAAGACGCACTCTGTCTCTCAGAAGAGCGCGTCCAAATCGGACGCGTTGGCCTTCTCCGCCAGAAACCAGGCCACCACTCTCTCCGAGTTCTGTCTGCAGTCCGTCGGGCAGCTTTTCAAGGAGCTGACGAAGTTCGGATTGCTCCAACAAGTTCGCTGTGGGCACACCGTCCGGGTTGCCATAACAGAGATTGGAAAACAGAGAGCGATTCCATAGCTGCACTGCCGGATCGATCCACGCCGTATCTTTACGCAACCGGTCCAAATGAGAGCCTTCAAGTGCAGCGTCATCCACGAGTAGGCTGCCCTCGGCGGGTCGATACCATCCCAGAAGCAAGCCCAGCAGGCTGGATTTGCCCGCACCCGACGGACCGACGATGGCTACATGATCGCCCGGCGCAATCTTCAGGTTGATCTTTTCCAAAATGGTATGTCCGGCGGCATGAACGCTTACATTTGCCAACTCGATGGCTGCTCCGCCAGACCGATCTGCAGATGGAAAATCTAAAGGTTCACTTGCGACGGAAGCAAGAGATATTGTGCTCACCGCTTCGGGCGCGGCAGTTTTATCTTCGAGGGCGCCAATCGGCTCCAGCAGACGGAGAGTCACATTGCGGTACGAGGGATATTGGCGTGCGACCTGTGCGATTTCTTCTCCCAACCCCGGCAGATTGAGCGCCCAATATACAAGGAGCAATGCTCCTCCGGTTTCGCCAGCGCGACTGATGTGGCTGAGCATCAGCCACGCGGCCAAACCAAAACCTGTGAGCCCCTGCAACGCCTCGACCCAAACAACCAGACGTTGTACTGCGAATGATGCGCGCGCCCATTCCACCAGCAAGCTCTCGTGTTCGCGACGCAGAGCGCGCTCGGCCCGGTGCGTGCGCACGGGAACAAGGCCTAGCAGTGCGTCGAGATAAAAGCGGCTCAGCGCTCCAGTGTGGTTGCGCACTCGGAGGTCGCGCTCGGTGAGCAAAGGCTGGACCACAAGCGGTAGTCCTACCGCGAGTGAAGCGGCGATAAGAGCGGGCACGGCCAGCGACTTATCCAGCCAGATGATTCCGGCGACCGTGACCATGAGTTCGAACGTGGAACGGAGAAGCTGACCTCCTAATCCGGGCAAAAGCCGTATGCGGTGCGTGCTATGACTACGTTCCGCCATATCGGAAGTCAGGCGGCTATGAAAATATCGGTCACTTAGTTTGGGAATTTTTTCAAGGAAGGTAGTGCGTAATCGAGCCTCAAGATGCCTTCCGATACGCAGGATGCCGGACGCGATCGGCAGCTCAAGTAGCATAAGGGCCGCCAGAAATATGAGGAGCGCACTCATTACACCTAGCCGCTGTCCCGACACCCCGAAGTAGCGCGGCATGTCCAGGAGGCTGCGAAACAAAATGGCCTCAATCAACACTCCGAGGGTTGCGAGGCCAAGAGCGGTAACTACCGCTGCAGGCGCGAGGAGTCCATCCGCCTTCAGCATTCGCAGTAGTTCAACACCAGGTCGACTCGACTTCTCTCCAAGTGCCGCAGCCACCTCAGGTGGAAGCTTTCCAGTTTCCGCGACCGCAGATTCCGAGCGGCGTCCCTTTACATGAACCAGCACCGCGCCCTTAAAGAAGACTTGCTCTTCTCCGTCTTCGGGTGGCGCTGACCATGCGGACCAATAATTGGACGGGATTACGCCAAGTCCCTCTTTCGGGTCTCGGATTGCTTGTTCGATGAGCCGTTCCAGTACACGCTCGGCCTCGGCTCCGCGGCGTAGTCCTTCGGATCGGACGATTGCGCCGAGGCTCCGCGAGGCGGCCTCGATGCGGGCCAGGCCTCTCCATCCGGGAACGTTCAGCGCCGTGTCGACAAATCGCTTCGCAGCTCGGTGCGAGATGCCCAAATCGTCCAACTTTCGGCGCACTGGCAGGGTGAATTTCTCGGATTCCGCCCACTCTCTCCAGCCTTTGGCAGGAACCGCAAGCGTGTGGATATAGAGACTGGAAACAAACCGTGACTTGGGTTCCCACTGTCGGCCAATGGCGGGATCCATGACTTGCAGCAGACCGCCATAACTCCGCCATGCAACCACGAAGTGGGTTACCTTGCTGGCGCGCAGAACGACGGCTATCGCGGGCAAGAGATCGGCTTCCGGGAGCAGCAGAAAATCCGCTGGCACCATGATCTGCTCGGCCTCCAGCCCAAGCTGCATCGCGACTTCTTCCATCGTGTCGATGGAAGTGCCGTCGACGTCAGTCTGGCAGGCTTCGCGCAAGCGTCCATAACTGACGGGTATGCCGAATCCCTCGGCCAGGCATTTCAGCGTCGCCGGACCGCAATCCATGGCGGATGTCTGTACGACTTCCGGAACAAATATGCGGCGTCGGCTCAGGTTCATGGCTGAGTCCCGGGGCTTAGGTCTGCGAGATTGCCCTTAGGGCCGGCTAGCAGACTTCCTGCCGTGCGTAGCACGAGGTTCGCTGGCGAGAGGGTCTCGATCTCGACTTCAACGGAACCGGGCAGACCATGGGAGAGAGGAATTCGAGAGTCGGAATTAGCGTCGAGCGCCAGCTCCACACGGATGCTGCCATCGCGAATTTCGCTGGCCACGTTGGTGACGGTGGCAGTGACACTTCCATACTGCGCCCAGGGAAACCCTTCCAGCCGCATGCGAGCGTGCTGCCCTGGCCGAATGCGACCCAAGGCTGCCGGCGGATCAAAGTTCGCCACTACCCGCAGCTTCCCGGCCGGCACCACTGCCGCGAGTTTTTCGCCTTCGTGCACGACCATTCCGATCCGCAAGGGCGCCACTTCACCCAACTTTCCGTCAACTGGGGCGCGTACGCTTCGGCGATCCACCTCTTCTTTCAGCCGCTGAAGGGTCACACCCGCTGTCGTTTGGTCGCCACGCAACTTGTTGAGCTCGCTCGTAAGTTGATCGATGTGAGCCTTTCTTTCGTTGGTTCGGGTGTGCTGTTCTCCTTCCAGACGCACCACGCCGTAACGCAAGCTGTCGGCCGCGGCGCGGTGCTGCTGTGCATCGGCTACGCTGCGGTTCAGGTCCAGTTCGGCAACCACGCCGGCGTCGTACATCTTGCGCAAGCGCTCCGATTCAGTCTGTGCAAACTGTGCAGCTGCTTCGGC
>JGI12635J15846_10002459_pt1 | contig 16204 bp, 9 predicted proteins | sample BlaSpr_A8_OM2_M2_FD_15846 | JGI IMG/M metagenome (IMG submission 15846) | reverse complement strand
ATGAAAGGCCGGAGCGCGTCACTGAGCCACCCAGGCAACTTGTGCTCGCCCACAACATTGTCCAAGACGACCTTCAGAGGCCAGGGCATGGCTATGGTCGCAGCCATTTGAAGCAGCATCGCGAGCAAGATGAGAACCAAAGTGCCGCGGTAGGGCTTCAACAGACTCCAGATCAGCGGAATCACGGAGTTTCTCCTTGCTTGGATTAGCCCGGGAGACGACCAATCACAACGTCGTTGCGAACTAATCTATTCCCAGTCCACGAGGCGTTGCAACCAGCTTCGGTTTCTACAGGTCCAGCAACTTTTGAGCAGCTAAACCCGGAGACCTTCGTAACCGAAAATTGCTTGCTCCGCGCCGAATGTCCCGATTAGATTCAGTGCCTTCACCTAGATGCCAGCGCCCGGCAAGAACCTCGGCCGACCGCGGATATTCCTCCAAGCCCACTGAGCCGGTTCGCGTAAATCTAAGCCCTCCGCTGTTTCGCGTGGGTTCGCCTGTCACCGCGAGGCTCAATCCGAGTTGCCACTTCGCTTCGTCGCGGTGAGATCGGGAAGGAATGCAGTGAGGATGCCAAGCGCGGGAAGGAACGAGCAGACCTGGTACACGAAGTTGATGCTGGTGTGGTCGGCCAGCTTGCCGAGAAGCGCGGCACCGATACCGCCCAAGCCGAAGGCGAGTCCGAAGAACAGTCCGGAGACCGTACCGATCTTGGTGGGGATGAGGTCCTGAGCGTAAACGAGGATGGCGGAAAAGGCGGAGGCTAGGATGACGCCGATCACGACGCTGAGGATGTCGGTCCACAACAGGTTGGCGTAAGGCAGAAGTAAGGTGAAGGGAAGCACGCCGAGAATGGACCACCAAATGACGAATTTTCGACCAAAGCGGTCGCCGACTGGCCCGCCGATGATCGTGCCTGCGGCGACGGCGCCAAGAAAAACGAATAGGTGAACCTGGGCGCTCCGCACCGAAATGTGAAAACGGTCCATGAGATAGAAGGTGTAATACGAGGTCAAGCTGGCGAGATAAAAGAACTTCGAAAACATGAGGATGATCAGAACGCCCATGGCGAGCGCAATTGTGCGCGAAGAAAAACTCGACGATTGGTGGGCGTGGGTAGAGCCGGTGGCGGTGCCGGGCGGAGCGGCAGTGACGACGCGTTGAGCGAGGCGATAGCGGTGAGCCCAATAGCCGATTTTGAAGAGCAGCATCATGGCGATGAGTGCCAAGATCGAGAACCAAGCGATACTCGATTGACCGTTAGAAAGAACGAAAGCGGCGAGAAGAGGTCCTAGTGCGGAACCTGCGTTGCCGCCCACCTGAAAAATGGATTGCGCGAGACCGTGCTGACCACCGGAGGCCATACGAGCGACGCGCGAAGACTCGGGATGAAAAACGGCGGAACCCGTGCCGATTAGTCCCGCTGCGATAAGAACGATAGCGTAAGTAGGAGAGACGGCAAGTGTCAGTAAGCCGGCGAGGGTGATGCCCATGCCTGCGGCCAAGAAATACGGTTTGGGATGACGGTCACTGTAAAGCCCGACCAGCGGTTGGAGCAGCGAAGAGGTGAACGTGGCTGTAAAGGCGATCAAACCGATTTGGCCGAAGTCCAATCGAAAGGTGTTTCGAAGCAGGGGGTAAAGAGCAGGAAGAAGCGACTGCACCGTGTCGTTGAGAAGATGGCAGACGCTGACGGCGAGGAGGATTTTGAAAGTGGAGCGCTCGGCAGCATCGAGGCGCTCAGCGCGAAGCACAGAGATGTTGGTCTCGGTTGACACGGTTATCCCGGCCGAAAATACAGCGCTCTAGGATAGACGGGAAAGGCAAAATCGCGAAAGTCTCCGTCCCGGACCTGTCTCCGTCCCGGACGACCCTGAGTTGAGCGGTTCGAGATGGCTGCGAATCTCTCCTGGGCTTATTGTCTCGGCACTCTGCGCATCGCTCCAGGCCACAGGTTACCGTCATGGTTATGAACGGACGATACGCCTACTATGTACCGGTGCCGCTTGAGAACGGTGAACTGCCCGAGGCGGACACTTCGAATCCGACGCTGGAAGACAAGGTTCGCGGAGAGATTCTCACTGCGTGCCGACACTCGAATTGGAGGCTCGGCGGACCGCGAGGAGCGGCTGCCCGGCTCGGGTTAAAACGAACGACATTGTTTTACAAGATGAAGCGGCTGGGAATTGCAGCCCCGCCCGACCGTTGGCAAGACTGACCGACGACCGACAAGGGCGTAGTCCGAACGTTCGCAGTGCAGTCACGGGTTCGACATGAGTTTTGAGGGGATTGCCTGCCCCTTCGCTTCTGACTTCAGAGTCGGTCGGAAAAACACATTTCGCTTAGATCTTGCCAACACGAAGTATGCGTCGTACTTCGATCTCCGGCCCAAGAATCCGCATCCGGCCGCCGGGTTGGGCCTGCTACAAATGCCGGCGTGCCAACCGAAAAAGGCGTTCAGGGCAGAGTCAGAGACTGGCTGCCTTCACGAATGGGCGTTTTGTCGCCTTTCCAAACCAGTTCGCCCGACATTCCTGCGGGTAGTGTGATTGTCGCCTTGATGCCGCTCGCGTCGCGGCGATATTGCACTTCCACCACTCCTTTCGGAGTCGGCAAATCGGCGTGGATATGCGCGAGTGAACCCAGATGCGGCTCGATTATTGCGCTGTCGAACCCCGGCGCCTTGGGGCGAATTCCCGCGACAATCGTCAAGAAGTCAAAATTGGGATGCGAGCTCCACGCATGAGAATCTGACCGAGTTGGCTCCGGCGACTCAGCCCAGGTTGTTAGCCCCAGGGAGATCATCCGCCGCCAAGGGCCGAGCGTTTGGAGGTATTGGTCTCCCATCCCGGCGTGCAGCAAAGCCCGCGACAGGTAAAAACGGAAATAATAAGTCGCGGCCGTCATGGCCGGCAGATTTGTCGTTGCGCGGAACCCCGGATCCGTAGTGGAAAGAATTTTCTCAAGTACCTCCTTCTGCTTGTCCTTAGGGACGACATCGAGCCAGACGGCGAGGATATTTGCGTGCTGACTATAGTGCTGGTGCGAAGGGTCGTCGGCAATCAAGCCATACTCATTATTCCCGCAAAGGGTCCGTACTCCCTCGACGGCACGCTTGGCTGCCGTACGGTAGGTACCCGCCATTTGGGAATTCCCAAAATTATCTTCAAGCTGTGCCCCGTATTGCAGGGCCTCAATGAACTGCAGCGTAATGATCGCGGAGCCTCCGTCATTGCCCTGCGGCGGCATTCCAGAATCGAAATCCTTGCCCCAGTCCACAAACGGCCACCACGGCAACTTTCCCATCAAACCGTCTGCCCGCTGGCGCTCAAGATACCAATTCAATACCGTACGCGTGCCGAGGATCTGGGCACGAACAAAGTTGGGATCGCCCCGGTACAGCCAGAAGTCGTGCACCATGCCGACCCACACCAAAGAGAATGTTGGAATCATCTGTACTAGTGATGATGGGTAGCGGCTTTGAGTGATCCCCTCCGGGACTCGTGAATCGTTAAAGGCTTCAATGGCCTGACGCGCCAGCCGGTCGTCTCCAGCGACCGTATAGGAAATCAATGCCTGTATTCGCGTATCGCCGATATACTGCAAGCGTTCCCAATATGGCGTATCCATGTAGGTATCGTGCGCGTCCAGACGCGCCGTCCGCCAACCGATGTCCCATATTGAATGTAGGGATTCATCATCGGCGGAGAAGGACGCACGTTGCACAAAGGGAAATGCGCTGAACCAGGTTTTTAGTCCTTCGACACGAACGGGCTCGGTCGCCGTCTCCACATCGATTTGTAGATATCGCCATGTCCTCCAGCTCAAAGGCTTGAGCTCACAAGAAGCGCCGCCGCCAAGGACAAATTCATCAATCACTCCCTCAATGTGGCGACCTTCAATCAGATTGCGATTTCCCTTCTCGCCCCCATCATCAACAAGTGCCTCCGCATACGTCATCCGTATGGTGGAACCCTGTCCAGCACTGACGCTCAACACGGGATAGCCGGTTGTCAACGTCGAGTTGTCAATCAAAATGCTGGCCTTCCTATGCGCAGGCACTGTGAAACCTTGGTCCGGAAAGCCCAGCGGCATCGCGATCTGTGCCGCTCTCACTACTTTTCCGGCCGGGACAAGCCGCATTTCCATGGGCGGAAGGGGATCGCTTACCAGTTGCCAGCGGTCCGGTGAATCCGTTTCGCCTCTTAACGAACCGCGACCAATCGGGGCAGCTTTTTGCCACGCGGCTCCAACATCCGTACCGTTATCCCATGACCAATCGAACAGTGAGCCGTCAAGTCGTTCGCCTGGGTCTGCGGCAAAGTAGCCCCTAACCCTCGGCCGCAGGGCATGGATGCCTTTTTCCTCCTCCACACTCCAGCTCGCGTCGGTGTCTGCGGCACGTTCCGCATCTCCGTGCCCGTGAACCAGAAAGCCCACTCGATCACTCATCTGCGCAATTGCAGAACGCGTGCCAAAATTCCAAACTGTCGCCGCAAGCACGTTTTTACCCCGGTTGAGAAGGGGAGCGAGATCGTACGTTTCGTATCTCCAGTGCGCCAGGTCGGCTCGACTCGGCCCGCTACCTGCGGGCTGCTGATTTACGTGAAAGGTAAACTGGTTATCGGCGCTCACATCTACATAAAAATGTTGCGGACGCTCGGATAGTTCGATGACCTTTTGGAAGTGAAGCACGACTTCATCTCGCTGTGGAGTGTTTGGAGCGGTAATCCATTGTGCGGTCCAGTATTTGCTTCTGCGGTCAGTCGGAGCCTGTGATCGCGCGGGCGGAGCATCGAACAGAACAGTGGTGATGAGGAGGAAAGGGATTATGGTTTTCGTTTTCATGCGCAGGATCCGGATATCTAGGCGTTCAGCAGCAGGCGCAAACCAAGAACCAACTCCATCGGTGTTCAGGTCAGAGTTCGAAGACTTAGAGCTATCGTGGCAGTAGATGAAGACGATGACGTTAGCACAAGTCTTCGCACGATCTTATACCTCATCATACCTGTCTGAGATATCGCGTCGCGTTATTGAACTCGGCTCAGAACGAGCCCTGTATTCGATCTACGCCCTTCAGAAAAATCCCACTCGCCCTCAGGAGACCGACTCTGGGGTGTGAGAGGTCGTCTCGCAAATTGCTGGTAAGAATTTTGGCTAAAAGTTGCAAGGCAGCGTTAACGGAGGTCCGGGAATAGGCCAAAGAATGGCAAGCCAACAGCACCGTGGGGAAGCAAAGTGTCCTGTTCAGAGTCGAACGATCACGGGCAGAGACACATCGAAAGTCCCTAGCCGAAACAGGATACTTCATTCGGGAAATCGATTACAGCGTGGGTTTGACGTATGACAGGAGTCAAGCTATACATAGCTCTTGGTTTGAGAAAACGCTTGCTAGCAAATCGATGCTCGAGGTTTCGCGTACCAGCCTTCAACACTGTGCACACGAATCGGCGGGCTAAGGAGATTTTAGCGTGAGGCGTAGGTCCAGACGGCAATTCCTGGCGAAAGCGGCCGTTTCCGCCGCCGGATCACTTGTCCTGCGATCGCTTCCTGCCTGGGCCAAGCAACCCGCGGCAACGCAGGACGAGTCGCCGCTGTCGGTGTTTGATTACTCGAAAGTTCAGCTTCTGGAAGGACCCTTCAAGCGCCAGCTTGATCAAAACCATGAGTTATTTCTCAATCTCAACGAGGACGGCTTGTTAAAGCCATTTCGGAAACGTGAAGGCCTGCCAGCTCCCGGGCCGGACATGGGAGGCTGGTACGACGAGGCCGACGATTTTGTCCCTCCGGACCATAACAACCCGGGCAATTTCCACGCCTTCATTGCCGGACATTCCTTTGGCCAATATCTTTCCAGTTTAGCACGCGCGTATGCGGTCACTGGGTCGAAGCCGACACAGGCAAAGGTGCAGCGGCTCGTGAAGGGATTTGGGGCGACTGTCGAACCTGCGGGGAAGTTTTACGTGGACTACCGTTTGCCGGGTTATACGTTTGACAAGACGTGCTGTGGCCTGATTGATGCCCATGAATTCGCTGGAGACCCAAATGCCCTCGCGGTGCTGAAGCGGGCCACCGACGCGGTTGTGCCGCATTTGCCGGAAAAGGCGTTGAGCCGTGCCGAACAGGAAGCCCGCCCGCACAAAACGATCGCCTATACGTGGGATGAAACCTACACGCTGCCGGAGAATTTTTTCCTGGCGTACCAGCGCAGTGGAGACCGGCGTTATCGCGAGTTGGGCGAAAGATTTATCTATCACGAGTATTACGACGCGCTAGCGGAAAATCAAAACGCCCTTCCTGGCAAGCATGCGTACAGCCACGTCAATACTTTAAACTCGGCGATGCAGGCTTACCTAGTGTTGGGCGAAGAAAAATATCTGCGCGCTGCGACCAACGGATTACGTATGGTTCAGGAACAAAGCTACGCCACTGGCGGGTGGGGGCCTGACGAGGCGTTCGTTGTACCCGGGAAAGGGTTGCTAGCCGCGAGCCTAGGAACGACCCGCTCGAGTTTCGAGACCCCCTGCGGCGCCTATGGGCAATTCAAAGTCACCCGGTATTTGTTGCGAGTCACGCGGGATTCTCGCTACGGCGACAGCATGGAGCAAGTGCTGTACAACACGGTGGGGGGCGCCAAGCCGATTCTTCCAGACGGCACAAGTTTCTACTATTCAGATTACAACAAGGACGGCGCCAAACGAGTCTATTACAAGGATAAATGGCCTTGCTGCTCCGGCACGTTCCCGCAATTGACCGCCGACTACGGCATCAGTGCATACTATCCGGCGAATCAAGGTATCTACGTCAACCTGTTCCTTCCTTCGCGAGTAAGCTGGATGCAAGGCGGCACGCAAATCGTCCTGACTCAACACACCGAGTATCCCTCTGCCAATAGCACTCAGCTGCAGCTAGACATGGCGCGCCCTGAACAATTTACGATGTATCTGCGAATACCGGCTTGGGCGGGCGCGGCTACACGAGTCTCGGTGAACGGCAAACGCGTTGAAGGAGAAACCGTCCCGGGAAGATTCTTTGAGGCCTCGCGCACGTGGAAAAATGGCGATCGCGTGGAGTTCGAGATTGGAATGCCCCTGCGCCTACAATCCGTAGATTCCGAAAACCCGCAGATCGTCGCGCTACGCCGAGGGCCGCTGGTACTGTTCGGCGTCGGAAATCTGCCTGCAAGCTTTTCTCGCGCGCAACTGCTAGCCGCCAAGGCTGCCTCTTCGTCTTCAGGCGACTGGGCCGTGCAAAACGACACCGGCATGGTCGTATTCAAGCCGTTTGCTGCGGTCGCCGACGAACCCTACCGCCTGTATCACACCGTGGAAGCGTAAGACGTCCTAAGAACTACTCGCCAAGAAATGAACTGAAGGAAGGACGGACGCGTCCTTTCCTCTTTCTCGGGTGCGGCCAGTTGGGCGGCGAGAGAACCTCGACCTGGTGTTACACATCGTCTAGTCGATTGATATTAAAGTCCCTGATATCAAGGCCACGTATGTTTGCGTTTGTTGCGATGCCTGGTCTGGCGCTCCACAAGATGGGAATCCGGGGCGGATTTCGTCGTTATCTGGTAAGCCTGATGGCAAGCAGATTGTGCAATTGACTCTATGAATTCTATGCCCGGAGAAACGGGGTCCACACCTGCATCGGAGTCGCCGCACGATTGGCCCATGCGTAGTACGGAATAAACCGCAGTTCGACTTGGCGGCCTTTGGCTCCCTCGACAGAGTACCGATAATAAAGCGCATCGCGTGAACTGGACTTCTCGGAGACGGCCCCGCTGTGCTTCAACACCACGATTCCACCGAGCAGATCCTTTCGCAATTCCTCGTGAAACGTGGACGCAGAGGACGGCCGCAAGTCGAGAGAAACGTCCGATAAGACCACGCGCTCGGGTTGATCCAATTGCTCGAGGCAATACACTATCGGGCCGCGCTGCACGGCTACCCGGCCGTAATCTTCAACGACGCGAGGATTGGCCGCGATCACTTGTGGGGTCATGCCGAACTTCACAGCGATCGTATCGCCGGGGGACCATCGACGTTGCAAAGAGAGGTATTTTCCCGGGGTCGCTTGAGAAGCCGGCTTTCCGTTGACGGTAACTACCGTCCCATCCGACCACCCAGGAATGCGAAGATAAAAACTGAACTCCGTAGATTTCGCGGGCGTGACCGTAATCTCTGCCGTACCGTCCCACGGATAGTTGGTCTTCTGTACGACCTTCAATCCGGTGCCATCCTCGAGATGCCAATCGAGCTGCGAATTGTCGTACAGGTGCAAATAGAGACCGTCTTTACTTGTGCTGTAGAAGTAGCCGGGCAAGGAAGCGAAGGTGCGTTCCAGGTTGGGAGGGCAACAGGTAGTGTCGTACCACGGATTGCGAATCTGATCGGCGCCCGAGGGGTCGAAAGCCAGCGGGTTGCGGTAGCAATACAACGTCCCGTCGAGTGACATGCCGGAATTGATGCCATTGTACAAAGCCCTTTCGACGACGTCGGCGTATTTGGCATCGCCGGTGGCGGCCAGCATGCGCCAGTTCCACATCATGTTGCCTATGGCCGCACAACTCTCGCCGTAAGCCGTGAAGTTCGGCAACTCGTACGCGTCGCCGAAGGCTTCGCCCTCGCTGCGCGCGCCCACTCCGCCGGTGACGTACATTTGGGCTGACACAAGATCGTCCCAAAGAACGTTGAGGGTCTTCAGGTAAGAGGGGTCGCCCGTTTCGAGGTAATAATCCGTGGCTCCACAACACGCATACATGGCACGAACGGCATGGCCTTCGAGGTGGGTACGCGAGGTGAAAGGAATTCCCGAGAAGTGATAGACATATTGGCGCTGCAGCAGCTTGATGCGATCGTCGCCCTGTAGGATATAGCCTGCGAGCTCGAGGTGCCGCTTATCGCCCTCGGTCCGATAAAGTTCGATGAGCGCCAGTTCAATTTCGGGATGCCCTGAAAGAATCGGTTTTTTATTCTGGCCTGGCCCGAAATTCGGCAGCAAGTAGTCGTTTACGAAGCGAATGCTGCAGTCCAGCAAGGTGCGATCGCCGGTCGCGCGATAAAACGCGATGGCTCCCTGAATCATGTGGCCCAAACTATAGAGTTCATGGCCCGTTCGTTGTACCTCGGGTTCCATGCGATCTTTTGCGCGGTCTCCCACATAGTAGGTATTCAGATATCCGCTCGGCTCCTGAACCGCGACCACTTGTTCGATGATCCTGTTCGCTAGGGGATGCAACTGCGGACGGTCACCGGACTGCAAGGCGAAACCAACCGCTTCGATCCACTTGTAAACATCGGAATCCGAATAGACTGGGCCGTGCTGAGAGGCCTCACTCTGGGCAACCAGGCGCAAGTAGTTGTTCATTCGGCCGTTGGCTTCGAGCAGTCTCTCCATAGAGGGAATGCTCTTCTCGACGTTGGTCTCGCGGCGCGCTCCCCAGAACCCTTCCGTGATCGTCACTGCCTGCACGGGAACGTTATGTAACTTGGCGTACGGAGACTTGTCGAGAAAAAGTACACCTTCATTTTTCCAATCGTCGCGCGCCGGGCTTGAACGGTCGCTCCACGATAAAGCCATCAGATCCCGGTTCGGTACGGCGCTCATGGCGGCCGCGGAAATGGCGGAGCCAACAAACTCCCGGCGCGAAAGTCGTAATCGCTTTGCCACGTGAATCCCCCCTTGTGCCGCGCGCGATCAGTCCCAGGGCGGCATTATATCCCGCTCCGCGGCAAACGTTTTCACCGAACCACCCGCCTGCCGAGTTCTTACTGTACGAAGGTCCCGGCACGTCGTTCAACTATCGCAAGGGTGAGTGGATGGGTGTTCAGATGGCCTGGCATGACTCGCGTCGAACGTTGACTTTGCAAGTCGCTGATGGTTCACGCTTGTTGAAGTTAAGCTTCGAGCGGACACGCGACCATTGATATTTGAGTGCAAGCGAGTTGAGACTTCCTTTGTGACAGCAAGAGTGCGCGGGCATCCGAGGAACTGAAAATCCGCATTTCGATCCACCCCGGCAGGGGTTTACTTTCGTGAGCGTCGCCTGGTAGTAGCAGCCCCGGAAATAACGGCTCTTGTCCCTCGAAGTCCTTCTTCTTACCGAACGTCCCCAAGCATTTGCGCCCGCCCGCAATGCCTATTGCAGGGAGGCGATTGCCTCGGGAAGCTCGTCATACGTACTGAACAGGTTCAGAAGACTAACCAGTTTGAGCGTCTGCACTGTAAATTTCGAAGGCTTGTACAACCGGATGGCGCCGCCCCCGTGTTTGGCGGCCGTAAGGTGGCGCATGAGGGCGCCAATGCCGCTCGAATCGATGGTGGTCATCTCTTCAAGGTCCAGAACGATTTTGTATTCGCCCTGCGCCAGAATGTCCGTCAGAGTCGAATTAAAGCGGTCGAGGGGAGGTCCCATGGACAAGCGACCCTTCAATTTTACGACCTTTACTCCGTCCTGCGTTCTGGTCTCGATGTCCAAGTTTAGTCTTTCCGCGGACCCGTATTACGGTTTGCCCGCCGTTGACAGTCTGGAAGCCCTTTGGTAGAGTGCGCGCACAAGTTAAATAACCTGCCCCGCAAAAGCAAGGTTCCCGGTCCCTTGATGGCCCTTTGGCAAAGGGCCGCCGGGCAGAAAGTCCACCGTTGCCCAGTTCTGATCAAGATTTGATTGTTGACATCTCCAGTCTATCGATGCATCTGTTCGCCGAACAGGAGGTTGCTCCGCGCGCGCGCGCCCTGGCAAGCTTTGTTGCCGCACTGATCCCGCAATCCACCGTCATCGTATACACGCTGGGCTCGGATGGTCCGAACACTTTCTGGATCCCGAAGGCCGCTATCGGCGAGGCCGCAGTTCACGATGTGTCCATCCTATCCGATAGCGGGCTTCTCGGTTTTTTGCTTGAGAATGCCGAACCGATCCTGCGAACCGCCTCGCAGCTGAAACGCGAAGATTATCCGCACATCGATGCACGCAGGACGCTCCGCTCATTGTGCTACATTCCGCTGGTCAATAACGACAATTTAGTTGGAGCGATGGAAATTCTTTCGTTTGAACAAGATTTGTCCAAGGAAGCGGTCGATGCATTGGTTCCTCTATCCGGAGTGGCCGCAGCATCGATCGTGTTGGCGCAGTCCTACGAGAGCGAACGGCACAGTACCTTAACCTCGATTACTCGTCTCACGCAGCTCTACGATCTGGAAAAGGTCTTCTCGTCCACCCTTGAGATGCAAGAGCTCCTGCCGCTGATCGCTACCAAGTTCTTGGAAATTCTTTCCTGCCAGGCCGTAAACATCTGGTTGTTGCATCCGGATGAAACGCTGGAGTTGTTGCAGCAATCTGGACACGATCCTACGGCTTTTAAGGGGCAAGTCGTTAAACCCGGTGAAGGTATTGCCGGCGCTCTTTCGGATACGGGCGAAAGTGTCTGCATCTCGGATACGCAAGACGCTCGGCTGGTTTTACGGAACGAACAAGCCGGCCAGGAGCCGGTCCATTCCTTGATCGCCGTCCCCATCATGGACCGCGAATCCCTGGTCGGAATCGTCGAGGCCGTCAATAAAGCAGACGGAGATCCATTCGACGACGACGATCTGTTCGTGCTGAGCAGTCTGACCGACACCGCTTCAAATGCTCTGCACAATGCCAGTTTGTTGATGGCCGAGCGCAAAGTAGAAATCCTGGAAACTCTCAACAATGTCAGTCACGAAATCACCTCCACGCTAAATCTTGAGCGCATGCTCCAGACCATCGTCAACGCTCCACAGGCGGTGATTCCGTACGAACGTGCGGCCATCGCACTCGACCAGCGGGGCAGATTTAGGCTGAGCGCAGTGAGTGGTCTCGCCCAGATCGCCTCCGACCTTCCCGAAATCGCGCCGCTCAACGATATTCTCCAGTGGGCTTCTTTGTCCGAAGAAGTCCTGCACGTCCGTCAACATGGCGACGCCATTGATGCCGATCGGGAAGAGACGCGTGCGAAGTTTAAAAAATACTTTGCCGACTCTGGCATGCGCGGGTTCTACGCCATGCCTCTCAACGACGACACCGGTCGCGTTGGCATGCTTGCATTAGAGGCCAGCGATCCCGATTTTCTGACGCCGGCGCACATCGAAATCCTACAATTGCTGGCCAGTCAGGCCACGGTCGCGTTGCGGAATGCTCAGATGTACAAGGAAGTTCCTTTCATATCGGTGCTTGAGCCGGTGCTCCTGCGCAAACGCAAATTCATGGCCATGGAGAAGCGCCGTCGAATACTGATCCTGGCGCTTCCTGTCGCTGCGCTTCTGTTCTTGGTGGCCTTTCCCTTGCCACTGCGGGTAGACGGGGAGGCCGTTGTTACGCCTGTGCATCGCGTGCAGGTGCAACCGGAAACCGAAGGCGTCATCAGGAAGGTATTCGTCCGTGAGGGCCAACACGTGCAGGCCGGCCAAATTCTGGCGGAAATGGAGAATTGGAATCCGCGATCGAACTTGGCCGAAACCCAGTCCAAATATGAATCCGCTCTAATGCAGATGAACCACGATCTGGCTGTCAACGACGACACAGCAGCAGGTGCGCAGCGGGTGCAGGCCGATTACTGGAAAGCCGAACTTTCGCGTGCCCAGCAGCTTTTGGAAAAGTCCGAATTGCGGTCGCCGATCGAGGGGACGATCTCGACCCCTCGCGTCGACAGTTTCGCGGGCCGCAAGCTGGCGCCGGGTGATTCTTTTGCCGAGGTGGTGGACACCTCGCGTGCCATTGTCGACGTTGCGATCGAAGATGAGGATGCCGGGTTGCTCAAGAATGGGCAGAACGCTTCGGTGAAACTGAACAGTTATCCGGCTCGAACGTTTCACGGGCAAGTAGTTATGATCAGCCAGAAAGCAGAAAGCCTTCACGAAGTTCCGGTGTTCTATTCACGCATTGCGATCGAGAATCCGGAAGGCGCGATTCGTGCCGGAATGGAGGGCCGAGGTAAGGTTCGCGTGGGAACGTATCCAGCGGGCTACGTTTTTTTGCGGCATCCCTACATCTGGTTTTGTTCCAAACTCTGGGCTTGGTTGGGATGGTGAACGTGCGGCTGAGGAAAGAAAAGCGGCTTCTCCAAGTGCTTTTGTCATTCGGGACGTTCCTTTTGGCTGCCGGCTGCAGCGACGAAAAGCCGCTTCCGCCTTCCACGACGAACGCTGCCGCTGCTATTCCGGTTACCAATTCCCCCTCGGCTGTTTCGCCGTCAGACACTCGCGAATCCGCTCTGACTGTCACCGGCCCGATCATCGTTGAACATCAACTCGACTTAGCCGCGCAACGCGACGGGGTTGTGGCCAAAATTTTCATTTATTCACCTTCACACGTCGAAGCCGGAGCGCTGCTTGCGAAACTCGACGACCGTCAGATCACCGCCAATTTAGAAGCGGCCCGTGCAAAAACAAGAGGAATCAACGCCGAGATCAAGAATTGGATGGCCGAAGCCGAGGTTTTTAAAGCGGACTATGCTCGCGCTCAACGTCGTTGGGACCTTGGACTGATCTCAGAAGAAGAACTGCAGCACGCCAAATACAAAGCGGAGTCCGAGCAGTGGGATATCCAGCGCGTCACCGAACAACGCAACACCGCTGAGCAAGAGGAGCGCTCCCTGGAATTGGAACTCGAGAAAACCAAAGTGACGGCCCCGTTTAGCGGCCTGGTTGCCCGTCGTTACGTGCGCGAAGGCCAAAACGTCGCTAGGGGCGAACGTCTTTTCTGGATCACCGCCGAAGCACCACTCTTGATGCGGTTCACGCTCCCGGAAAGGTTGTTCGGACGCCTGCACCACGGGCAGAAGTTCGAAATCACTTCCGCTGACCTCCCTAACGAGAAGCATATCGCAAGCGTTCGTGACCTCAGCCCGGTCATCGATCCGGCGAGCGGCACTTTCGAAGTTCTCGTCGAACTTGTCGGTAATCACGGTGCCCTGCGTCCGGGCATGACCGTAGCCTTGCATATCAACGACGCCCAATGAACCTCACCCGCGTCCTTGACGTAGCGCTTCCCGACATTCCGGCTCGAACCATCTCGCAACGCGCTCCGCGGATGCCTCCTGATGCAGTCTGGAAGGAACACTTCGAGGACGGAAAGCCGATCGTACGCGTCTTGGTAGCCAGCCTTGAAGCCATGTACCGTTTTCCGCTCCCGAATTGGGAGCTCGCAAGACTTTTTGACGGCGTCCGTTCTTACGAGGAAATTGCCGAACTCTATTCGAGACAGACCGGAGCAGAGTACAGCCCTGACGAAGTGCGGGAGTTTGCCGCCTCTCTCGAGGCCGTCGACTTCTGGTACAAGACGCCCCAGGAAAAAAACATTCTGCTGATGCAGAAGGATGCCCAGAAGAGGCGCAAGGCCCTAAAAGCCAAGAAGAGCAAATACGGCGATCTGGCCCAGATCACTTTTCCTGCGGTAAACCCCGACAGGTTTCTCACCTGGTTTCACAAATATACGTACTGGGTCTACACCTGGTGGTGGACGGCGATTACTTTGGCCGTGTTCGCGTTCATGACCGGTATCACGCTTACGTACTGGAGTGAGATTGGCCGCGACACCTTGCGATTCTTCAATTTTTCGGAGAAAACTTGGGGGGATGTAGGGATTTTCTATCTGGTGGCCGTCGGGGCCATGTGCTGGCATGAAATCGGCCATGGTCATGCCTGCAAGCACTACGGAGGCCGCGTTCCGTCGATGGGTTTCCTCCTGATTTATCTCACGCCGGCATTCTACACGGACACAGCGGAAGGCCAGGTCATGGCCACGCGATCGCAGCGGTTCGTGATCGCCTTAGCTGGGGCCTGGGCGGAACTCTACATTTGCGCGGTCGCCACTATTCTATGGTGGGCCTCGCCTCCAGACACCACTCTCCATTCCGTGGCATATATGATGATGCTGATCACCGGCATCGCCTCGCTGCTCATCAACTTCAATCCGCTCATCAAATTGGATGGCTACTACATGATGTCGGAGACTTTCGGCCTGGTCGATCTAAAAGAAAGCTCGACAGCCTACGTCTCGGCTTGGGTGAAACGGCACATCTGGCATTTGCCCGTCGAAGTCCCCTACGTTCCAAGACGCTGGAGAATTGGCTACGTGGTTTACGCCTTGCTCTCCGGCCTCTACAGCTACACCGTGCTGTACGTGGTGGCCCGCTTCGTGGGCAACATTTTTCGAAATTTCGACCCGGACTGGTCTTTCATTCCTGAACTTGCTACTGCGGCTATCGTTTTCCGTACCCGCATTCGCACCTTGGTGAACTTCATGAAATTCGTTTATTTGGACAAGAGAGATCGTGTCCGTGCGTGGTCGGTTTCGCGCCATCCCCTAATCTTGTTTGGCATTTTAGCGGCTGCGCTGTTTTTGCCTTTGTGGCACGAATCCATTCGGGGGAGCTTCATTCTCGAGCCGGAACGGCGGGTGGTCGTACGATCCCTTGTGGCGGGCACGGTCCGCGGCGTTTATGCGGACGAAGGCATGAGGGTTGCCCCCGGCACACTGCTTTTTCGTTTGGACAATTTGCCGTTGCAATCAAAGCTTGGAAGGAGTGAAGCGGATTACGAGGTCGCCTCCATGCGCGCGACCTCGGCGGCGCTCCATTACTCCGATATCGGTTCATCTATTCAAGATCGTAACCGGCTCGCCGAGCAATCCCGCGAGCTTGGGAAGCAGGCCCTGGCCCTCGAGGTGGTCAGCCCGATATCCGGTGTAGTGTTGACGCCGCGCCTAGGTGATCGGCTATCGTCGTTCGTTCCGGAAGGAACAGAGTTAACAGAAATCGGTGATCTGAGCGAGATGCGCGCCAGAATCTACGTTTCCGAATACGATATCGACAAGCTGAAGCTTGGTTTACCGGCGCGCCTAATGGTCAATGGTAGCCTTCGAAAGTGGGAAGCCGAGGTTGCCTCCATTGCACCTCAGTCGATCACGATTGACCCGCAGCTTGCGGAGGCCAGCAATTTCAAGGGGCTTAGCCCACCGAATTTCTATGTCGTGGCGATGCGGTTAGCCAACCCAGAGGGTATCCTCAAACCGGGAATGGTCGGTTTGGCGCGGATTTATGGTCCAAGACGGAGTGCTGTGCGTTTGGGGTGGGATGCGGCAACGCGATCATTAGTGCGCAAGATTTGGTGAGGCAAAAAAGGCCGCGAGATCGATCTCGCGGCCCCCTTACAACCAGAGTTCCCGGCAGGCAATAGTCGC
>JGI12635J15846_10002457_pt1 | contig 16213 bp, 12 predicted proteins | sample BlaSpr_A8_OM2_M2_FD_15846 | JGI IMG/M metagenome (IMG submission 15846) | reverse complement strand
GATGATGTCGTTTTCAACCCGCGCGGCGACGCCGTCCACGGTTTCCTGCGATGCCGCCATGCTCGCCGCATTCGCCATGAGTAGCGAGAGGAGCAGAACTACGCGAATCTCCAGTCCGCGCACTAGAAGCTCGCCCCCAGATTGAAAAATATCTGAAAACCAGGGAGTCGTGTGCTTTGCTGGCCCAGCGAGCCAACTTGGCAATTCGTGGCGTTGTTCGGACACGGAATCGGAATAACAAACGACGGCCGGTTAAGCTGATAGCCGAAATCGATTCGAATGGGACCCACCGGGGTTCTATATCTCATTCCCAAGCCGATGGTGTGAGCAAAGTAGTTGAGTTCGTTGGTGCAGTTCGTGATGCACACTGGCACGTTCGTTGGTCCCGCAGGTAGCACCGGATTTTGCAGCGCAAATGTGGGCGCCGGCAGCATGGCGCGGAAGGAGATCTGGCTCAGCCGGCTGTACACGTTGCCGCCGTCATAGAAAATGGCGCCGCCCAGAGCCGTCCCGACGAACGGCAAGCGCATCGGGAAACGGAATTCCTGATTGAGTACCAGCATCGCCTGGCCACCGACTGGGAAACCTGTGCAGGCATCGCGCGGTCCAGCTTGATTGAGCGCGAAGCCGCGCAGAGACGTTCCGCCGCCCCCAAAGAATCGCTCTGGCAGGGGGATGATCGTCGGGGTCGGCCCAGAAGGCGCTGTACCGGGGGTGCACTGCCCCGGGGCGGGGGCCCGAAAACTTAAAGAGACGGTGTCGCGATATGGCACTAGGAAACCCAATCGTGTGGAACGCGCAAAACTGAATCGGCGCTTGATCGGGTAATACGTGGAATTTTGAAAGAAAAACCGCAGGAAGCTGGCACTGGAACCAAAGTAAGTATCGGCATCGCTGAAATCGGCGCTGTTGAAACTGCCCTTCGAGGCGTCAGCGGGGTTGTCGCGCGAATCGCGCAACCACGCTACTCCGAATTGCGAAACCAGTGTCGGCTGGTTGAACAGCGGAATTTCCTCGCTCAGGATTCTGAGATTGGAGACCAGAACTCGGCGGAAGGCATAGTGATACAGCACTGTCGTCAGCGGCGTGACTTGATCGGTTAATTGCACCGCCCCCTCGTAGCGCTCTTCCGTAAACGTATTGATGTCGCGCGTTTTTTCCGCGAACGTCGTCGCTTGAAAGCTGAAGTGTGGATTCGCAAAAGTATCTGGCGCCGAATACCCCAACAACGCGCGCCCCTGCAACGTGCTTCCACGCAGTTTGAAGGAAAGCGAGTCTCCCCGTCCCGTAAGATTCAACTTGCTAACCTCAAGAATTCCGCGAGGAGCGGCCTGGATCTGTGCCCCGGTCGGGCTCGTGGTACTGGCGAGCCTCTGCACTTCGAATCCCCCGCCGTACGCCACCGTGTAACGTTTGGCTTCCTCAACGAGAACGGCAATGTCCTTCTCAGGATTTGTCCCGGCAGGATTCTGAGGCTCGATGGTGACGCGGTTGAAGACCCCGAGGTTGTACAGCCGCCTTTGCGATTCCACGACGTCTCCTTCGCGCAGCGGTTCCTTAACCTTGATGTGCACTTCTCGATGGATCACTCCCAGTCGCGTGTGTACGTAGCCGCCGATTAGAATGTGGCGCACTCGCGTCTGCGGACCTTCCTGTATGTGATACACGAGCCGAACCGCATCCGCCTGCTGAATCGCCAGCTTGGACTCATTTTCCTTTTGTTCTTTTTTCCCATTTTCCCGCGAGGAAGTGGCGCTCCCGCCGGCGTCCGCTTTTTGTTCCGTTGGACCGGCGGAAACGCTTTCCGCCGTTGCATTAAAGCTCGCCTCGGGAAATCCCTCGTTAAAATAAAGTGCCAGAATATTGTCTCTGTCGGTCGTCACGTTGAAATCAGAATACGGCTGCCCCGAAGTCGAAGCGATCGCGCCAAGAAGTTCCTCCTCTTTGAAGGCATGATTCCCTTCGATCGCGAGCGATGCGACGCGCGTCTGCTTTCCCTCCTGAATTACGAAGCGGATAAACAAATCGCCCTTTTTGTTTTTGTAGTTGTCTTCTGTCTGTTGCTCGACCTTGGCATCGAGAAACCCGTTGGCCTGATAAAGATTGCGCATCGATTGCGCGTCCGAATCAACCAGCCTCCGGCTGAATCGTCCCGCTGAACCGAAGGCTCCTCCGAAGATTTGCAATCGGCTTCGCAGCAATTCGGTATCAAAATACTTGTTCCCCTTGATCTCTATCCCGATCAGCTTGTGCCGGTCGCCCCGCTTCACCGTGTAGGTAATAATCTCTTCCGTGGTCTGCCTCGCGCCGCGATCGGACTTCACCTCATGCGTTTCCGTGGCGTAATTTACTTCGGCATCGAAATACCCCTGCCGTTCAAGCCGCTCGCGAACATTCCGTTTTCCCTCTTCCAGGAGATCCGCGTCAACAGCGCCCTCCTGATAGATCGGGACCAGTTTTTTCAGGTCGCCATGGGAAAACTTTGCGCCTGTCAAGGTCATCTTCACTCGCGGTCCTTCCGTTACATCCAGGTCGAGAGGAATCGTATTCTTTGCGGCATCATAGCTGCCCCGGTGCACCCCCGCTCGCCCGCTGAGATGCCCCTTCTTGACCAGATATTTCCGGATGCGGTCGGTCCCCCGCTGCAGCCGGGCCGACGTGACCTCGCCTCCCGCTTTCATTTTCAATCGCGACAGAATTTCGGCATCGTGATACTCCGTGCCGTTCTTCAGTTGGATCGTTCCCACGCGCGCGCGGGGACCAGGCTTTACGTGCACGACAACATCAATCTGATGCGTCTCCGGATGCGGCACCGTTTCCGCGGAGACTTCCGCCAGATACAAGCCCTCATCACGCAGCGTCTCTCGCAACCGTTCCAGCGCCTCGTTGACGGCGGCCCGCCGGTACGTTTGCCCGAGCGTTAACTGCATCGCCGCTGCTGCTGAGGCATCGCTGGGTGGCGCGGCGAGACCCTCGATACGCACCTGGTTGAAAAAAAAATTCTCCCGCACTACGAAATCCAACCGCACTCCATCCGCCACTGGCGTCACGACCGCACGTAGATCGGCGTAGTCTCCAGTTCGGTAGAGCGCCCGCAAACTTTCCGCGATTTTGCCCCTTTCGAGTGCTTTCCCGGTTTCTACCATGGTTCCAGACGGTGAGTTGGACAAAACTTGGCCATCTGCTTTCACGATACGGACCGCCACGATCTTCGGTTCTTCCGCCGCAACATCTGGCACGGACGTGACTTGCGGCGTTTGCGCGTGCGTCGGCGCGGCTCCCGTCAGGAGCGCGAGCGCGACAATGCCTCGCCACCCATTGGCCCAGCCCGATTTCATGCTTCCCTTCGCTCAGACGAAGCGTAGCACAGCGGCGTTGCCTCTCCTGTCACCTTTGGCGCTATCATGTCACTTGGCAGGCGCGTCCGCTGTGCCTGCCGGGGCCGTGCCGTTCGTGAACGATTCTCTCCAGGAAAAATACTCGCGCCAGATGCTTTTCGCCGGGATCGGCCCGGAAGGTCAGCAGCGGCTGCTCGCCTCAAGAGCGGCCATTGTCGGCTGCGGTGCCATCGGCGCTGCCGCAGCCAATCTCCTCGTTCGCGCCGGCGTCGGCTACCTCAGGATCATCGATCGCGATTTCGTTGAGCCCTCCAACTTGCAGCGGCAGACGCTCTTCGATGAATCCGACGCTCTCAACGTCCTCCCAAAGGCCGTCGCCGCGGAGCGTAAGCTTTGCTCCGTCAATTCGTCCGTGGCCGTCGAAGGGGTCGTGGCCGATCTCAGCTCCCGCAACGCGGAAGCACTTCTCGATGGCGTCGATCTGCTCCTGGACGGCACTGACAATTTCGAAACTCGTTTCTTGATCAACGATGTTGCCGTCAAATCCAGCCGGCCTTGGATCTACGCCGCTGCCGTCGCCAGTTATGGGCTGACCATGACTATTCGTCCCGGCATAACATCCTGTCTTGCCTGTCTTCTCGAATCCGGCACTGCCGCCCACGGCCTTGAGGAGACCTGCGACACAGTCGGTGTCCTCGGCCCGATCGTCAATTTGATTGCCTCGCTGGAGGCCGCCGAAGCCTTGAAACTCCTCTCCGGCCGCCCCGAGGCTCTTCATGGGCGCTTGCTCTCTTGCGACGTCTGGACAGGCCGCATGCAATCCATCGGTGTAGCGCGCCATCCGGAATGCCGCGCTTGCGCCAGGCGCGATTTCACCTATCTGGCAGGAGAAGCCCAGCCCCGTATCACCATGTGCGGTCGCGATTCCATCCAGATTCACGAACGCACCCGCGCTCTCGATCTCGGCGTTCTCGAAGCTCGCTTGAAGCCTCTCGTCGACAACGTCCGTCAGAACGATTTTCTGCTTCGCTTCCGCATTGCGCCCTATGAAATGACCGTCTTCGCCGACGGTCGCGCCATCCTTAAGGGCACTAAGGATCCCGCCGTGGCACGCTCGCTCTACGCCAGGTACATCGGCGCCTGATTTTACACTTCTCTTCCACTCCGGAGTTTGCGATTCAACGAGGCAGGTGCCCGGAGCGTCCGAACGAGCTCCGCATGTTCGAACGGTCGAGGTTTTCCCGCAGATTCATCAGCGTAAGGAAAGTGCTCAATATCCGCGCCTTCAAATCGTCGGTCAGGTGCAATCCGCTGGTTGCTACGCGCGCCAGGCGTTCCCCGTTCTCCGTGATGAATTTCATGATTTCGCGCTGGCGCTCGTGCGGTGCGTTGCCCAGCGCCGTTTCCCGCCGCATCTCCGAGCAGCTCGTTTCTAGCGTTAGCGTGAAGTGCAGCACGCACAGCCGCTGCTCGGCGAGTGCCGGTGGCGTGTCATTCTTGCATCCCGTAGTTTGACAAGGCGTTCCCATTGGGCCGATGGCGCTGAACGATAGGTTACATCTCCCACGCGAAAAATCCAGTGCGCGTCGCGCCAGTAGTGCGAATGTTACATGACTTGCCGCCGTCGCGTCTCGTGCTATTGCGCGGCACCCCGCCCGCAAAATTTGTAAAATAGATTGACACTGGTATGCAGCGGAGTGTATAAAAATACAGAGGCAAATGGCCTCGTTCCACCATGGGCGCGCATAAAACATTTCGTCACGGTCAGATCCTCCGCTTGGTGTCGGATCGGCGCATCTCCAATCAGGAGGAGCTCCGCCGCGGGCTGGCCGCGCAAAAACTCCGCGTGACTCAGGCCACGCTTTCGCGCGATCTTCAGGAACTCCGGCTGATTAAGACGCAGGAAGGCTACAAGCCCGCCACAGCGTTGCCCGAGGAGCCCGCGCCTCTGCCCCCGCTCGCGCGCGCTCTCGGCGAATTTCTTCTCGATATCCGCCCTGCAGAAAATCTTCTTGTCTTGAAAACGCCTCCCAGCGGCGCGCAGCCTCTGGCCGCTGCCGTCGATGGCGCAAAATTCCCCGAAATTGCGGGAACCATCGCCGGTGACGACACCGTTCTGATCATCACTCCCAACAAGAAAACGCGCGAATCCCTCCAGAAAAAGATTGAAGCTCTGGTGAAATGAGAAATCCTCGCCAAGTCGCGGTTGTGGGCGTCACCGGCTACACCGGTCTCGAACTGGCGCGCATTCTTCTGCGCCATTCCGCACTTCAGCCGCCGGTCTTCTACGTCCGCGAAACGAACGGCGCGAAATGCCTCGCCGAACTCTTTCCTCAGTTCCGCGGATGGGGCGAAGCTCCGCTCCGGTCCCTTTCGGTTGACGCGATTACTTCGAGCAGCGCGGGCAGCGCGTTTCTTGCCACTCCCCACGAAGTTTCCACGGAGTTGGCGCCAGCCTTGCTCNGCGCTGGTCTTCGCGTCGTGGATTTGAGCGGGGCATTCCGCTTTCACGAAGCGGAAACCTTCACCTCTTGGTACAAATTGCCTGCGCCCCGCGCCGAATGGCTTACCGAAGCGGTGTACGGTATTCCCGAGCTCTATTCGAACGAAATTGCCAAAGCCCGTCTGGTTGCGAACCCCGGTTGTTACGCGACTAGCGTGATTCTCGCTCTGCGGCCTCTTACCCAAGCGCGTTTGCTTGCTCACGGCGCGGGCGTCGTTTGCGACTGCAAGTCCGGTGCCAGCGGCGCGGGCAAAGACCCTCGCCGCGATCTTCACTTCGTCGAAGTGGATGAAAATTTCAAGGCCTACAGTCTCTTCACGCACCGCCACACACCGGAAATTCTTGAACACACCGGTTTGAGCGAGTCGCAAGTTGTTTTCTCGACGCACCTTCTGCCGCTCGCACGCGGAATCCTCTCCACGATCTACGTTACCCTCGGCGAACCGCAAACTGCCGCGGACATCGAGTCGCTCTACCGCCAGTTCTACGCCGGCCGTCCCATGGTCCGCATCTGGCCCGCCGGCACATTGCCGGAGCTGCAGCACGTCGCGCACACCAATTTCTGCGACATCGGATTTGCGCTGGACCATTCTGGGCGCCGCCTGGTCATCGTTTCTTGCCTCGACAATCTTGGAAAAGGCGCCGCCGGCCAGGCCGTGCAGAATTTCAACCATATGTTGGGAATAGAGGAGCAAACCTCACTTCAATGAGAATTGTAATCAAATTTGCAGGAGCATTGCTTGAAGACGACGCCACGGTGCGTTCTCTCGCGCGGCAGGTCGCGGCGCTTGCCCAGGAGGGCCACGAAGTTCTCGTCGTGCATGGCGGCGGGCGGCTTTTCACCGCCACCCTCAAGCGCATGGCCATCGAAAGTAAGTTCGTCGCCGGCTTGCGCGTCACCGACCGCGAAACGCGTGATGTGGCCGTAATGGTCTTCGCCGGTTTGTTGAATAAGCAGTTGGCGGTAGCGATCTCTGCGGAAGGCCAATCCGCTGTCGGCATCTCTGCCGCGGACGCTCGCTGTTTCGTCGCCGAGCCGATGGTGCACAATGAAGTCGAAGGCGGCCTTGGCTTCGTCGGTTACCTCACCGGATTGAATGTCCCATTCATCGAATCTCTCTGGCACCAGGGGCTTCTGCCGGTTGCGCCTTGCCTCGGCCTCGGTCCGGACAACGAGTTGTACAACATCAACGCTGACCACATGGCCGCTGCCTGTGCAGAATACCTCAGCGCCGATCAGTTGATTTATCTCACGGATGTTGCCGGCGTCCTCGATGGGGAAAGAGTTCTCTCGGCTGTCACCTGCGAGGAGATCGAGCGCCTGGTCCAATGCCGCGTCGTTTCTGGCGGCATGATTCTCAAGCTCGAAGCTGCCAAGCGGGCCATCGAAGGCGGCGTCCGCGAAGTCCGCATCGTCGGTGGCACTTCGCTTGACGCCTTGTTGCTGGCTTCGCACGCGGCGGAAGCATCCACACATGACGGAGTGGCGCTGATCCCCGGAACGCGCGTCCTCCGGGAACCTCTGTCCACCGCGCATGCGGCACTTTCGGCAGCCTGATGGGCACTTCGTCCAAAAGGAAGTCTTTGTCGTCTTCCGTGCGCAAGCCCAAACGCGTGCCCGCGAAGTCCCCCAAAGCTGACACGCGCCTGCTCGATGCCGAGCAGTTCCTTCTGCCCACCTACAAGCGCCAGCCTGTGGTTATGACCTACGGCCGCGGCGCATACATTTTCGATTCCACGGGAAAAAAGTACCTCGATTTTCTTGGCGGCATCGCCGTAAACGCGCTCGGCCACGCGCATCCGCGTATCGTAAGAGTAATCCGCCGCGAAGCAGCGCGTGCCATTCACCTCTCGAATCTCTATCACCATGCCTTTCAAGGCCCGCTTGCGCGCAGACTGGCAGCGTGGTCCGGGATGGACCGCGTCTTTTTTTCGAACAGCGGCACGGAGGCTATTGACGGAGCGATGAAGCTCGCTCGCCTCTTTGGACGGAAGCCTGATGAGGCTGCGGGGACGGCCGCGAAGAAGCATCGCTTTTTGGCCCTGGAGAATTCTTTTCATGGGCGCACTTTCGGCGCCATCAGCGTCACCTCCACGGAAAAATACCGGCTCCCCTTCGCGCCTGTTGTTCCGGGCGTCGAATTCGTTCGCTTCAACGACGTCGCTGACCTCCAAGCAAAATTTGACGATACCGTCTGTAGCATCCTTCTGGAAACGGTCCAGGGCGAAGGCGGGATCTATCCGGTCAGCGAAGTCTTCTGGAATCGCGCTCGTTCCCTTGCCACGCAGCACGACGCTCTCCTGATTGCCGATGAGATTCAATGCGGACTCGGCCGCACCGGCCGCTTCTTCGGCTATCAGAAGTTTTCTTCGAAGCCGGACATCGTCTTGATCGCCAAGCCTCTCGCCGCCGGCCTCCCGCTCGGCGCCATTCTCACCACCGAAGAGGTCGCCTCCCGCGTCTCTCCTGGTCTGCATGGCACCACCTTTGGCGGCGGTCCGCTGGCTTGTGCCGCGGCCCTCGAGTTCCTCAAAATCGTTGAAGAGGAAAAGCTGCTCGAAAATATCCGCGCGCGCGGTGCGGAGTTGCAGGACGGCCTCGCCAAACTCGCCGCTAAATTCGATTTCATCCGCGAAATCCGCGGCGAAGGCTTGATGATTGGTGTCGAACTCTCCATCGAAGGCGCGCCTTTCGTCGGCGAGGCCATGCAGCGAGGTTTGCTGATCAATTGCACCCGCGATTTTACCTTGCGCCTGCTGCCGCCCTTCATCATCACTCGCGCGCAGGTCCGCGAATTTCTCAGGATCCTTGAACTCGTTCTTGCAACAACTCCGCAGCAGGCCTCCGCTTCGGATTCGGCCAAGGCCGCTGATCCGAAGCTCGTCGCCCATGCCACGGCGAGGTGAAATGAAAAATGACAGCCACAACTCTCGTTGCGCCCATTTCCTTGTCGAATGATCTCCTCACCGGAGCGGAGTGGAGCCCCGCGCACACGCGCGAATTGCTCCAGCTCTCGGCGGACATCAAGGCCCGCCCCGTCCGCTACGCCTCCACGCTTCACGGGAAATTCATCGCCCTGATTTTCGAAAAGCCCTCGCTTCGCACGCGCGTCACTTTTGATGTCGGCATTCAGAGCATGGGTGGTTCCGTCGTTTTCCTGGATCACACGCAAGCGTCCGCATCCCTCGGCGCGCGGGAGTCCATCGCCGACGTCGCGCGTAACCTCGAGCGCTGGGTACATGGCATCGTCGCTCGCGTTTACCATCAGCATGTCCTCGAGGAAATGGCGGCGAATGCCAGCATCCCGGTGATCAACGCGCTTTCCGACAAGTTTCATCCCTGCCAGGCGTTGGCGGATTTTTTCACGCTGGAAGAAAAATTTGGCGCGCTGCGCGGATTCAAGCTCGCTTACGTTGGCGACGGCAATAACGTTTGCCATTCATTGATCTACCTCGCCGCGCGCCTTGGCGTTCACTTGCGCGTCGCCACGCCCGCCGATTACGCTCCCCTACCCGAAGTTGTCGCCGATGGCAAACGGGTTGCCCGTGAAACGAAAGCCAAAATTGAATTGCTTACCGACCCGCGCGAAGCCGTCAGTGGCGCGACGGGTGTTTACACCGATTCCTGGACGAGCATGGGATTTGAGGACGAAGGGCGGGTGCGAAACACCGTGTTCCAGCCGTATCAGGTGAATGCCGAGCTGATGTCGCTGGCCGCGCCCGAGGCCGTCTTCATGCACTGCCTTCCGGCGCACCGCGGCCTAGAAGTCACCCCGGAAGTCCTCGACGGTCGGCAGTCGGTCGTCCTCGATCAATCTGAAAACCGCATGTACGTGCAGAAAGCCATCCTGCATACTCTGTTCTGACCTGTCGATGCTCGCTATCGCATCGCGTCAAATTGTGTTTGTAGGCACGCACCGACCCGGTTGGGGCGTGCCAGTTCAGCAATACCTGAACGCAAGAGAGGAATCGTGAAACAGCAAGCAAGCAAGCCCAAAAAAGTTGTCCTCGCCTATTCCGGCGGCCTGGATACCTCCATCATTATTCCCTGGCTCAAGGAAAACTATGCCTGCGAGGTGATCGCCGTGATCGGCGACGTCGGCCAGCAGGAAGACCTCGAAGCCGCGCGCAAGAAAGCGCTGGCCACCGGCGCCTCTTCGGCGTACGTCGAAGATCTGCGCGAAGAATTTGTGCGCGATTACATTTGGCCCACTCTCCGCGCCGGCGCCGTCTACGAACACACCTATCTTCTCGGCACTTCCATGGCGCGTCCCGTCATCGCCAAGCGCCAGGCGGAAATTGCCCTGAAGCTCGGCGCCGACGGCCTCTCTCACGGCTGCACCGGCAAGGGCAACGATCAGGTCCGATTCGAATTGGCCTACAAAGCCATAGCCCCCAACGTCCAGATCATTGCTCCCTGGCGCGAATGGGACATCGACTCCCGCGAAGACGCCATTGCCTATGCGCAGAAGCACAACGTCCCCGTCGAGCAGAGCAAGAAAAATATCTACAGCCGCGACCGCAACATCTGGCATCTCAGCCACGAAGGCGGAGAGCTAGAAGACCCTGCCAACGCGCCAAACGAAGCCATGTGGCAGTGGGTCGTTTCCGCGGAAAAAGCTGTGGACAAAGCCGAAGAAGTTGAAATCGGATTCGAATCGGGCACGCCCGTTTCTGTCAACGGTTCGAAACTCGGCCCCGTCGATCTGCTGAATACGCTGAATGAAATTGCCGCGAAGCACGGCATCGGCCGCACCGACCTCGTCGAAAATCGCCTCGTCGGGATGAAATCCCGCGGCGCTTACGAAACTCCCGGCGGAACCCTTCTCGTCAAAGCGCATCAGGAACTGGAGCGGCTCACCATCGATCGCGAAACCGCTCATTTTCAGCAAGCACTTTCGCTGCGCTACGCCGAACTGGTTTACTACGGTTTGTGGTTCGCACCGCTGCGGGAAGCGCTCGACGGATTTTTCAACGTCGCGCAACAGCGCGTCACCGGCACCGTCGGCCTCAAATTGTGGAAGGGCACGCTCAACGTAACCAAGCGTGTTTCTCCTTTCTCGCTCTATCGNGCCGATCTGGCGAGTTTCACCATGGGCCGCTACAACCCCAAGGACGCCGAAGGTTTCATCAATTTGTTTGCACTGCCCGTGACCGTCCGGCCGAAAGCGAAAGCCGAAGGCAGCAAACAATAATTCTTTCCTTGCAGGGGTACGATTTATCGTGCCCCCGCATCGAGAGTTGACCAATGACCGAACGCAAAGACGACCGGCTGTGGGGAGGACGCTTCGAGCGCGCGCCGAACGAGCGGTTCGACGCGTTCCAGCGCTCGTTTGCATTTGATCGCCGGCTCTTGCCTTACGAGATTGCGGTCGATCGCGCGTGGGCTAAGGCACTTGAGCCTGTCGGCATTTTCACAACGGCGGAAGTGCAGCAAACGCTTGTGGCGCTCGACAAAATTTCGGAGCGCACCAAGACGGATCCCGCGTGGCTCGAATCTTTCGGTGAGACAGCTGAAGACGTCCATCACTTCGTCGAAAAAGCGCTCGTCGAAGAACTCGGGCCGCTCGGCTGGAAGCTGCACACCGGGCGCAGCCGCAACGAACTCGTCGCCACGGATTTCCGTTTGTTCGTCATCGACGCCGTCGCCGAAATTCAGCGTAGCCTTGAAGCCTTGCTCAACTCCTTTTTGCAGCAGGCGAAATCCGGCATCACCGTGCCCATGGCCGGTATGACGCACATGCAGCACGCGCAACCCATTTTGCTTTCGCATTTCCTGCTCGCGCATGCGGAAGCTTTCACCCGCGACATGACCCGCCTGCAGCACCCTGCGGCGAGCGCGGATGCTTGCCCCATGGGCTCCGGCGCGCTGGCCGGAAATTCGTTTGCCATCGATCGCATCGCGCTTGCGCGCGAGCTTGGATTTACCCGTATCACCGCGAACAGTCTCGACGCCGTCAGCGATCGCGATTTTGCGCTCGACTATCTTTTCGCGCTCACTGGCATTGCGACGCATCTCTCCCGCCTCGCCGAAGATTTTGTACTCTTCGCTTCGCAGGAATTTTCCTACGTCATTCTTCCTGACGAATACTCAACGGGCAGCAGTTTGATGCCGCAAAAGAAAAATCCTGACGCCTGGGAACTGATCCGTGGCAAAACTGGTCGCATCACCGGCGCACTTGTGAGCCTTTTGACGACACTGAAAGGGCTGCCCACGGGCTATCAGCGCGATTTGCAGGAAGACAAAGAAGCTCTCTTTGCCGCGCACGATCAGGTCGCGGACATGATCGCCATTGCAACCGGCGCCGTCGCTTCCACGAAATTCAATGCCGACCGATTGAAAACTGCGGCTTCAAATCCCGCGCTGCTCGCCACCGAAGCCGCCGACTATCTGGTGCTGAAAGGCATTCCATTCCGTCAGGCGCACGACATCGTCGGCAAGGTGCTGCGCGAAGCCGAGAAACTAAATATTTCATGGACGGCGCTGCCTCTCGAAACTCTCAAGGAAATCTCGCCGGCCTTTGACGCGGATTTCGCGGGCAGCCTGAGCGTGGAGGCAGCGCTCGCGTCGAAAAAAGTCCCCGGCGGCACCGCGCCCGAACGCGTTCGTGACGCCATCGCGAATTTGGAAATACGTCTCAACAAAAAAGCCACCAAAACAGGAGCCAAGTCATGAACGCAAGCCAAGCAACGAATCATCAATCCTCTCTCGCCGCGGTTGCGGAGGATCGGAGGTCCCTTCCGGGGGCGGCGCGCTAGTCATACGGACGTCCCGTTGATAAAGCACGCACTTTCGGAAGCCTCCTTACCGCGCGGGTTTCGCTTTGCCGCTACCGCCTGCGGCTTGAAGAAAACCGGCGCGCTCGATCTCGCTATTCTTTCGAGCGATGTGCCGGCCTCGGCCGCCGCTGTCTTCACGCAAAATCTCGTCGTCGCCGCACCCGTTCTCATTTCCAAGGAACACCTGCGCGCCTCGAAAGGCCGCATGCGCGCCGTGGTCGTGAACGCCGGCAACGCCAACTGCGCCACCGGCGCGGCGGGCCATGCCGCCGCCGTGCGCACGGTTGCCGAAGCCGCGAAGCGGATTGGCTGTGCGCCACAGGAATTGTTTGTGTGCTCCACGGGCGTCATCGGCGTGCCGCTGCCGCTGGACAAAATTCTTCGCGCCCTGCCGGTCATCGCGCGGTTTCGTCGCCCCTCCGCGCGCTCGTTCGCGGAATTGTCGCTGGCGATCTGCACCACGGACACGCGCCCGAAAACCGCGGCGGCTTGGTTCAAGATGGCCGGGAAAAGAGTTCACCTCGTCGGCTGCGCCAAAGGCGCAGGGATGATCCATCCCAACATGGCGACGATGCTGGCGTTCGTGGCCACGGATGCGGCGATTGCTCCTTCCCTTTTGCAAAAAACGCTACGCGACGTCACGGGCCGCACGTTCAATGCGATCAGCGTGGATGGCGACACTTCGACCAACGACACGCTGCTCGTTTTGGCGAATGGGGAAGCGGGCGCGCCCTCGATCAAGGCGGGCACGTCGGCGCATCGCGCGTTCACGGCCGCGCTTGAAGAAGTTTGCCGCTCGCTCGCGCTGCAAATCGTGGCCGACGGCGAAGGCGCGCAGCGCGTTATCGAAATCGAGGTGCGCAACGCCAAGACAGAAGCAGCAGCGAAGCGCATCGCGGAGACGATTGCGACTTCTCCGCTGGTGAAAACCGCTTTCGCAGGCGGCGACCCAAACTGGGGGCGCATCTTTGCGGCTGCGGGACGCTCCGGGGTGAAATTTGATACCGCTCTTGTCGACATCAAAATGGCGGGCATTCCCGTCCTGCGGCGCGGCCAGCCGCTCGATTTCAACGAGCGCGCCGCCAGCAACAAACTTCTCACCGAACACGTTCCGTTGGTTGTGGACCTGCACGCGGGCAAAGCCATGGCCCGCTACTGGACCTGCGACTTCACCGCGGAATACGTCCGCATTAATGCCAGCTATAGAACCTAGCGGGCTTTGGCCACTTACCCTAGCAGGGGGGCAAGTCGACCGACGATAGCTGAAAACTCAAGATAGGCCTAGCGATAACGGCCAGCCGCAACCCTAAGCTCCATGAAATCCATAAGGGAGCCTCGATCCTGAAGGCCTGAGCTTCAGCTAGCGATTATTGATCCCATTTCCAGTCAGCGAATTGTTCACGGAGGGCGATTTTTTTGAATTTGCCGACGGAGGTGCGGGGAATGGCGTCGATGAAGACGAAGGCATCGGGGAGCTGCCACTTGGCAAAGGATTGGGCGAGGAAAGCGCGCAACTCTTGCGGGGTGACGCGAGCACCATCTTTCAGGACGATGGCGGCCAGTGGCCGCTCTTGCCACTTCGGATGGTGGATGCCGACCACGCAGGCTTCTTTGACGGCCGGATGACCCATTAATGTGTTTTCGAGATCGACGGAGCTGATCCATTCGCCGCCGGACTTTACGAGGTCTTTGGCGCGGTCCACGATCTTGACGTAGCCATCCTCGTCCATGGTGGCGACATCACCGGTGCGGAACCACCCGTCCACGGTCCAGCGATGCGCCTGGTCGGGCGATTCATGGTAGCTGGCGGCGACCCACGGGCCGCGAATTTCGATCTCACCTGAAGTGGCGCCATCCCAAGGGGCTTCACCCTCCGGGCGCATCAACCGGATCTCAACGAAGGGCGCGGGCCAGCCCTGTTTGGCGCGGGCTTCATACTTTTTGTCTTCGGGCCAATCGTGCATGTGCGGCCGGAGACCGCCCGAGGTGCCGACGGGAGTGGTTTCGGTCATGCCCCAAAGATGCTTGATTTGCAGACCGAAACGATCAAGCTGGCGAATCAGTTCGAGTGGCGGGGCGGTGCCTCCAATCAGGACGCGAACGGGCGAATCGAATTCCCAGCGACCGGGATTTTTCTCGAGGGCCTCGAGGACGGCGATCCATACGGTAGGGACGCCGCATGCGATCGTTACGCGTTCGCTGACGAGCAGACCGAGAATACTTTCCGGATCGACATTCGGACCCGGGAGAACCAGGCGTGCACCGAGCATCGTTGCGGCGAAGGGAATGCCCCAGGCATTGGCATGAAACATAGGAGCGATGGGCAAAATGGTGTCCGTGTGGCTGATGCCGAAGACTTCGTTGAGGCCGCACGCGAAAGAATGCAGCACCAGGGCGCGGTGGGAATAAATGACGCCCTTCGAATGGCCGGTCGTGCCGGACGTGAAGCACATCGCCGCGCCGTCGTTTTCATCGATTTGCGGATAGCGAAAATCGTCGCTGGCTTCCGCGAGCAATGCTTCGTAATTCAAAAAACCTTCCGGCACGGTGTTGCAACCGTAGGGCACGACAATTACGCGTTCGAAGGGCAGGTCCTCGCGGAATTTTTCGTAGAGAGGCAGGAGCACATCGTCGATCAACAGGAAGCGATCACCGGCCTGCCTGGCGATGCCGGCAATTTCGTGCGGATGGAGCCGAAGGTTTAACGTATGTAGTATGCCGCCGGCACATGGCACGCCGAAGAATGCTTCGAGGTGGCCGGCGTGATTCCACATCATGGAGGCCACGCGGTCACCGGGCTGCAAACCAAGTTTCGTCAATGCCGCCGCGAGCCGGCGCGCGCGCCGATAGAACTCGCCATAGCAAGTGCGCGCGATGGACTTATCCGGTTTGCGGGAGACGATCTCGACGCGCGAAAAAATTTTCCCGGACCGCTCCAAAATGGTGGGCAGCGTCAGCGGAAAATCCATCATAGTGCCGCGCATGAGGCCTCTCGGGCGGGGAGCAAAGTGGCCGCATGGTATCACTAATCCTTCGCAAAGAGGAAAGGCGCGGCAAAGCGGCCCGAGAAAAAGCGGCGCGCGGCCGCGGGACAATTTCAGTTGCAAAAGGGGTTAATTTCCGGGAGGATGCAACAGACCGCTGAAGCCACGGTTTCGCGCCTGCGGTAGTTCGGCTCTCCGGACTGCCGGTAAACGATAGCTGTCCCTTCAGCGCGCACCGCGACTCGCATTTTAGGTTCCGGGCAGAAGGAGTAAGAGGTGAAGAAGCTCTATATCGGTAATCTTCCGTTTTCCGCCACGGAGGAGCAGCTCAACGAGTGGTTTTCGCAGATCGGTGTAACTCCCTCGGGCGTCAATCTGATTCGTGACCGCTTTACGGGACAGTCGCGCGGGTTCGCTTTCGTTGAAGTGACCAATGACGAAGACGCGGACCGCGCGGTGAACTCGCTGAACGGTCAGAATTTCGGCGGACGAAACCTCGTGGTGAATGAAGCACGTCCCCAGGCAGAGCGCGGCGGCGGCGGTGGTGGCGGGCGCGGCGGGTACGGCGGCCATGGCGGCGGCGGTGGGCGTGGTGGTGGCGGTGGGCG
>JGI12635J15846_10002453_pt1 | contig 16228 bp, 15 predicted proteins | sample BlaSpr_A8_OM2_M2_FD_15846 | JGI IMG/M metagenome (IMG submission 15846) | reverse complement strand
CGAGCCACAGACCGCTGGTTCCAACGAGCCGCGCCGCCTCCAAAAACCATTCCGCATCTCCGACGTCCTCGCCATCTTCCGCGAAATTCTCGCCACCGCCCCAGTCGCCAAGCACTAATCTCGGCGAGTCCGTTCATCACTCATCACTCCGCGAGCAAATCACCGCCGATACTCTCGCCGTCACGTGAGTAAGCGTACGCCCCCTTTACCCTTTGCCCACACCCCCGCTTTTCATTATCGGACTCACTCCTCCCCCGTAAGACACTGATTCCATACACAGATTCTCGCGCAAGCGAGTGTGTTCTCAATCATGATCAGACCTCTTCCTTGGACGGGGCGCTTCGCCCTGTTCCTGTTTCTACCCATCGGGATTCTCCCCTTCGTCTACCCGTCTGACCAAAACGCCCGCCAGATTCGCTCCCTCCCCAACGACCCCAGCGGTTCGATCTCGCGAGTCGCCGTTGAGCGCACCCCCAGCTTCACGGATTGGACCGACCGTCACGTCCTCTACTCTTTATCCGGCAAAAGCAGTGCAATTGAAGCGGCTCGCAGAGATCCTAGGGCAGCTATGCGCTGGCGAGAAAGGGAGCAATCCGCTTACGCTCGGAGGATCGAACGCAGTGCTGCCGTCTTTCTCGGCGGAAGAGGGCCACGTAGATTTCCGTCGCGGACATCCACTTTGCCTCTCGGTCGAGATTGGGCGATTTACTTAGGTAGTGGTGGCACCGCTCCGGCAATGTTTCCGGCAAAGTACACGTTCAACGCTACGACAGCGCCGAGTTGCACGAACGACTTTGTTGTTTATCCAAATAACGCCACGCCGAGCGGCACTCAACCGAATCTCACCGCGTTCTACTACCTCTACAGCGGCACTACAGGTGCCACCGGTATCTGCAATGCCCGCACCGGCATTGGAACTCTGACTGCTGCGGCAGGCACCGACAACACAAGTTCGGCTGTCGTGTATTGGAACTATAGCGTCAGGGCTGTCAACGGTGGCGTTGTGACCTCTCCGTCACTTTCCTTCGACGGAACAAAAGTCGCTTTCGTCGAAACAGGCACCAGCAGTGCGCATTTCCACGTGCTCGCTTGGAAAGCCACGGACGGACAAGCAACGACGGGCGGCGGGACCTCCGGAACTGGCCCGAACCGACAGGCTGTGACCAGTCCAAAATCCATCACCACCTTTGTGACAACCGCGCCAGCTGCTGCCAGCGGCACCGCGACCGATCTCGCGTTCGGTTCGACGACCGACACTCTATCTTCACCCTACATCGACTACTCGAACGACACGGCCTACGTCGGGAACGACGCAGGTGTTCTCTACCGTTTCCAAAACGTGTTTTGCATTCTCCCTACCTGCGGAAATGCCGCACCATCGCTGGATCCGGCGTGGGGCACAGGCGGAGCGATCTCTGTTTGCAGCGGAAAACTCACCGCGCCTATCCTCGATTTCATCAACATGACCGTCTACGTAGGATGTTCCGACGGCAAACTTTATTCGATCAACCAATCGGGCACGATCAAATCGCTCGTCGTCGGCGACGGCGTCACGGCCAAGACATATGGCGGAATCGTCGACCCACCGGTAGTCGACGGTTTGAATCAGTTCGTGTACGCCGTGAGCGGCTCCGCGAATAGTGGTGCAAATGGCGTCATGGTCCAAGCGGCTATAGATTTCAGTTCCTCGGTCGCGGTGCCGATTGGAATCGGCAATCTCTGCAACATGCATTCTCCGACCCCGAACAATACCTATTTCACAAGCCCCACTTCCTCCGGCGCAATGATGTACGTCGGAGGCTACAGTACGACGGGGACAGTCAGTCAGCCTTGCAGCTCAGCCTCTACCGGCACCGCCTTGGTACTTCTCTACGCCTCGACATTCAATTCATCAGGGATTCTGACTTCCGGCGCCCCGGCAAACAGCTTCTCCGATGGAGGCGGGCCTGGCTACGAGTGGGCTCCCCTTACCGAATTTTTTAACTCGACCACGGGCGTTGACTGGATTTTCGCCTCGGCCCTTCAAAGCAATCAGGGGAACGTCGGATCAGCGAATATCACCAGTAGTTTTCCGACGACCTTCGCCAAGGTCGTGACCGAAGGGAACGGTGCCAGCGGCATGGTTGTAGACAACAATTCAAGCTCAGCCCAGGCATCCAGCATTTATTTCGGTGCTCAGCAGCAAAATGCGGCGTGCAACAACAACACCAGTACAACTCTCACCGGCGGCTGCGCGGTTAAATTGACGCAGAACGGCCTTAACTAGGTTATTTGGAGCCAATATGGATCGCGATCGTCACAATCGAGACGCAACCGAAGCGACGAAGGCCAACGCCTCCAAGCCTAAGCGCCCCTACGTCAAGCCCGCCTTCCAGCACGAAAAAGTTTTCGAAACCATGGCGCTCGCCTGCGGAAAGCTCGGTCCCACCCAGGCCCAGTGCCGCTTCAACCGGAGGAACTCCTGACTCCTCGCAACGCCACCGCAACCGCGACGGCCACCGCGCCCGCTGCTGCCCCAAATTCAGCTCCCGAAATTGCGCCGCAAAAGTCCGCGTCGGCGTATACGTCCCCTCACGCCCGTCCAGCGTCAAGTATCAGCAGCGCCTCACATGACACCCGCCTCGACCTCGCCGCCGAAGTCCTCCATCGTTTCGGCGAAGTCCGCTTCATCGCCCACGGCAGCAGCATGATCCCCTCGATCTACCCCGGCGATCTCCTCACCGTCCGCTCCGATTCCGCGTCCGACGCGCGCCGCGGCGAAATTGTTTTCTTCCTCCTCGGCGGCCGTCCGTTCGTTCATCGCGTCATGCGCAAATGGCCCGAGCGTAATCGCGTCGTCTTCGCCACCCGCGGTGACGCCCTCCCAAAGGAAGATCCGTCCATCGACGCCAGCCAGCTCCTCGGCCGAGTCACACAAATTCAGCGCCGCGGCAAATCGATTCCCGTTGTAGCCAAGCCCGGCCCGTTCACGCGCGCCCGTCGTTGGGCCGTTCGCAACTCTCCGACCTTCGCGCGCCTCTTGCTCGCCGGGCACGTTCTCCGCACGCGTCTCGCCGGCCGCTCTACTGNTTTCGCCGATCGCCCCGCATCCGATCATCTCCAAGGCATCGCCTGATGCCCCGCAGCGCGCTCGCCGAAGCCGAAGCTCGTGAACAATCAAGCGAGCGAGAGCGCAGCTACGACTGCGGCCATCCAGCGTCACTTCCCTCCGTCACCGTAGAAATCGGCGGCATCCCCATCCTCCTCCAACCCAGCGACCCAAAATTCTGCGACGTCCTCGAATCACGCTACGAAACTTTCGCCACGCGCAATGCCCGCAATGCCAACATCGCCTGCCGCTTCGAAATCCATCTCGACCCACGCGGCCGCGCTTCCGACGAAGACGCCCGTGTCACGCGCGAAGGCTCGCTCTGGAATTTCCGCCGCGGCGATTTCGACGCAACCTGGGACCCGCGCGCCGGCCACGGCCGCGTCACCCAGTGCCCGAATCCCTACTCGATCGACACCGTCCTCCGCATCACCCATTCGCTCGTCCTCGCCGAAGAAGGCGGCTTCCTTCTCCACGCTGCCAGCGCAATTCGCAACAAGCGCGCATTCCTCTTCGCCGGAGTTTCCGGCGCCGGCAAAACCACAATCTCTCGTCTCGCTCCCACCGACGCGACCGTCCTCACCGACGAAATTTCCTACATCCGCCGCGTCGGCGCAAAAAACAACAAAAACTACACCGCCTTCGGCACACCCTTCGCCGGCGAACTCGCTCGCATCGGCGCCAATACCTCCGCACCTCTCGAAGCCCTCTATCTCCTCGTCCAGGGCCCCGAAAATCGCATCGCGCCCATCTCCAAAATCGAGGCCGCGCGCGCGATCATGCGCCACGTGCTCTTCTTCGCCGAAGAAAAAGATTTCGTCGCCAAAGTTTTCGATTCCGTCCTCGAATTTGTCTCGCGCGTCCCGGTCGCCCAATTCGTCTTCACGCCCGACGCGCGCGCTTGGGAGCTCATCCAATGACAACGACCGTCACCGTAGCGACCACGCCGCTCGACGCCGCCACAATTTACGTCACCCGCAGCCACTCCGTCGCCGCCCGCGAACTCGCCGGCGAAATGATGATCATGTCCGCCACCGATTCCACTCTCTTCAGCCTCAACGAAACCGCCACTCTCATCTGGAACGCCGCAGACGGAAAAACTTCCCTCCGCGACATCGTCGAAAACAAAATCTGCCCTGAATTCGATATCGATCCCGAAACCGCCTCGCGCGACGCCGAGACTCTCGTCTCAAACCTCGCCTCGCTGGGCATCCTGCAACTCTCGTCCGAACCAGCGCACGCGAAGAAATAACCATGAGCCTCATTACCGATCTAAATCGCAAAGCTCTCGACCGTGGCGTCCCGCTCTCCATCCATCTCGACGTCACCTATCGTTGTAACGAGCGATGCGAACACTGCTATCTCGAGCACGACGGCGACGGCGAAATGTCCACCGCCGAAATCAAATCCACGCTCGACCAACTTGCAGCCGCAGGCGTCTTCTTTCTCACCATCAGCGGCGGCGAACCGCTCATCCGTCCCGACATTTTCGAAATCATCGAGTACGCCCGCTCGCTCCGCTTCAACGTAAAACTGAAAACCAACGCGATCCTCATCCGCGAAAAGGAAGCGCGCCGCCTCCGCGAACTCGACGTCGAGCAAGTTCAGATCAGCGTCTACTCCCACCGCGCGCAAGTCCACGACGGCATCTCCAAAGTCCCCGGCTCGCTCGCTCGCACCATCCGCGGCATTCGCCTGCTCAAAGCGCACGGCCTCAAAGTCACCATCGCCAACGTTTTGATGAAAGGCAATCTCGGCGACGCCGAAGGCGTCCGCCAGCTCGCGAAAGAAATCGGCGCCCACTACACGCTCGATCCCACCATCACGCCGATGATGAACGGCGACAGTTCGCTGCTCGCCCTGCGCATCACGTCCGACAGTCTGCGCACCGTCTTCAACGATTCAACGTTGGTAGGAAGCGTCGAAGAATTTTGCGCCCCGCCAACCGCCATTGACGAAGACACGCTCGAAGGCTACCCCTGCAGCGCCGGCCACACCGCCGCCTACGTCTCGCCCTGGGGCGACGTCTACCCCTGCGTCCAGTTCCCGCTGACCTGCGGCAACGTCCGCGAACAAAATTTCACCGACATCTGGAAAAACTCCCCACAGTTCCAGGAAGTGCGCAGCATCCGCGGCAAACACCTCACAACATGCAGCAGCTGCTCTCACCTCGGCAGCTGCACTCGCTGCCCCGGCCTCGCTTGGATGGAAGGCAACATGCGCGGCCCCAGCACCGCCGACTGCGAAAAGTCTTTCATCCGCACCGACATCCCCACCGCTAACATGCTCAAGCGCGGCTACACCGACGCCCAAGCCTTCACCGCCTCCCACGACACCATGCCCCAACCCCAACTCCGCGGCGCGAGCCGCACCCTAATCCAAATCCTCCCCGCCCGCTAAAAAAACAAAAAGCACGGCGAAAGCGGTACACGCTCATCTTCTCTGCGCCTCTCCGCGCCAAACAAAACCTGTCATTCCGACCGGAGCAAGCCGACGCCGTTTCTTCGCGTTCGCTCCTGCGAACGCGTCGGCTTGCGCAGCGGAGGAATCTCACTTCGATCTCGACGACGTGCACCCCAGTTCTTACTTGCCCGTCTTAGCCCCAAAAAAAACACGGCCAAAGCCGTGCGCTCTTCCTTTACGTCCTCTACCTCCTTACTTCTTTACCTCGCCCTTCTCATCCACTCCAAAATCCCAGACAAACAAATTCAACCCCCCCGGCAACAACTCCGCCAACGCATACTCCCCCGGCGGCAACGGCTCGCTCAACGTGTACCGATAAACTCTCTTCGCCACTTCCCACTGCTGAATCGAAATCGTGTGATTCTCCAATCCAATCTGCTCGCCCATCATGCTCCGCACCGATTCAATAATCCTCTTGTTCCCCTTGACCGTCGCCTTCAGCAGCTCCACCTCCGGCCCAGTCACACTCTGCCGGCTCGTCCGTTCCAGCCCGGACTCCTGCTCGTCTTCCGTCGTCAGTTCGCGCAAATAAAATTCTGGATTCGCCGAATTGATCCGCAGCGTCGCCTGCTTTCCTTCCAACTCGATATTCTTCTTCCCCGGAATAATTGGCAACGGCGACAGCACCCGCTTCAATTGATTTTTCCGATCCGTCTTGACCGCCGTCCCCACCTGCGGAATCGGAATCACCGACTTTCCTTCCACCGCAAACATCCCTTCGCCCGGCGGCAAAAAAGCTCCTCCTCCCACCTGCAAACTCGCATCGACATCCAGCGTCGTATCGATCTTCCGTTCCTCTTCCTGCTTATGAATCTTCGCCGCCAGCGCGTCATCCGCCGCCGTCGTAGCCTTATCCGCCTTCGCCGTCGCGTCCCAATCCACCAAGCTCGCCGGTATCTCCTCCCACCCTCCGCGCTCCAAACTGAAATACCTCACCCGATCCCCACTCTTTTCATAACTCCGCACCATCTGAAACGTCCCATCCTTCAACACCAACTTCTTCCCCCGCGTACCCCGCGAATCCCCCCCTCCATCCTGCGCACCCTGCCTCTCGCTCCGTATTTCCGCTGAGCTTCTCAAGAGGTCGCTTCGCACTTCGACCGGCGAGAACGCAGACACACCCACGCCCATCACCGCCGCCAACGCGGCGCAGCTAAACCAAAACAACGAATTACGTAGTGAAATTTGTAGTGAGAACCGGCGTGCCATACGTGAGCCTTGAGAAGCGCCACCCGAGAGCGCCAAGTCACCTTATGCGATGCAACTCTCCACATCGCAGGTTGACCGCTAATTCGAGCATAGCCCCGAGCCCCACCTCACGCAACCATACCATCCGTCTAAATCCGGCTCACTCCCATCGCCTTCGTCCAGACACCCAGCCCTAAAACCTGTCATTCCGATCGCCTTCGTGGAGACGCCCAGCCCCAAACCTGTCATTCCGACCGGAGCAAGCCGACGCATTTTCTTTCGCGTTCGCTTCTGAGCGAACGCGTCGGCTTGCGCAGTGGAGGAATCTCTCTTCGATTGATTGGACGTAGGGTTCTCTCTTCGATTGCCGACGTACATCCTCACCGATGAAACTCCTCGCTCAAATCCCTCCACTCCCGATTCATCCCTTCAATCAGCTCAACCTTCTTCTCCCGCCGCCACCTCTTGAGCTGCTTCTCCCTAGCAATAGCGCCCTTCACCTGCCCAAACGCCTCAAAGTAAACAAGCCTCATCGTCTTGTATCGAGAACTAAACCCAACCTTGGCTTTCGTTTTGTGTTCGAGTACGCGTCTCTCTAAATCTCTCGTCACGCCCACATAGAGCACGCCAGACGCACTAGCCATCATATAAACGTGATAGACCAAACGAGCCTCGAAGGGAGCAAGCCGCTCGCGAGTCCCTGTAATTCACCGGGAATCCCGGTAAGCTCACCGGCGTTAGTGGCACCCAACGATCTGGCGGCGCCCAACCCACTCACGCCACAAAACCCTGTCATTCCGACCGAAGCAGGTCGACGACTTTTCTTTCGCGTTCGCTCTGTGCGAACGCGTCGGCCTGCGCAGTGGAGGAGTTTCTCTTCGATCTATCCGTCTTAGCTCCGCGCCCCCCTCACCCCACCAACGGCACCGGACTCGGATTCCTCTCCACGAACTGCCTCTGATGCCAATACGGATACACCGGCGCCCGATCGCTCGCCTTGTCCAGCTTGGCGATCTGCTCCGCCGTCAACTTCCACCCCACCGCCAGCAAATTCTGCCGCAGCTGCTCCTCATTCCTCGCCCCAATCACAACGTTGTCCACCGTCGGCCGCTGCAACAACCAATTCAGCGCCACCACCGGCACCGGCTTACCAACCTCCTTGGAAACCTCCTCCAGCGCATCCACCACCTTGTACAAATACTCGTCCTCGACCTGCGGCCCGAAATCCGCCGTCTTATGCAGCCGGCTCTCCTTCGGCAGTGACTTCCCGCGCCCGATCTTCCCGGTCAGCCGTCCCCATCCCAGCGGACTCCACACAATCGTTCCAACCCTCTGATCGATCCCCAGCGGCATCAACTCCCATTCAAACTCCCGCCCAATCAGCGAGTAATACGCTTGATGCGCCACATATCGCGTCCACCCATACCGGTCCGCCACCGCCTGCGACTTCATCAAATGCCAGCCCGAAAAATTCGAACACGCGATGTACCGCACCTTCCCGCTCTGCACCAACCCGTCCAGCGTCCGCAGCGTCTCTTCCACCGGCGCCGTCGCGTCAAACCCATGCATGTGATAGATGTCGATGTAATCCGTCCCCAGCCGCCGCAAGCTCGCCTCGCAAGCCTTCAGCAAATGAAATCGCGACGACCCTACGTCATTCACATCATTTCCCATTCGGAACGTAGCCTTCGTCGAGATCAGCACCTTGTCGCGCCGCCCCTTGATCGCCTGCCCCGTAATCTCCTCCGCCAACCCGTTCGAATAAATATCCGCCGTATCGAGCATGTTCAGCCCTGCGTCCAGGCAAATATCAACCAGCCGCGTAGCCTCCGCGACATCGCTCGCCCCCCAAGCCTTGAAAAACTCATTTCCCCCGCCAAACGTCCCCGTCCCAAAACTCAAAACCGGCACCTTTAACCCCGACCCGCCCAACTGTCTATATTCCATGTTCTCCCCCGCAGACATAGATGCCCCTCTCCCCGACTCGTCACGAATGAAATCCATCTTCCCAGCCACAGCCACCTCACAACACGCCTAAGCTCACTCCGCGATAACTCCACACTGAGCGCGCGCCAACCTTCAAGCGTGTGGCCGAGCATCCTACCCCAAATCACTCTTGACACAGAGGTACCTTTATGGTAATATACCTCCCATAGAAAGTTGCGTGCAGTGGGGCTACCCTCTAAGCCACGCCACAATCATTTTGGAGTGCGGCGCTCCCGCGCCGCTTTTGAGAAGTTAGCCCGCCACCGATCGTAACCCACGTAAAATCAGTTCAATCCGAACTCGCGTTTTTTTCGAGCCTAACTAACCGCCCTAGAATCACATTCTTACGCACCTCACCCCTCCAACCCATTTAGAATCACATTCTTAGAAAAAAGGGGAGGGGGGCCAGTGAGCCTCCCGCAAAAACAAAAAAGCTCCCCGGCCGAAGCCGAGGAGCCCAATATCATCAATTGCTGCCCGCACCGGGCAGCCTGGAGGCCGATCCTAGTGCGTGCAGCGCGGGAACAGCGTCACGAGCACCATCAGGTCCGACAGCGTGAACAACCACTGGTCCGCCTGATTCCCCGCCGCTTCCGCTGCACGGGCGATAAAGCCCAGGTGGCGGTTCTTGGCGAAGTTATGCAGGTGATCGACGCAAATTCCGGTCAGCGTCGCCACTTCCGAGTCGGTGAAGATCTTCTGGCTGGCTTTTACGGTAACCATGGCCTTGGCCTCTTTCTGGACTCGCCGCTTCTACGATGGATTCAACAGCCTTCGAAGCTGTCTGTATCGTATTAGCTGCACGGACACTAGAGCAATAGTCGTTCCGTTCCATAAAGCCAAAACCGCGCGATTGGTACTTTTATTCCAAATCCCAACAAAACCGGACGTTTTCGGTGGAAAAACCGTGGATTGCGGCATTACTGGAAGCGAGAACCCTGTACCAAGGAGCAGGTAAATTTGTCCTACTTTTGCAAGTCTTTCTATGGCTTTCGGTAGCCCGCTGCTATTTCCCGCATCTGTTTCTCGTGCCGCAGCTCATGCCGCGCCACCATCTCAAACCATTCGTAGGCGCTCAGGCTCCCCAGAAAGGGATGCCGCCACCTGTAAACCGCCAAATTCCGTTCTTTCGTCTCCTCGATAAATGCCAGCATTCGCTCGCGGATATTTCGCAGCTCGGCCAGCATCGTCTCCTTCTCGCCGAGCATTTCTGGATCGACTGGCAGTGGCGACTGCGCCTTAACGAGCCGTGCTTCGACCAGAGCCAGGGGGAGATGCAGCCTCTGCAGGCGTGAAAATCTTCTAGGTGGATGCTGCACCACGCGGTCCGCCGATCCGACCACGCTCCGCTCCACCATGATCAGGTGGGCAACAATTTCCGCGGGGCACCACCCGCCTCCCTTCGGCCGCGTCCGCCATTGGTCCGCCGGCACCTCGTCCGCTGTGCCAAGCATGCGGCTCTGCGCACGCGCCAGCTTCTCAAGGATGGGAGCTATTCTCGACACAAACGAATTGAGTCTTGATGAATCGGATGCTGGGAACAAGCGCACCCGCTAAATTGTGGCCTATACCGAACGGTCGTGCTTAAACCGCAGCCCCACCAGCTTGCTCAAACGCATGCGCCAATTGCAACACCCGCGCCTCGCCAAACGCCGGCCCAAAAATCTGCAAGCCGACCGGGAGATTGCCGTTAACTCTGCCGCACGGTACAGAAATTCCAGGAACCCCAGCCAGCGAACCAGTCACGGTATAAATGTCCGCCAGGTACATTTGCAGCGGATCGTTGGTTCGTTCGCCGAGCTTAAACGCGGGCACCGGCGAAGTCGGCGTCACGATCGCATCCACTTTCGTAAACGCATCGCGAAAATCTTGCGCAATAAGGGAACGTACTTTCTGTCCCTTCAAATAATATGCATCGTAGTATCCAGCCGAAAGCACATACGTCCCGAGCACGATGCGCCGCTTCACTTCGGGACCGAATCCCGCGCCGCGCGTCTTGCGATACATCGCCAGCAGGGAATCGTCGTTCACGCGTAGCCCATAGCGCACGCCGTCGTACCGCGCCAGGTTCGAGCTCGCCTCTGCCGTCGCGATGATGTAATACACCGCGATCGCGTAATCCGTATGCGGCATCTCGATGTCGATCAGCTTGCACCCAAGCTTCTTCAGAATCTCGATGCCCGCTTCGACTTTCTTGCGAACCTCGCCGTCCATTCCTTCGCCAAAATATTGCTTCGGAATCCCGATCCGCAGCCCCGCGACAGGCTTGTCCAATCCCGCGACGTAATCCGGCACCGCCGCTGTCGTCGAAGTCGAATCGTTCGGATCGCGTCCCACGATCACATGTAGTACCGACGCAACATCCTTCACGTTGTGCGCAAACGGACCAATCCGATCCAGCGACGACGCAAACGCAATCAATCCATAGCGCGACACGCGCCCGTAACTTCCCATCATCGCCGGCACGCCACACATTGCTCCCGGTTGCCGAATCGATCCGCCCGTATCCGTCCCGAGCGACGCCACCGCCAACCCGGCAGCGACCGCCGCCGCTGATCCGCCGCTCGAACCACCTGGAATCCGATCGGTCGCCTCGGGATTCAACACCGGCCCGTACGCCGAATTTTCATTCGAGCTGCCCATCGCAAATTCGTCGCAATTCGTTTTGCCTAGAATCACTGCGCCGGCATTTTCGAGCCGCGCAACCGCGGTTGCATCGTAAGGCGGCACGTATTTCTCTAAAATTTTGGACCCACAAGTCGTCCGCACGCCGCGCGTGCTCAACACGTCTTTAATCGCAACCGGAACGCCAGCCAACGTCGGCAGCGGCTCGCCCGCAGCAACCATCGCATCCACACGGTCCGCCTGGGCGTAAGCGCGTTCTTCCGACAGCGCCAGATACGCATTCAGCTTCGGATTCTGCGCCGCAATCCGCGAAAAATGTTCCGCTGCCAGCTCTCGCGCCGAAATTTTCTTCGCCTCAATCGCCGCTTTGACGCTATCAATTGTCCAGTTCTCAGCCATTCGCCAATTTCTTCCGTGATTTCACTCGCAGTTTGTTGCCGTTTCGTTACTTCATTACTTCGTTGCTTCTTTACTTCACTTTTCGTTCTGGAAAGCTATCTCTCGATGACCTTCGGCACCCTGAAGTACGGTGGTTCCGGATCGGGCGCCTGCTTCAACAATTCCACCGCTCCGTGACACGGAACTTCCACATCCTCGCGCAGCGTCGCGTCCGCCGTCTGATCGTCCGTCAACACCTGCGCCATCGGCTCGACATTCGCCGTATCGAGCTCATTCAATTTCCCAATGTAATCGAGGATTTCGTTGAGCTGCTTTCCGTAGGTCGCCAGTTCGTCTTCGGTGAGGTCGAGATACGCAAGTTCCGCCACACGCAGAACATCTTCCCGGCTAATCTTCAAGAAGCCACCTCAGCGCCCTTGCGTTGATAGTGCGTCACAATGTAGTTGTCCACGAGCGCCTGAAACGCGGCCGCCAATTCGTCGTAGTTTCCCTCGAGCGTCACGTCTTTCTTTCCATCGATGTAAACAGGACAGCGCGGCGCCTCCCCCGTTCCCGGCAAGCTGATTCCGATATTCGCCGCCTTCGATTCTCCCGGCCCGTTCACGATGCAGCCCATCACCGCCAGCGTCATCGTTTCGACGCCATCGTATTGCGTCTTCCAGATTGGCATCATGTCGCGAATGTAATTCTGAATTGCTTCGGCCAATTCCTGAAACGTCGAGCTCGTGGTGCGCCCGCAGCCAGGGCATGCCGTCACGCTCGGCGAAAACGAACGCAGCCCCAGCGCCTGCAACAATTCGCACGCCGCATAAACTTCTTCGCGCCGATCGCCACCTGGCCGCGGCGTCAGCGAAATGCGAATCGTATCGCCGATGCCGTCATACAAAAGCACGCCCAGCGAAGCCGCAGACCAGATCTGCCCCTTCATGCCCATGCCGGCTTCGGTCAATCCAAGATGCAGCGGCTGCTGCGTCTTCGACGACAAATCGCGATACACAGTGATCAAATCGCGCGGCCGCGAAGTCTTGCACGAAATAATAATCTGGTCGTGACGCAGCCCCGACTCGAGCGCCAGCTCCGTCGATTGCAGCGCGCTCAGCACCATGCATTCGTTGATGATGTCTTCGGACTCTTTGCCCAGATTCTGATCGGTGTTTTCCTGCATCTTGCGCATCACCAGCTCTTGGTTCAGCGAGCCGCCATTCACGCCGATGCGCACCGGCTTTCCGTTATCGACCGCGATTTTGCAGATCGTCGAAAATTGTTCGTCGCGCCGTTGTCCGGCGCCCACATTTCCCGGATTGATGCGATATTTATCGAGCGCCGCCGCGCAATCCGGATATTTAGTCAGCAACACGTGCCCGTTGTAGTGAAAATCCCCAATGATCGGCGCATTGCAACCCGCCGCCAGCAGCCGCTTCTTGATTTCCGGCACCGCCGCCGCAGCCTCCGGCACATTCACCGTCCAGCGCACGATCTCCGACCCAGCTTCCGCCAGCTCCATCGTCTGCTTGAACGTCGACTCAATATCCGCCGTATCGGTGTTCGTCATCGACTGCACAACAATCGGCGCGCCGCCGCCCACGTTTACGTGGCCAACCTTCACGCCATACGTCTTCCGCCGCGGATGCAGCGCACCCGTCGCATCGAACCCATTAATTTGGGTAAGCATAATCCCTTCTATTTTAGCAGACACGAGCGAAATCGCGCTGCTCCGGCCCCTGGCGACGGTGCTTTCCTTTGCGGAATTCGGCAGCTATGTGGTACTCCCTTGAGTCATGACCCGTTTCGATTTGCCGAATGCGCCCGCCGCTCAGACCGAAGCCGTGAAGGCCTGGTCCGAGCCCCTCACCATTCCCACGTATCTACCGATGGCGCCCGACAAGAATCCGATGTTTCTCGAAAAGCGCGTCTACCAAGGCAGCAGCGGCGCCGTCTATCCGCTGCCTTTCTACGATCGTGTCGCAACCGAGCCGGTGCCGCACTCCTGGCAAGCACTGCACATCGAAAACGAATTCGTCCGCGTGATGGTGCTTCCTGAAATCGGCGGCCGCATCCACGTCGGCCTCGACAAAACGAACAACTATGACTTTTTCTATCGGCAAAACGTGATCAAACCCGCGCTGGTCGGCCTCGCGGGCCCCTGGTGTTCGGGNGGCGTCGAGTTCAATTGGCCGCAGCATCATCGGCCGGCGACCTATATGCCGGTCGAAACAGAGATCGAACAACACGGCGACGGCTCGCAAACGATCTGGTGCTCCGATCACGATCCGATGCATCGCCTGAAGGGCATGCACGGTGTCTGCCTGCATCCGGGCAGGTCTTACATCGAACTCAAAGTCCGCCTCTACAACCGCACTTCGTTTGTGCAGACGTTTTTGTGGTGGGCCAATCTCGCGACCCACGTTCACGAACTGTATCAATCGTTTTTCCCACCCGATGTGCATTATGTCGCGGACCACGCACGGCGCGCGATGAGCAAGTATCCACTCTGCGAAGGCGAATATTACGGCGTGAACTACGGTGCGCGCGGCGAGCGCGGAATTCCGGGTACAGAACGGCCCGTCAACTTCGTCCCGCCGGGAACATACCCGCCCAACGACATCAGTTGGTACGCCAACATTCCTGTGCCCACCAGCTACATGGCGATGGGCTCGTCCGAAGATTTTTCCGGTGGCTACGATCACAAGAAGCGCGCTGGGTTGATTTTGCTGGCCAATCACCACATCACACCCGGCAAAAAGCAGTGGACGTGGGGCAATCACAAATTCGGCTACGCGTGGGACCGCAATCTGACCGATGACGCCGGACCTTACATCGAGTTGATGACCGGTGTTTTTACCGACAATCAGCCGGATTTTTCTTTCCTCGATCCCGGCGAGACGAAAGTTTTCAGCCAGTATTGGTATCCGATCCGCGGAATCGGCCCGGCGCAGATCGCGAATCTGGCGGCGGCGGCGAGTTTGATCATTGATACGGGAAGCGCGCGAATCGGAGTTTGCGTAACCCATGATTTGCCCGGAGCCTCGGTACGAGTCGAAGCCTGCCAGAAGCGTGTCACCGAATGGAAGCAGGATTTGCAGGTCGGGTCAGCGCTCATAGAGAAGATCGGCTTGCCAGCGGGTACGCGGAGCGAAGACGTCTGCCTCGTCGTTTCTGACAAGGATGGCCGCGAAGTTCTTCGCTATCAACCGAAGGTTTTCGACGACGCAAAGCCTCCCGCTGCTGCGACTGAGCCGTCGTTGCCCGCCGATGTTGCCAGCAACGACGAGCTGTTCGTCATCGGCCTCCACCTCGATCAATATCGCCACGCGACGCGACATCCGGAAATTTACTGGCAAGAAGCCTTGAGGCGTGACCCCGGCGATTCACGTTGCAACAACGCGATGGGTTTGTGGCATTTGCGTCGAGGCGAATTTGCCATCGCGGAGAAATATTTTCATGTTGCCATCGAACGCCTGACTTCGCGCAATGCGAATCCATACGACGGTGAGCCGCATTACAATCTCGGCCTCACACTTCGCTATTTGGATCGCGACGCGGAAGCCTACGATGCTTTCTACAAAGCGACATGGAGCGGCAAATGGCAAGCCGCGGCATTTCAACGCCTCGCCGAAATTGACGCGCGACGCATGGACTGGGCGAACGCAGCCGAACACACGCTGAAATCGGTCCGTAAGGATGCCGACAATCTTCAGGCGCGCAACCTCGCAACGATCGCTTCACGCCATTGCCGTCGTTTGAGCGAAGCTGATCGCCTGCTCGAAGAAACGCGAGCGCTCGACAAGCTCGACATCTGGAGTCGCTATCTTGTGAGCGGAGAGGTTCCAGCTGATGCGCAGATGGCGCTCGATCTCGCCTTCGACTACGCGCGTTGCGGGTTGCTGATAGAAGCAATCGCGATTCTCGAACATGCCGCCAGAACATCGGCCTTGGACGGCTCCTCGCCCATGGTGCTTTACACGCTTGCCGCATTTCGCGCCAAGCAAAATGACCCCGAAGGCGCCGAGCGCGCCTGGACAAGAGCTTCGACCGCAAGTCCCGACTACTGCTTTCCGAATCGTCTGGAAGAATTGCTCGTTCTCGAATCTGCGATCGCCGCGCGTCCCAACGATGCGCGCGCACCCTACTATCTCGGCGATTTGCTGTACGCACGGCGTCGTCACAAAGACGCCATCGCGGTGTGGGAACGAGCGGCACAGCTCGATCCAACTCTCTCGATCGTCTGGCGCAACCTCGGCATTGCGTACTTCAATATTGAGCGCGATCCCGCCAAAGCCCGCGACGCTTTTGAAAAGGCACTCGCTGCGAATCCCACTGATTCACGTGTTTTGTACGAGCGCGACCAACTGTGGAAGCGCATCGGTGAAAGCCCGAAGTCACGTCTTGCCGAGATCGAGCGTCATCTCGAACTCGCGAACTCTCGAGACGATCTTTCTGTCGAACTCGCGAGCCTCTATAACCAAACGAGTCAGCACG
>JGI12635J15846_10002452_pt1 | contig 16231 bp, 13 predicted proteins | sample BlaSpr_A8_OM2_M2_FD_15846 | JGI IMG/M metagenome (IMG submission 15846) | reverse complement strand
CCAGGGTTGCACGATAGGCCACCAAAAGATGGGGCTCGTCGCAAAAAAGCAGAAATGCTCGAAGTTGTGCCGGTTTTCCGAGGACAATGCGAATTCGTAGGCTTTCGGAATGTGCCAGCCAACATAAGTGAGGTTCATCGCGAGCCACGCAAATGGCAGGCGGGAAAGAGCTTCTGAACGTGGTGCGCGACCGAAGACCGAAAGATAGGTCCGCCGATCCAGCGAACGATCGGGCCCGGTAGTCCGCGCAGCATAGGGACGAACGGACACCCTAACACAATGAGCGGAGGAGCCACCGACATCAGCACGAAGTGTTGAGTCATGTGCATGAAGAGCAATGTCTCGCTGTAAGTGTCGAGCGGCGAAGAAACCGCCAAGAAGATAGTAAATAGTCCCGTAAGGAAAGAGAATAGCCGCCACTCAGGGATCTGCCTAGGTCGAGTGCGCCTAAGGGCAAGCCAACCTCGCACATAAATGAAGCCCACAGCCACGAGGGTGCTTTCGCAGATGCGGCACAGATTCAGCAGATGCTCTTTTCAATTTGCTAGTGGACGTTTGCGAATCCATGTCCCGATCTGAGGAATCGAAGAAGCTAACGCTGAGAACCGACTTCACCAACGATCACGTTAGCCTCGAAGTCGAAACAACGGTGGTTGTGTCACCAGTGTGGAGCATCTGCTTGAAGCGGTCGTCGCGGATGAATCACAGGGAACAGTCGTGGCCCTGGCAATAAGTCGTTCCATCATTGCGGCGCAAGGGGGCACGCTCGAAGCTATTCGCCGAGAAGGAGGAGTGACATGCGTTCGCATCGAGCTACCTATCTTCAGCTCAGACACAGACTGAACCGATTAGTTTTAAGAAGAATGGGTTCGGCATTTGTTCAGCAGCAACGTCAAGAGGGTGGGAAATTACCTTGGAAGGACGATCCGCATAGCCCTATTTAGACCGGCACTTCCGCAACACTGGATCCGAATAATGATGCCTGGTTACCGGCGGAAAAGATGAACAACACGAATGCCTCTTGGGTGTAATGGAGAAGTGAACGAACGTTCTCCCCGAAGTCCTTATCAGTGAACAGGGGGGCGTTTGCAATTACATATTCATGTAATGCCTGATTCAAAGGTACGTCGGTGATTTCGTCATGCCTTCCCAATATAATCTCTCACAAGGTGCGCTTCCGTTTATATAGAAGCGGTGCGCCGGGCATTTGCGAGGCTTGTGGACAATGACGCGCACAGATATCAGTAGCTCACTCCGGGAGGGGATAGTGCCGTCAACCGAAATGGTCTACATCGTCGATGATGATGCCAGTGTTGTAGACGCTCTCTCATCGCTCCTGCGGGCCAATGGCAAGCAGGTTCAAATGTTCACTTCAGGACAAGACTTCCTCGACTTCGAACGCCAGGACTCGTGTGCGTGTCTAATTCTCGATTTGAGAATGCCAGGATTGAATGGACTGCAAGTGCAAGAGTCGATAGCCGCCCAAACGACAATCCCAGTCATTTTCATTACTGGCCGCGGCGATGTTCCATCCACTGTGACAGCGATGAAGGGCGGAGCGGTGGACTTCCTCACCAAGCCTATTGACGAATCTGCCCTCCTTGCCTCTATAGACAAGGCACTCGATCAAGATCGGAGGCTTCGACTGGCCGCATTTGAACAGGAGAGTCTACTCGTGCGTTACCGATCACTGACCCCACGGGAGCAACAAGTGTTGCCGCTGTTGGTACGTGGTTTTTTGAATAAGCAGGCGGCCTGGGAATTAGGGATCACGGAGTATACGGTGCAGATACACCGGGGGCATATCATGCGGAAAATGGAAGCCGATTCTTTCGCAACTCTAGTTAAGCTCGCGAGCAAACTAAATCTGGGGTCTTCGGAAGCATCCTAGGTGGCACGCAATGATTGTCAGTGGATCGTACCAGAGAGGTGGAGGTTTCAATGGGCAGGCAGGCCTGCACGATCGCGGTCATTGATGATGATCTCCGAGTTCTCGAGTCGTTGATAAACTTACTGGCCTCCTGCGGCTATAAAGCTGAAGGTTATGGTTCGGCGGAGGAGTTTCTCGAGTCAGGCGGTCTGCAAAAGAGCTCTTGCGTTATCACTGATGTGGAGATGGGGCAGATGAGTGGCCTGGGCTTGCTTCACCACATTAGCAGTACTGCCAATCCATTGCCAGTCGTTGTCATCACTGGAAAGCCTTCTGAGAAGTCGGAATCGTTCTACCTTGAAAATGGAGCTGCCGGCTTCTTCCGTAAACCGGTTGACGGCGATGCTCTGGTGGACCTTCTAAAGGAAGTTTGTAAAGGATGAACCGCGGGGTTTATCCGCGTCGCCAAGTCGCTCGTTCGTAGACCTCGCGAAGTTCCGTCCTGCACTTTAGCGCGAAATCGTTCAGGGGATCTGCATGCTGCTCCAAAGCCACCGATTTGATTTGGTCGATGCTCATATTTTTTTCACCGTATTTCTCCACAAGGGTCCTTACAAATGCTTCTGCTGCCTCAAGGACGCTGCCAGATGCGAATAGCCTGATCCGATTCGCCAGGGCGTACATCGCCACAACCTCGCCAAGGTTTTCCAGACTCTGCGAAAGCGCCTTTGCGTAGCAAGCCGTTCCTTGACTTATGAACTCCGAGTATAGGTCTTCGCGCTGAGCTATTTCGCGATTGGTCAGCTCTCGCTGCGTCACGCTTCGTTGGAGAACAAAATTGCTAAAGACCGGAGTTGCAGCGCCGATTACGGAACCCGAGCGCAGCCAAAACACTTGTTAGTGTGTTATCCATGGAGTCATACCTGCTTTCGTGTGGGAACCGTCTCGTGCATGAAATTCTTTCTATTGCGGCATCTGGCCGATCGCTCTCTTCAAGTCTGCCTCCGCCAATGAGAGGCCACAACTTGTTTCCAGCAGGGATGCGGTTGCGCTCGCCAGGTCGGCGTGACTTTGACTGCGAGCGGAACTGAGCGCCGCGGTCTGCTCAAACTGTCGATCGGCAAGCCTGGCCGCTTCTGTTCGGACCTTCAAAACCTGCCCGGCAACATCAACCATCTGCCTGAGCTCATCAACTCTGTCGTAAATGCCTTGCACTTGAACTTCGATCTCAGACTGCAGCTTGTCAACAGTCACTTCCGCAGAGTGCACTTCGGTCCGCGCCTCCCGAATTTTCGCTTCTCGACCGCCGCCGTCAAAGAGATCGTAGCTAAACGAAAACCCGAAGGTTCCGAAATTATGAGCGAAAAATGGCACACCACTCTGATAACTGTACCGGGAGAGCGCTGTCACATCGGGAATATAGGCGTCCTTGGCCGCGGCCAGGCCTGCTTGGGCCTTAACAAGAGTCTGTCGAGCCGCTTTGAGGTCCTGATTTTGATCGAGAGTGATCCGGACTGCGTCAAGCCGCGACGGAATGTCAATTGCAACAGCAGCCGCTCGAGGATCGAGATCAATTGCTGTCTCAACAGGAAGTCCAAGAATATCCGCGAGCTGACGCCGCAGATCTTTTCCTTGCAGACGTAGGGTCAAACTGTCCTGTTGCGCCTGCAGGATGGCTGCTTTACTTTGAAGAGCCGATATCTCAAGGGCATTGCCTCTTGCTACGTCGCTCTGGCTTTCCTCATCTTTGATCTGGTCTGCTGCCAACTGATCTTGCGATGCCTTCAGCTTTTGTTGAGTGATCAAAATGTTGTAATAGAGTTGGCGGACTTGCAGTGCAATAGAATCCTGAGTTTGATCGAGTTGCGTCTTGGCGATAAGAACATCCTGTTGTGCAGCAACGTTCGCATGGTGGATGCGAAACAGTTGTGTAAGAGGCTGCTCCAGCCCCACACCTCCGGTGTATCCAGTGTCACTTCCTTGGTCGATAACGAGAGACTTCGCCGGTACCGGGCCGGTTGCAGGGTAGCTCCCGAACGCGCCTGCTGGAAACTCGACGCCTTCAAGCTCTGTGATATGAAGAACGTTGCCGCTAGCCTTCAGTTGAGGCAGATAGTTGGACCTCGCTTCGTCTTTCTTGCTTTGCATCTGCTCGACAGAAAGGCTGCGAAGGTGAACAGAATGATTTTGCTTCAGGGCAAGATTGATCGCCTGCTCGAGCGTTAATTGCATCGGATTCGCAGAGGATTGTTGTGCCACCGAAGTCGTAATGAATGTCGAACCCAGGAGTGCCAGGGGCAAGCACAGCCTGGCTCCCGCTCGAAGTTCTCGCCGTGCTGCGGAGGCGGATGTCATAATCTGTCCCCTTTCATGGAATGTGCTTCTCATTTGGCCTCCACTGGTGCAGCAGTGAGCTGCCGATACTGAGTTGGCACGTTGGACATGAAGGAAACGACCACGAGGCACGCCACGCAGCATGTAGCCAAAAGAATAAAGCTGTCAGAGATTGCCAACGTATAGGCTTGCTGGCGAACCTGCAGCCCAAGAACCTCCGCGGCGCGGCCAATCGCGGTAAGGCCAGTTGAGTGTGGAGCGAATGCATGTTGAAGGCCGAGCAGCCTGTAATCGGTAAGGCCATTTCCCAGCTGGACATTCAGCCCAAGCATGTTCGAATGGAACTCCTCTCGAACAGCGATGAAGTGTCCCATAAATGTGGATCCCATCTCACCCCCGAATAAACGGATGACCTGGAAGAAGCCCGCAAAGGTCAATACGTCAGCGGGCCGTTTCAATGCGCCCGTGTCAATAACTTCCAGCACGATAGCGCCAACCATCGAGTTGAAGGCTAGAGCCAGCCCTACAGCCATTACGGCCTGGGAGATTCCAAAGTTGGGTCCAGCCCACACGGAAGTGACACGCGCATCGAGCAAACATGCAACCCCTACCAGGCCGAAGCCGGCAGTAAGGATCAGTCGGGGGTCAATTCTGCGCATCAAAGCCATTGCAGCTATGCCGAGCACGAATTGCGGGAGCGCCACCCAAGCCAGGACGGATGCTTCTTGCAGAGGACGGAATCCTCGGACCGAGCCAAGAAAACTGGGAATGCTCACAACCGTAGCAAGCATGATGAAACGGAAGCTGATAAGTACCGGCGCCAGCAACAGAGTGTTCCTGCGTATGAGGAACTGGTAATTAACCAAAGGATTGGGTAGCAGGAAATGTCGAACGATCGCCGCTAGTATGAGAACCGCTCCTGCGGCCACTAGTCCAATGATGAGAGACGAATGAAACCAATCCAGTCGTTGCCCCTGGTCGAGCGCAGTGTAAAGGAGCGCAGCCCCAAGGCTGGCGTACAGAAAGCCCCTCCAATTGGGAGCGGGATGCCCCGGCTGCGGCTGTGGAAGTGGCTGCCAGGGAATACCGAAGTGAACCAGCACAATCATGATTGGAGTCAAAATGGTCCCGTTCCAAAAAATCCAATGCCAAGAGAGGTGTTCGATGAGGAATGATTCCCACGCCTGCGCCATGTCTGTTGTGAAGACGATGTCCGTGGCATACATCGCAATTCCGATCAATACAAAGCGCATCGGCAGGCTTCTGAGCACGAAGGACAACGTCAGCGGATAGAACGTACCGGCACTGAGGCCAGCAATGATAAGCAGAGCTATCACCACTTCGAGTGAATGGCAAAAAGGAATCAAAAAACTTACTACTGTGAAGATCCACGCGCAGGCCAAAAGCACTCGCCTTGGTCCAAGGAGACCACCCAGGTATACGGAAAAGGGCCCGATAAACATCATGGAGGCGTTGAACGCGGTGTTGATCCAAGACCCCTCATCGACTCCGAGATGCAAGGCGCCTCGAATGTCCGCCAGACCCACGCTCATCAAGCGACCCGTGCATGTCGCAATGAGTGCGCCAAGGAGCACGCCGACTACTCCCAGCAACGGGTGTGTTGTCACTGCCGGGCGAGTATCTTGCGCGTTGGCATCAGGACCTGTCATTGATCACTGTCCGATCGTCCTCCAGCGTTGCCGATATGAACGGTGACGACTGACGAGAATCCCGGCCGTAGCCGATCGAGATAAGGCTGTCCCGGAAAAAACACAATCTTGACGGGCACTCGCTGAACTACCTTGGTGAAGTTGCCAGTAGCATTGTCAGGCGGCAAAAGAGCGAACTGAGAACCGCTGGCGGGAGAGAGTTGCTCGACCTTCCCGTGGAACACCCGGTTTGGGAAGGTATCGATCCGAACATCTGCTGTGTCCTCGACTCGCATATTGGTCAGTTGAGTCTCTTTGAAGTTCGCCTGCACCCAGACTTCGCTCTGAACCAGATCGATCACTTCTGTTCCAGGAGCGACCAATTGGCCGGCGAGGACTTGGCGCTCCCCGACCGACCCATCGGTCGGGGCCGCAATTTGTGTGTAGGCCAGATTCACCTGGGCGACGACAATAGCCGCCTTCTTCGCCTGTATATCAGCTTTGTAAACATTATCTTTTGTGTTCAGCGCCTCACGTTGTCGCTTCGCCGCCTCAAGTTGACTCTGGCTGGTCGCCAGAGCTCCCTCGGCGCGTGCGAGATCCGCTTTACGTCCTTCAACCACGCCGCTGAGTTGACCCTGCTGAGCGGTGGCCGTCTCCAATTGCTGGTGAGTTGCCGCCTTCGAGTCAAACAGGAATTGCTGACGATGCAACTCAGTCAATGCGCGATCAAGTTCCGGTGAGGTCGAGGCGATGCCGGCCTTGGCAGCGTCGATAGCAGCCTCTGCCTGGACAACCCCCGCCTTGGCCGAATCGATTTGAGCATCCTGTATTCTCTTCGTCGCCTGATTATCCGCCAGCGAGGCTTCAGATGCGGCCAAGGCAGCTTGGGCCTGATTCAAAGTCGCTCGATAGTCGTCGTCGTCAAGCTCGATGAGAATCTGGCCCGCCTTGACGCTCTGGTAGTCATTAACGTTCACCTTGCGGACAGTTCCGGAGATCCGCGTGCTCAGAGGCGTCATGTCCGCTCTCAGGTAGGCGTCATCGGTCACCTGGTCGGGTCGGTTTCCTTGCCACCCAGTCAAGTGTCCGGCAATACCGAAGAGGAGACCCGCAGCTGCGAGCAAGACGATCAGAGGTATGATCAACGATTTTTTACTCATGCCGTAAAGCCTCCGAGGCTAAACCTATTTCCACTGAAACACCTCGCTGATTTTGACCAACGAGTTCAGTGCACACCGAGTACGCTGCAGGGAGCTTCCTGGGCCAGATCATAAACCGAACTCCAAAGGCGCGACAAATAAAAGTCGTGCTGATGAAGGCCAATAACAAGCAGATCGGCACGTTCATCCTTAAGGAAANGAAGTATCGCCTGTACCTCCCGCCCCTCTACGATCGAGCCTTTCGCGCGAACTCCATGCTCCTGNGCCAACAGTGACGCTTTCTCATGCAATTCGCGGTGGGCTCGGCGCCGGTCTTCCATCATCGCGTCGGGAGCACTTGGATCGACAACGATGGCAAACGAGGTGTAGCCCGGAAGATCTCCCAGGATGGACACCGTTGCGAGCTCCGCATTGGAGGTTCGCGCAAGTTCAATCGCCGTGCGAAGCGCACGCTGCGACTCCGGCAAATCATTCAATGCGACAACGATCTTGGAAAACATAAAGTGACTCGAGCGGAACCGGCACCGTCTTTATCGTATGAGTCCAACTCGAGCAGTCGCTATTACATATTTCTGGTAGCGATCGCGCAGCCTTGGAGAATGGGATGGGGTGGCGGGCGGAAAATGGCGATTTAATCTCGGTCTGATCTGAGCGTCCATTACAAGGAATATGTAATTTACCGAGCTCTGATGGATTGCTACGATCACGCTGTTCACCTGCTGGAATGTTTTATTCCGGTTGTGTGCAACTCGACGTTCTTGACGACGCATGCCGCGAGATGTGGTGTGGTAGTCGACTGTCATGCAAACTGCAAAGGAGCTCACCGTGCCATACCGGAGCGTAAACCCAGCTACTGGAGAAGTCCTCAAGACCTTCACAGAGCACACCGATCAAGAAATGATGGACGCCTTGGCCACTGCGGACAAGGCTTTTGTGTCTTGGGCAGCTCGCCCAATCGAAGAGCGCGCAAAGACTATTTCACGCGCCGCTCAGCTTCTGTTCGAACGAAAGAGCGAACTGGCTAAGCTCGCCACCGTTGAAATGGGTAAGCGCATTGCAGAAAGCCGCGGTGAAGTCGAGTTGAGCGCCGCGATCCTCCAATATTTCGCAGACCACGCCGCGGAGTTCCTTGCACCGAAGTCCTTCAAGTCCGCGATGGGAGACGCCCGCGTTGAGTTTTCTCCGTTCGGCGTTCTGCTGAGCATTCAGCCGTGGAACTACCCTTATTACCAGTTGGCTCGATTCGTCGGACCACATCTCATGTCGGGCAACGTAATGCTGTTGAAGCAGGCACCAGGCGTACCACAATGCGCCGTCGCGTTCGAGCAGGTTTTGAAGGATGCTGGAGTTCCAGCAGGCGTCTATATCAACCTCTTTCTCAATAACGATCAATCGGGCGCTCTGATCGATGATCCGCGTGTCAAGGCGATTGCCCTCACCGGGTCGGAGCGTGCAGGCGAGGCCTTGGCTTCCAGAGCTGGCAAGAACCTCAAGAAAGCCTGGCGCCTGGTTTGAGGGTCCTGCCACTCTCGATCATGACCTTCCAGCTTGTACCGGAACTGCACCTTCTGAGGAACGACAAAGCTCAGAGCCGTATAGTCGATTTCGAGATCACGCGTCAGAGCCGGTAGACGAAGGCCGTTTCGAGTTGAGTAACTCTTTTGATCGGCAATCACATCTTCGATATGTACTGGCGGCAGGATGGAGTTTCTGAATAACCGGTCGGGATCAATCATCTGAGCCACAGTTCCATTCGCGAACCACAAACGCCCGTCGTTTGATCGTGTTGCACGTGGCCTGAAAGCAGCGGAATAGGGCTGGGCGCCGTCGTACATATCGAACAAATCGAACCTTACCTTCAGGTCGGGGTGTCTACGCCACTGATGCAGGTCGTCCGATTTGATCGATATCAGACCGCACTCGGTATGCAGCCAAAGATTGGAATATTTGTCTGTAATGATCGCGTAGGTCCGGTCGCAAGGCAGGCCGTTATGGTGGTCGAGGGCATACTGAGTCTCACCGCGCCGTTCGATAAGGCCATCGGTGGTTAGTGCCAGCACAGAACCGTCCGATTCTGCCAGTACCTGTAAAACTTCAGCATTTGTATTCTTGAAGGGAAAGATCTGCAGTTGGCTATTCCGATAGCGGGCCAGGCCGCCTTTACGCAGCCCCAACCAGAGGCCACCTTTGGGATCGGCCGCTAGCGAAATTGGGTCCAACCTTTTGTCTGCAATTTCGGTGGCGAATCTGCCATCTTGAATCCGGACCAGTCCTTCAGCATTTTCAGGCCCAGTGCGGATGACTCTGGCCCAAACGCCGCTATTCACGTCCTCGATTATCTCCGTAACGACCCCTATTGCACCTCCATCGCGACGCCGGATGGGTCTAAACCTGCCGCGCTCGTAAACAAACAATCCATTGTCTAGTCCAACCCAAAGCCGTCCAGCATGATCTTCAAACAGGGACGTCACGCGACTGCCCGGCAATCCATTTTTTTGACCGATGGATGAACCGACGTCCCCACGCACATAATCCAAACCTGCCAGATTCCCGATCCAGATTGTCCCATCTCGAGCCGCAAGTATGGAATCGATCGCGTCACCAGTAAGTCCCTCGCGCACAGAGAAGGTGACTACTGGAATGTCGCGGAAACAGTCGACGCCCTCGGCGGTGGTCACCCACAAATTACCTTCTCGGTCCTCAAAAAAACCCTCGATGGTATCGCTTGATAGACCATCTGCGCTTCGAAAACGATCCACCTTGCCGTCGTGGACGCGGTAGATGCCGTTTCCTTCAGTTCCAATCCACAATGCGTTATGTCGGTCCAACCACAATGCGTAGACATTCAACGTGCTGCTGTCGAGTGTGGTTGTGATCAGGGTTCTCCAAGTACCGTTTACCCACCGTTGCAGACCGAGCTCGTGGCCGGAATTCGCGATCCCCGCCCAGACAGATCCATCAGGAGCGGCAGCGACGTTTATACCAGTAAGCCCTGCATTGGACTTGAGTCCGGGCAACTCGTACGAAGTAGATGAACCTGGTTTCCATCGGACAAGTGCGGTGGGGGTTCCAATCCAAAGATATCCGAAGTTGTCGCCGGTCAATGTCCCGGCATTGGGTGGAACTCCGTCTTTGGGCGCGTAGCATTTGGCCACAGATAGTGTGACCTTACAAACAGCTCCGGCCCGCGTTCGCGAACGCGCCATCCAAATCGTGCCCTCACGATCCTCGTAGATCGAGTTCACGCGACCCAATGTTTCTGGGAAATTTAACAAATGTCCGTTCTTCCACTGAGCCAGACCAGCGGATGTTCCAATCCACAGGCTCCCATCGGAGGTGCCCAGGAGTGAGATCACGGCCGTCCTGGGAAGATGTTCTCCGGCGGGTGGAGTCCAGCGGACGAAGCGAACGCCGTCAAAGCGCAATAGTCCACCTACCGTCCCAATCCACACATATCCATCTGTAGTTTGCGTGATAGCACTGGGTGCCCCTGCGAAGACTCCGTCACGCACGCGCCAGGCAATGTTCGCGTACTGAGAGATCCGCCGGTCCGGATCCACAGCGTTCGCACAAGGGCAGGCCAGTAAGCTGCAAAAGAGTACGAAGAATATCCGCGCCGGGAGTTTAGGATTCATTGTTTGTGAGATGTCTGTACAGTCGCCCAACAGAATGTCCGCGCTCGTTCATCCGAATTGCAATCGGCGCGATCGCGTCGATTACACACGTGAATTTCACCTATGTTTCACAAAATCACCTGGCCGGCGTGTTCAAACACGATCCTATGATCACAGAGAATATTCTGAATCCCCTAAAAGAGTTGTAAAAGTATAGCTCCAGTTTGGGTATGCCGGGCCGAGGATCGCGCTATCAATGAATGCCCTCATGGAGAAATTGGACCCGCGAAACGGACTTCATAGTGCCAGAGGAGTTGATCGAAGCCACACCAATTGCACCCGAGAGCTCGAATCTGAAAGAGAGTGAATCCACAGCCTGCCTTCAGAGACCGAGTTCATGAGCGGCCAGCGCAGTGCCTTCGACTCTCGCGTGAATTTTGCTGAAAGCTACATCGCGAGCCGTAGAAGTGTCATCGGCAAACGGTGCAAACGTTGGTGAGTCTCTCGACTGGTCGGCCCCTCAGTTGTTTGCGCAACTCGGCCCAACCATGGAAGATCTGGTGGCTTCGGGTGCGGCCACCTTCAAGCGGCATATCACCGTTACCGCACCTGACGGTTCACAGCATGAATATCTTCCCGGGGATTGGCTTACTGCACCTCCATGGAATGTGGAAACACGCACCTGCACCTGGATCGCCTGCAGGTGCACAACCGGTTGCAACAGTCAGCATGCACTCACGGAGTTGTTACGCTTCACGAGCGGGCTGTTGGATTCGAGATTCGAGATCGGCGGATCTCGGCCGTCGAGACCTCGGCAGGACATTGCATTCGAGCCTCCTGGATTATCGACGCGTCCGGCGCTGCAGCCAGCGTGCTCGGAAAAAAATTCAGCCTGCCGTTCGCTGCTTACGGACCGCATAAGGTTGCGCTCTGGGCATATTTCCCCACCGAAGACTGGGTCGAAGCGACCACTCTCTACATGCTCAGCCCGGTCGGCGAATATATGGAGTGGATTTGGGAGATTCCCGTCCGCCCCGGCGTCAGCAGCATTGGGTATATCGCACCCGGATCGAAAGTCAAGTTGCAACGCGCCCACGGCCTTAAAAATCCCGATCTGCTTTGGAAGCAAATGCAGAAGTTCGCGCGCCTAAGCACTCTCGCCAAAGATGCTCCGCCCGAGCGGGTCGCGGTCACGTCGTTCCTCTGCCGTACTTACATGGGCGTCTGCGGGCCAAACTGGATCATCATCGGAGAAGCCGCTTCCCAGTCCGACCCGATTACCGGTAACGGAGTTACGGCTGCCCTTCGAAACGCTGAGGAGGCAAGCGCCCTCATTTGCAGATATCGGCACCGAAAAATCATTCCGGTCCTTGCTAGAACTGCATATAACCTGCGTGTGAGCGGTATCGGACGATATTTTAATAGCCTGATCGAGAAGCTATTTTATCAACCTCCCCTCCGCGCCCGACTGGGTCTGTTCGGCACAGCGAGAGCATACACAGTTCCCGCTTGGCTCACCAATCTCTTGTATTCCCGCGTACGTCCGAGACGCCTCTTCGGAACCGTGATCTTTTGTTCTGCTCTGGTCACGATAAGAGCGGTGGCATGGGGCCTGTTTCAACTCAGCCGTTTGTTTGGCACCCGACCCAGCAACTCGCGCCACGCTGTCGATGAAAGAAGGGGGCAACGCCGTGCATTGCATACACCAAGGTAAAGGCGATGCCATTCTCTTCATCCACGGCATGCCTACCAACCGCATGCTGTGGGGCGGCATCATCGAACAACTCTCGAGCCATCACCGATTGTTTTGCCGTCGACCTGCCCGGCATGGGAGAAACACCATTCATTTCATATGGGCCCGGTTATCTTGATCGCCTGGCAAAGCAGATTGAGTTGCTTCGTATTTAGCACGGCGTAAAGAAATGGCATGTAGTTGGACACGATGCCGGCTCTGCCATCGCCGTTCAGTACGCGACCCGCTTTTCACAACGTGTGGCGTGCCTTGTGCTCATGTCCCCGGCGATCTTTCCGGAGCTCAAGCCGTTTTTCCTTCTCAATCCGCTCCGCAAACCCCTGATCGGAGAAGTGCTGGCTCCGTTGTTGCATTTCGCTTTCTGGAAGGTTGCGATGCGTCGAGCCCTTGTCGGCGAATCGAACGACATACTGCGCCGCGCGTTTTATGAACCATTCTCCGGCCTGACTGGCGTTTGGCAACTCATGCGACTCGTACGTTGGGGCAAACCTGAAGATATGTTGGGTGAAATCCCGACAAAGCTCGCAGCGTTACTGATGCCAACGCTGCTCTTCCACGGATCACGCGATGTTTTGCCTGCCTCCTTCGCAGAGCGAGCAGCTTCGCTCATTCTGCACTCAAGAGTGGTCACGCTCGACGCGGGACACTTTATTCCTCTCGACAAACCGAAGGACATCGCAGTCTGCCTTCGCAGTTTCTTTGCAGAGCACCGCACCACGATGGCCCCTCCCACCCGAGCCCGCAAGCTCAAAAAGCGGAGTGCTCATTTGCGAACCGTAGTTGCAGAACCGCTGTGCTTGGAAGAACATCGATCCGTCGCGATTGTTTCATAGTCCGGGTCGGTCTACCGAGCGCGTTGGCTTCAACGAACCATGCTGCTCTCTGGGGTCTGCTCTGTTCCAAAGCGCCGCGCGCGAGATGGCGGAAGTGCGTGTGAGTCGAACACACCGTCGTCCGTTAAGAACGACCACCGGTTTTGAAGACCGGGAGGATCACCGGAGCCTAAGCACTTCCTGCATTACAGCGAACACATTGCCTGGAAAGCGCCGCGCTCAGCCTACTATGGTATCTAAACACAAGCAGCGAGGCGGCGCATTGAAAGCTTTTACAACAGTGCGATATGCTCGGTGGCTCTGTCCTCAGACCTTACGCGCTCGGAAAGGGAACTCCAGCAATTCTCCTTCGGTAACAGGTCCTCCAGCGAACGAAGTACACTTTCTAGAATCGTAGATAACCGATGGAGAACAGCGAGCAGGCAAGGAACAGTTCGGACACCAGCAACCTATACAGGCTGCTTCCGTCCGTCAATGATCTTTTACTCAGTCCAGACGTGGCCGCATTACTGCAGGTCCATTCGCGCAGTGCGGTACTCGATTCGTCGCGAGCGGTTCTGCTGCGCGTCAAACAGCAGATCGCGGACGGGCAACACACTCAAGGGAGCCTCACGATGCTTCTCTCATCGCTTAATCTCGCTGTCGCCGACGAACTACGCCACGCAGCGCAGTTCTCGTTACGGCGTGTGATCAACGCCACGGGCGTTATTCTCCATACCAATCTCGGGCGCGCCCCGTTAAGCGCCTCCGCACTGGAACGCATCCGCCAAACCGCAGCGGGTTACTCGAATCTGGAATTCGATCTCGAAAGCGGCGAACGAAGCCCTCGCGATACTCATGCCGAACAACTTCTTTTGCGGCTGCTGAAAACCAAGGTTGGTGCCATGATCGGAGAGATGGCGGAGACGCCGCGAGCTGCGGTGGTCGTCAACAACTGTGCGGCGGCCACTTTCCTCGCGCTGAACTCCATTGCAGAAGGCACCGAAGTCCTCGTCTCTCGCGGTGAGCTCGTCGAAATCGGTGGCGGCTTCCGCATTCCCGAAATTCTCGCTAAATCTGGCGCCCGCATGCGCGAGGTGGGCACCACGAATCGTACCCGGCTCGCCGACTACGAGAGTGCGATTTCTCCAGAGACAGGCCTCATCCTTCGCGTTCATCAGTCTAACTTCAGCATCGAGGGGTTCGCTGCGCGGCCTGCTCTTGATGAGCTAGTCTCCCTCGCCAGACGCAGGAAGATTCCCTTGTTCGATGACCAGGGTACCGGGTTGCTTTTCTCGCTCGACGATCTCGGAGTGCGTTCGGAACCGACTCTGCTCGACAGCTTTCGTTTTGGCTCGGACCTGATTGCGGCTAGCGGAGACAAGTTGCTCGGAGGACCCCAGTGTGGTCTGCTCGTTGGCAGGGTGGACCTCATAGAACGCATTCGCAAGAACCCTCTGCTGCGTACCTTCCGCGTGGACAAGCTTACCTATGCCGCGCTCGAAGCAACACTCATGGATCACCTGATCGATCGCGCGGATTCAATTCCAATCGTGAAGATGCTGCATGCGACTTCGGGCGAGATCTCGCAGCGATGCGAGCGGATTGCGGTCCATCTGATCTCCGATTTTCTATCCGCCAAAGTAGTTCCAGTTCAAAGCCTCATTGGTGGTGGAACAGCACCAGGCGCACGTTTAAAAAGCTCAGCCGTAGCTCTGCGTCATCGCTCGCTCTCGCCCCAGGCGTTGCTATTGGCGTTACGAAGACTCGATCCCCCGATAATCGGCCGAATCAGTGATGACAATGTCCTACTGGATCTGCGCACCGTGGAGCCTGAGTTCGACGCGAAATTGATATCTCTGCTTGAGCAACTAGCGCAGGGGCACCAACGGTTCTGATCCCCTCGCTCCCGGCGGGAACTAGACCGCCGCGACTTCTTCGAACGATTCTTCTCAATGATTATGCCAATCAAATCCATCGTCATCGGAACGGCCGGCCATATTGACCATGGCAAGACGACACTGGTTCATGCGCTTACCGGTGTTGATTGTGATCGCTTCTCTGAAGAGAAACGGCGCGGCATAACCATCGACCTTGGATTTGCGTCTCTTGATGGCATAGCCAAAGACAACGCACCGCTGCGAATCAGCTTTGTCGATGTGCCAGGACACACGCAATTCATCCGTAATATGCTTGCCGGTGCCGGTTGCGTGGATGCAATATTGCTCGTCATTTCCGCGGAAGAGGGCATCAAACCGCAAACCGAAGAACATCTGGCCATCTGTAGTCTGCTCGGAGTGCGACGAGGACTCGTAGCTGTGACCAAGGTCGATGCTGTAAGTCCAGAACGGCTGGAAACAATCTTATCTGAGATACGGTTGTTCCTACATAGCTCTTTTCTAGGCCAATGCCACGCGGCGATTATCCCTGTAAGCGCGCGGACTGGAGATGGACTCGAAGATCTTCGCCGCGAACTTTTCTGCCTTGCTGAGGAGACAACGCTAGGCAATCCCGACTATCTGTTGCGTCTTCCCCTCGATCGAGCTTTTGTGATGAAGGGATTCGGCACGGTCGTCACCGGCACGCTGCTCTCAGGGGCGCTGCAAACAGGGCAATCTCTTACGCTCGAACCCGGCGGCCGCATCTCTCGGGTGAGAGGGATGCAGGTTCATGGCCGCTCTGAAGAGCATGCAAATGCCGGTTGCCGTATAGCTCTCAACTTGTCCGGCGTCGAGGTTTCTGAGGTGTCGCGCGGCCAAACCCTGGTCGAGCAGCATACGTTTAGCGCGGTGACGGCCATCGATGTGGAGGCAACTTTGCTGCCCGGTTGCGCGGGCTTGAAGCATCGTTCCAAGATCCACTTCCACGCGTTCACCTCGGACACGCTGGCAACCGTCTCGCTCTACAGTTACAGCGCAGTGGAACCGGGAGAGCGGCGATTGATGAGGCTCAAACTCAGCAAACCGGTAGTGCTCCTGCCCGGTGACCGCTTCGTACTGAGGCAAGCTTCGCCAGCCACAACCATTGGCGGTGGCC
>JGI12635J15846_10002449_pt1 | contig 16240 bp, 15 predicted proteins | sample BlaSpr_A8_OM2_M2_FD_15846 | JGI IMG/M metagenome (IMG submission 15846) | reverse complement strand
CCTTCGCGCCCCAGTAGCGCGCGACTTCCAGGCAGTGCCGGTTCGCGTCGGATCCGCCGCCGAGCAGGACCCCGTCGCTTCCGTCTGCCGGAAAACCGACGAGCTCCATCAGCCAGCGGATGGCCGCCTGCTCCACGTATATAGCCGCGTAATTACCGCCGGCGCCGCTCGTATTGGTAACCGCCGAGGCAAATGCCGCGAGCATGCTCAGCTTGGACGCGGCGGGATCAACGAATGCGGCGAAACACGGATGATTCTGTCCCCGGCCATACGGCAGTACGAGCCGGAGAAAGTCTTCAATGACATCCTCGGCGGCCGATCCCTCAGCGGGGATTTCCATTTTCTCTAGCTCTCGCCGCACTTCCGTCGGCAAGGGCTGGTAAACCGGCTCTTGGGGAAGCTTGTCCAGGTAAACGGCAAGCGTGTCCACGAGTCGATGGCCCAGGTCACGGAAGGTCATGTCGTCCATTGCCAGCGGCGACGGAACTGTGCTGTAACCCCCAGGCCCGCGGGTCGCGCCAGCAGGGGTAGGCGATCCCATAGATGGGAACTCCCTTCGGTCCGGGAATACAGTTCCAGGAGCACTGTATCCGTGTGTGAGCCGCCATTCCCGCACCCCACGGCAGGTAAACGACACAAGCCGCTAACGGCTTAAGAAAATGCCAGTAATGAACGGCTAATGAATGGCCTGCAGACTCGGGCCCCGGCGCGTCGCGATATGGCCCGCGCAATGGCCGGGCGTCCCGCTGCCATCCAGGCAGGAACGGCGTGTCAGCCGGTGATCCAGGGCCGGAGTTTGCCCGGGTTTCGCACCGCCCAGATGTGGGTGATCCGGTCTTCGGCGATCCGGAACGCGAACACCGTCACGGTGACGCCATACTGCTGGGCGACCAGGCCAGGCTGGCCGTTGACCGTGCGTTCCAGGAACGTCACGCTGTCGGGTGCCCGCTGCACCAGATCGGCCAGGTACCGCGCGATCTCCTCGGCGCCTTCGACCGGGTGGAGCGTCGCGCTGACGCGCCCGCCGCCGTCGGCGGTCACCTTGGCACCGGGGTCCAGGAGGCCGACGAGCGTCCCGACATCCCCGGCCTCCAGCGCCCGTTTGAACTCCCTGACGACGCCGGCCTGCCGGGCAGTCGGGGTGGGGGGCGCCTGCGATGCGCGGATGCGGCGGCGGCCCGAGGAGGCCAGCTGGCGGCATGCGGCCCGTACGGCCGGTGATCTCGGCCACCTCGGCGAAGGGGTAGCGGAAGACATCGTGCAGAACGAACGCGACGCGCTCGGCCGGGGTCATCGATTCGAGCACGACCAGGAACGCCATGCTGACCGACTCGTCGAGGGTGACCCGGTCGGCCGGGTCGGCCGCGATGCCAGCCGGCCGGCCGCCGGGCCACTCCGCTGGCTCGGGCAGCGGCTCGGGGATCCATTCGCCGACGTAGCGCTCTCGGCGGGCGCGCGCAGAGCCGAGCAGGTCCAGGCAGATGCGGCTGGTGACCGTCGTCAGCCAGGCGCCCGGGGAGTCGATGGCGTCCTGCCTGGCCCGGGACATGGCGTACCAGCGGGCGTAGGCCTCCTGCGCCGCGTCCTCGGCCTCGGCGGGCGAGCCCAGCAGCCGGTAGGCGACATTGATCAGCCGCGGCCGCTCGCTCATGATCGCGCCCGGTTCAGGCTCGGGCCCGCCGCCCCCTGGCTCAGCCGGGGTGCTCATGGTGGCAGCACGGATCTTCGTCCGTTGCGCCGCGCGGCCTGGCGTGGTTGCGGTGCCGCCCGCGGGGGGGCTGAGGGCGGCACCGCAAGTCTGTCGCCTGGAGCGAATTCTGCAGCGTCTTTCAGATGTCGATCCAGCCGTGCTTTCGCGCGCACTCCAGCATGCTCTCGCGCACCTGGAGAATTTGCTGACCGGTCAGCGTCGGCGCGTTGACCAGCAGGAGTTCTGCCACCTCCTGGCTGAACTCCTCTCGCGAGAGCACATCGCACATTGGTTCGTCGTCGGGAGCATGAACACGGCCGGGCACGTCTTCGTTGCGTGCTTGCGTACCTGGAGTATGTAGCGCTCCCGCCGACGGGGCAACCGCAACAGCCTGCGATGCTGCAGGCTGCTGCGATGCGGGACCGTCAGGCTTTGATGCAGGCCTGGGCGAAGTAACAGAATCATCGTCCAGGTCAGAGTCATCGGGAATGCTTCGCGCCGCGAACGCTTTTCGCCCGCGGTCGCCCGCCATGACCTTGAACTCAATCCGCACGCCCGGGCTGAGCTCGTCCGAGTCGCCTTCGTACACCGATGCGTGCAGAAAAACATCCTCGCCGCCGTCGTCCGCCGCGATAAACCCGTAGCCGCGTTCCTTGTCGAACTGCAGCACCCGTCCGGTAGCCAATCTATGCCCACCTCCGCCTCGCCAGCCGTCCCAGCAACACACCTCGTTCACAGGCTAGCCCGCAGGCACCACGATGGCATTCTTCACCCGCCCTAGCACGGCTGGGCGCCCGTGCGAAGACGCCGGACTGCTGACGGCAGCGTGCGGCAGTATGTCCGGCATGGCAGTTGCACGCCAGGCCGTGCCGGGTGGCCCGGCGGATTCGGTGCTCGAGGCGGTTCTCGAGCGCGTGACGTACGCGAATGAGGAGACCGGCTACACCATCGCCCGGGTCGCGGCCGACCGCAGCGGCCCCGACCTGCTGACCGTGGTGGGGCCGCTTGCAGGTGCCCAGGTCGGCGAGAGCCTGCGGCTGACCGGCCGGTGGACGTCGCATCCCCGTTACGGCCGGCAATTCGAGGTGCGGTCCTACTCGACCGTCCTTCCAGCAACCATCCAGGGAATTCAGCGTTATCTGGGATCCGGGCTGATCAAGGGCATCGGCCCGGTCATGGCCGAGCGCATGGTTGCGCACTTTGGCACCGACATCCTGCGCGTCATCGATGAGGAGGTGCAGCGCCTTGCCGAGGTGCCGGGTGTGGGCCCCAAGCGCACGAAGATGGTCGCCGCGGCGTGGCAGGAGCAAAAGGCGATCAAGGATGTCATGGTCTTCCTGCAGAGCGTCGGGGTGTCGACCTCGCTGGCGGTGCGCATCTACAAGCAGTACCGGGACAGCGCCATAGACGTTGTCCGCGGCGAGCCCTACCGGCTGGCCGCGGACGTGTGGGGGATCGGCTTCAAGACCGCCGACACGATAGCCCGCGCGGTCGGTATCGCGCACGACAGCCCGGAGCGCATCAAAGCCGGGCTCCAGCACACCCTGTCTGAGGCGGCCGACGACGGCCACTGCTTCCTGCCAGCGCCCAACCTGCTCACCGATGCCGCGAAGATCCTCGACGTGGACCGCGAGCTCATCGGCCCGTGCCTGGACGAGCTCGCGGCCGGGGAGGGCGTGGTCAGCGAGACCGTTGCGCAGGGTGATCAGGAGCTGCCCGCCGTCTACCTTGTGCCCTTTCACCGGGCCGAGCGTTCGCTGGCCTCTGGACTGCTCGATCTGCTGCATGCGGGCCAGGACCGGATGGCGGCATTCCAGCAAGCGGACTGGGACCGGGCGCTGGCGTGGCTGCGCAGCCGCACCGGTGCCGACCTCGCCACGGAGCAGCAGGAGGCGGTGCGGCTGGCGCTGACCAAGCGGGTGGCGGTGCTGACCGGCGGCCCAGGCTGCGGCAAGAGCTTCACGGTCCGCTCAATCGTTGAGCTCGCCAAAGCCAGGAAGGCGAAGATCGTGCTGACCGCGCCGACCGGCCGGGCCGCCAAACGGCTCGCGGAGCTCACCGCGCACGAGGCCACCACCGTGCATCGGCTGCTTCAGCTGCAGCCGGGCGGGAACCCGAAGTACGACAAGGACAACCCGCTGGACGCCGACCTGGTCGTGGCCGACGAATCCTCCATGATCGATCTGATCCTGGCGAACAAGCTGGTGCGGGCCGTCCCCCGCGGCGCTCATCTGCTGCTGGTCGGGGATGTGGACCAGCTTCCGTCGGTAGGAGCCGGGGAGGTGCTGCGCGACCTGCTCGCCGCCGATGAGGTGATCCCCCGGGTGCGCCTGACGAAGATCTTCCGGCAGGCCCAGACGTCCGGGATCGTGGTGAACGCGCACCGGGTCAACGCCGGGTCGCCGCCGCGGCTGCGCGACTTTCCGGACTTCTACTGGTTCGCCTGTGACGACACCGAGCAGACCGCGGCCCTGACCGCCGACATCGTCGCGAATCGCATTCCGCGCCGCTTCGGCATGGACCCGCGCCGCGACATCCAGGTGCTGGCGCCGATGCACCGCGGGCCGGCCGGCGCTGGCAACCTCAACGTCCTGCTCCAGCAGACGCTGACCCCGTACCGCGACGGGCAGCCCGAACGCCGGTACGGCGGCCGGGTGTTCCGCATCGGGGACAAGATCACCCAGTTGCGCAACAACTATGACAAGGGTGCCGCCGGGGTATTCAACGGCACCATCGGCGTGATCACCGCGATTTCCCTGGAAGACGGCAATCTCACCGTGCTCACCGACGAGGCCGAGAGCCTTGACTACGGCTTCGATGAGCTCGACGAGCTTGCCCACGCCTACGCCACCACCATCCACCGCTCACAGGGCAGCGAATATCCCGCGGTCGTCATCCCGCTCACCACCAGCTCATGGATGATGCTGCGCCGCAATCTCCTATATACCGCGATCACCCGGGCCAAGAAGCTGGCCGTCCTTGTCGGATCGGAGCGCGCGCTGGCCGCCGCCGTCCGCACCCCCGGCGCCGGACGCCGCCACACCGGACTCACCTATCGCATCAACGGGATGGGCCCCGCTGGCTCGGCTACCTGAGCGACTGAGTCAGCGTGGCAGAACCGGTGCCGAACCGGAGATGCCCCAGGGCACCGTTCACCATTGGGACGTAAGGCGGAACGTGGCCGCAGCCGACCTCGGCGATGATTGGCACGCCGACCCTGGCAAGCGCATCGACCACCGCCTCCTGCTGAGTGAGGGTCGGGCTATCCGGGGCGAACGTGCTGGCGACGAGGATCGCCTTGGCCTCGGCAAAAAAGCCGGCCAGCCGCATCCCGTGCAGGCTCCGGCACACGCTGAAGGCATCGTCACCGGCCGCCTCGAGGTAGACGATGAGACCCTCCGGTGCGTGTTGCCGCGCGAACCGGGCAACGTCACCCTGTGGAGTGGCCGCGAGATGGCGCACGGCTTCGATGCAGCCACCGACGAGGCGCCCGGTGACGTCCGCTGGGCCGTCACCGTCGAGCCGGACCCACCGCCCGCTCTGCGTGAACGATGCACCCGGACCAAAGGCGATGATGTCGGGCCAGGTGAGAACCTGCCCGCTCAGTTTGTAGGGCGTGTTCATCAGGTTGTTGGTGTGCAGCGTCGCGATTCCGGTGCGCAGAGTCATCGGCAGAAGGAGAGTCGAGATGTCGGAGAACCCGACGAACCAGGTCGGGTCCGCCGCGGCGACCGAATCCCAGTCCAAAAAAGGCAGCAGGTCGATGGCGGTCTCGCCACCGCGCGGCGGAACCACTGCGCGGATGCGTGGGTCGGTGAGCATGGCCATCAGCTCTGCCGCTCGCTCTTCCGCCGGGGCGCTGATGTGCGACGTCCCATCCATGCATTCACCAATGACAACGTCATATCCGCGGTTGCGGACCGCCCTGACGGCTTGCTCGAGATGGTCTCGTTCCCGGCGCTCCACGCCTTTGGAGGGAGATGTCACGCCCACGCAGTCGCCTGATCGCAGCGGGGCCGGGAACCTGATTGCCATGCCCTCATCCTGATTGGGTCAGGCGCTTGCCTGCGACACCAATGAGGCAGCGTGCAAGTGGAGAGAGCCCGCAGTTGGACGATGGCTGGGATTAATCGGAGGAGCCGGCCTGTGGCAGCGCCGCGGGGTGCTGTTCGCTGACTGCCGGAGGCACTTCGGGCGAGGGCAGTAGCGAGAGCAATGGGCCGGTAAGAGCAGTGGTGATCAGCGCCATAAGAACAAGGACGCTAAAGACCCGCTGATCGATGAGCCCAGCGCTCAGCCCAAGATCGAGGGCAATGAGTTCCGTCAGCCCTCTCGTGTTGATCAGCACCGCGACGATCGCAGAGTCCCGCGGACGCAGGCCGCCAATACGGGACGCCGCGTACGCGGGGACGAGCTTACCGGCGATTGCGATCGCGCACACGAGCGCCAGTACGGCGAATGCCGTCCCGTCCAGGGACCCCACGTCCAGAGACAGGCCTGTGACGACGAAGAAGAGAGGCAGGAACAGACCACCGATCTCTTCCATAGGCCGGAGGATTTCAGCATCACGGCTCCCGTCGGCCGTTGGCATCGCGATACCGGCCAGGAATCCGCCGAACACTGGATGCAGGCCCAGCGAGGCCGTAACCCATGCACTCCCGAGCGCGAGAGCCAGGGCCAGCGGCAGCTGGTTCGAGAGCACCGAGCGCCGGCGGCTCATCCACCAGCCCAACCCTGGGCGCACAACCAGCAGCATTATCGCCACGAAACAGCCGAACAGCACCAGAGTCCTGAGCACTGAGCTGCCGGGCTTGTGCTGTGCACCTGCGATAGCCACAGCCAGCACCAGCCACGCAGACACGTCCATGAGTCCGGCAGCGGCGGTCGCTGTGGTGCCGGGGACACTGCCGGCGATCCCGCGTTCACGCACGATTGCTGCCAGCACCGGGAGGGCGGTGATGGCCAAGGCCACGCCCATGAACAGGACGAATGGGCGGCCGATATGGGACTGACCCAATGCGGCAAATTCCGACTTGAAGAGCAGTACTGCCCCGGATCCGAGTGCCATCGGCACAAGCAGTGCGCTAGCCGCTATGAGCACCGCGACCCGGCGTCCTCCGTGCAATGACCGCCGGTCCAGTTCGTACCCCACGACGAACATGAAGAGCACGACGGCAATCTGCGCAAGGACGTTCAGGACCTTGAGCTCTGCGGGTGGGAAGATCCGGCTCGTCAAATGACCGGGCAAGCGGCCGAGAAGGGTCGGGCCGAGCAGGATGCCCGCCACGATCTGGCCGACGACGATTGGCTGGCCGCATCGCCGGGCTGCGAGGCCGAAAAGCCACGAAACGACGAGTACCAGCGCGACTTCACCAATGACATCAGCGATCAGGGCATTCATGCTTCCTTACCTCAGCCATTTGCCGGACTAACACGGGCAGACTAGCGGAATAAGGGGGCCAGCCGAAATGGCCGCGAACGAGCTGCGCGAGCGCGGGGAGTCGGCCGGTGAAGGCCGCCGCTTAGCGGATGCGACGCTGAAAAGTCCCATCGCGACCTGGCGGCCGCGACTGCTCCGCCGCAATGATGGTGGGGCGCAGCCTGCTCTACGGCGCGGTCACCCGGGCCAAGCCTTCTGCGCTGAGCCATTGCCCCTTTGCGGCAACATCCGGGCAGGCCTTCCGGTCCTCCGTATACTGCCAGCAGCACACAGCGTGATCAGCGTCTCCATATGGAGTAGTAGCCACATGTCCGATGTCGTAACAGATCCGAGCCTGTCCGTTGCCTACCGGGCACTTGAGCGGCGGCGAGAAGAGGTTATTGCGGCGCGCGACCGCATAGCGGCAGAGCTGAAGAAGCTCGACGCTGCGCTTGAGGCACTGCAAACTCTGGCGGAAAACGTTCCAGAGGCTGCCAGGGCCGATGGCCAGAAGGCCGCACAGCCAGCCGCCGAGGCCGCGGAGGCGCCGTCCAAAGCCGCGGCTAAGCCTGCGGCGGCGGCTAAGCCTGCGGCGGCTAAGCCTGCAGTTGCGGCCGCGCCGGCTGCGGCGGCCAAGCCCGCAGCTGCGGCCGCGCCGGCAGCGGAGGCCGGGAGGGCTGCAGACCGCAAGGCTCGTGTCATCGAGTTCCTGCTCGAGAACCCGCGGCAATGGCTCACATCGTCCGAAATCGCGGTGCTGACGGAGGGCAAGAACATCTCGGGGACCCAGCGAAATGCTGTCTCAGAGACGCTGCGTCGGCTGCTGCGCCGGGGGGCCGTGCAACGAGACGACAAGAGCAGGCCGGTCAAGTACCGCGCGGTCTCGGCAGCCCTGCGCGAGCTCCTGCTCAGCGGGCAATAGCCCTTCGCCCCGGCCGCGGCCGATCCTCACCCGGGTCGGCGGGTTCACGCGCGGTCAGTGGCATGACCTGAGGCTGCGGCAAAGTCAGCAAGCGGCCGTCGGCCATGACGTTGAGCCCGCACCGAGAGTTCGCCACCGCACACGGGCATGCGCGCGGCGCTCGCCCGGCTTGAGCGAGCGCAGATGCCCATCCTCGCGAGACAGCGCGGCGTCCCGCAATAACCGCAGGACGTGACCGGCAGCATCGCGCACTGCAGGCTGCGCGCCGCTGCCGGGTCCCGCCCTGACGGGCGATGTTGTTTCACTATCGCTTATTGCAGCTTGAGCCCGATGTGACATGGGAACGTCGGCAGCTCGTCAATGACCGGTGCGCCGAACGGCCGCCGGACTTTCGTCGCTGCCAGTGCCTGCCGGACATATTCGGAATTAATAACCAATTCGATACAGTCGCAGCGGTCGGCTTGCTCGCCGTTAGCGCCGATGAGCACGCGAAAAGATATCTTTCCGTCAAGCTCCGGCGTAATCGTCATGGCACCGTCTATGATGCCCGGGATCTCAGGAAGTGCCGTCATGATTGCGCCCGCCTCCGCTTCGAACATTTGGGCTGCGACCTGTCAAGGCGGTGTTCAACCAATGTGGTGCAGCAGTTGAACGTGAAAAGCAGATTATATATTGCCGATAGAATAACCATGACAATAGCTGGCCATTGGCAAGAGGCGGTCACGGAATGCCCTACGTATCCACCAACGGCATCAGCTTGGCATACGAGCGCACTGGACGTGGCGAACGCGTGCTCCTGATCATGGGCCAGGCGGCCGGCGGGAATGTCTGGTCGATGTACCAGGCCCCTGCCCTGGAAAGTGCTGGGTACGAGGTAATCACATTCGATAACAGAGGCGTGCCGCCGTCGGACGTGCCACCCGGAGATTATTCGCTGGCCGACCTCGTGGCGGACGCGGAGGGGCTGATCGAGAAACTGGACGCAGCGCCGTGTCGGCTGGTCGGGACCTCACTGGGCGCGATGGTGGCCACCGAACTGGCCGTCAGCAGGCCGGACCTCGTGAGCTGTTGCGTGCTGATGGCGATGCGCGCTCGATCGGATGCGGCTCGTCGGGCGATATCGGCTGGGGAAAGGGCGCTAAGCGGCGTCGGCATTCCGTTGCCGCCGGCCTATGAGGCCATGGTGGCGGTGCTGCAGGACTTCTCTCCGGCAACCGTGAATGATGACGCGGCGGTCTCGGCCTGGCTGGATATCTTTGAGATGTCCGCGGCCCGCAGGGCTGCTGCTGGAGGGCAGGCTGCGATCGACGTCACATCCGACCGCCGTGACGCGCTACGGGCTGTTACGGTCCCGTGCCGGGTGATCGCCTTCTCTGATGACTTAATGTGCCCTCCGCATCTATGCGCCGAAGTGGCCGAAGCGATCCCGGACTGCGACTATGTCGAGATTGGTTCCTGCGGACATCTCGGTTACCTGGAGCGTCCGGACGAGGTTAATTCGGCAATCATCGAATTTCTCGACAAGAATCGGTGCGGTTCTTCGCAGCGCTGTTCAGCTGCCGACGCACCGCAGTTGAACGGCGATCAGCCGCCTGGCCGTAACTTGACAAGATTACAAACTGAGTGATATTGGCAGCTCGGCAAGGGTTTTCTCTGTTATGCAAGCCCGGCGTGTTAGGTATGATTACGGCGATAGTTCTAGTCGTGGTAGCTATCAGCGAAGGGAATGCCAGTGGCGACGAATCCTTTTGAAGATCCCGATGCCAAGTATCTCGTCTTGATCAACGACGAAGGGCAGCATTCTCTGTGGCCGGTGTTCGCGGATGTCCCCGACGGCTGGGAAATCATCTTCGGTGAAGACGGCCGCCAGGAATGTCTGGATTTCATAGAGAAGAACTGGACAGATATGCGGCCAAATAGCCTTATCCGGCAGATGGAGGCGGATGCCGCGGCGAGGCAAGGAGATACCCAGGGGAACGGCCAGTCGAGCAACGGGTCCGCGCGGGCGAAACCGAAGAAGACGGCTGCCAGCAAGAAATAGCTGATCCGGCGCCGGGTGAGCGAGCGGAGAGGGCTGCGATGGCTGCGCAGGACATCGAGTATGTCGAGCTGTACACGAGCGACATGCCGTCGGCAGTTGACTACTTTGTGTCGTCCTTCGGGTTCACGCTGCTGGCGGAGGCGGTAGGCGAGGGCAGCCGATCGTTGCTGCTGCGGCATGGGACTGTACAGCTGGTCGTGACGGCCGGCCGCGGGACCGAGGAGTTCATCGAGGCACACGGCGACGGGATCGCGGACGTCGCCTTCGGATGCGACGACCCCGCGCGGACCTGCGAACGGGCCGTGGCGGCGGGCGCCTCGATGATCGACTCGGCACCCGGCAGGCTGGTCGTCTCGGGGCTGGGTGACTCGCGCCACTCGCTGGTGCATCGCTGCGCCGGCGCTAGCCTGCCCAGCGATCGGATGTGGAAGCCGATCTCACGAGCGTCGGCGAGACCGGGCCGGATCTGGCTGCTCGATCACGTCGCCATCCTCGTCGAGGGCGGGACGCTGCGGAGCTACGCGGATTTCTACACCGAAGCCTTCGGGCTCGCTCGCTATTCGGATGAGTATATCGAGATTGGCGAGCAGGCGATCGACTCGGTTGTCGTCCGCAGCCCGTCCGGCGGCATCACATTTACCATTCTTGAGCAAGACCAGGCCAAGAAGCCGGGGCAGGTGGAGGGGTTTATTGCGCGCTACGGGGGGCCGGGTGTCCAGCACCTCGCTTTCCTTGTCGATGATATTGTTACGGCGGTTCGTGAGTTCGGCAGCCAGGGAGTGGAGTTCCTGCGCAGCCCGAACTCTTATTACGATATGCTCGCGGGGCGGCTGCCGGGCATTACCGCGGAGATAGCAGACCTGCGCGCCACGAGCGTGCTCGCGGATCGCGACGAATGGGGCTATCTCCTGCAGCTGTTCACGCGATCGCCGTATCAGCGGAATACCCTCTTCTACGAGCTCGTGCAGCGCCGCGGTGCCCGCGGGTTCGGCGCAGCGAACATCAAGGCCCTCTATGAGGCCGTCGAGCGTGACGGGTCCGGTGCCGCCGGATGAGCGAGTTAATCGCGACGTCCGCGGCTACTTCCCTGCGGAAGGAAGACCTGCACGCCAGCCTGTCCGACCCCGTCCTGGACACGATGAACTTTCTGAACGAGATCACCTTCCGCTACCCGAAGGCGATCTCGTTCGCCCCAGGCCGTCCATACGACGGCTTCTTCGACACCGAGCAGATCTTCACGCACATGCGCCGCTACCTCGACCATCTGGCGGAGCACGGCAGCTCGCCCGAGCAGATCCGCGCCGCGATGTTCCAGTACGGTCCCACCGCGGGGCAGATCCGCGAGCTCATCTCGTCCTCGCTTCGCGTGGACGAGAACATCGACGTTCCGGCCGAGTCAATCGTGCTCACCGTGGGCTGCCAGGAGGCGATGCTGCTCGCACTGCGCGCGCTCTTCTCCGGACCGGACGACGTGCTCCTGGTCTCCAGTCCGTGCTATGTGGGGATCACCGGCGCGGCGAGCCTGCTGGATGTGGCGGTGGTCGCCGTGGAAGAGCGGGAGGACGGATTCCGCTGCGCCGATCTCGACCGGGTGATTAGTGCCGAGCGGGCTCGCGGCCGCCGCCCGCGCGCCTTCTACATTGTGCCCGACCACTCCAATCCGGCCGGGACCACGATGCCGCTGGAAACCCGCGGCGAGCTCCTCGACCTGGCCGCGCACCATGGCATCCTGATCGTGGAGGACAGCCCGTACCGGATGGTGAGTCCAGGGCCGCACCTTCCGGCCCTCAAATCGCTCGATCGCCACCGTCGGGTCATCCATCTGGGCTCCTTCGCCAAGACGGCCTTTCCCGGTGCCAGGGTCGGGTTCGCGGTGGCGGACCAGCCCGTGACCGACGCGGCCGGGCACACGGGCCTGCTCGCGGACGAGCTCGCCAAGATCAAGAGCATGGTGACCGTTAACACGCCGGCGCTCAGCCAGGCTGTGATCGCGGGCATGCTCCTCGCCTGCGACGGGCGGATCTCCGAGCTGAACACGCAGCAGGCGGCGTACTACGCGCGTGCAATGCGGTCTACCCTCCGGCAACTCGACCTTCGCTTCCCGTCCCCCAAGCGGGGTGCCCTAGGGGTGCGCTGGAATGAGCCGGACGGAGGATTCTTTCTGACGATTCGCGTCCCGTTCCACGCGGACAATGCCGCGCTGGCGCGATCGGCCGAAGACTTCGGGGTCATCTGGACGCCGATGTCATATTTCTATCCTCAGGGTGGGGGAGAGTGCAGCCTCAGGCTGTCCGTCAGCTATCTATCAGAGGAAGACATTGCCAATGGGATTGCCCGCCTAGCGAGCTTCATAGAAGCCGAAAGGAAGGTGAACTGAAGTGGTCACAGCAACACGATGTGTGCGCAGTCAGCGTCGCCGGTGGGGGTGGACGTACCGATGAGTATGAGCGCGAGTCTTACCCTGCCCTCTGCAGNGAGTGCGACAGAGCCTGGCCTCCAGCATTCCGTTCGCACTCCTAAGATTGTCGGAGTTGGGACGGCCGTCGCCGGAGAATCCTATTCACAGCGGGACCTGCTCGAGATGTTCCGCATAACGGACTCGAGGATCCGTTCCGTTTTCCTCAATAGCGCCATTGAACGGCGTTACCTCTCGCTGCCGCCGGCGGGCGCTGACGGAGTCCGGGCCGATGAGACGCAGAAGGATCTGCTCGCCAAGCACAAGGCCTTGGCGCTCGACATGGGGGCGCGCGCGATCGAGGCGTCCCTGGCGAACGCGGGGGTGCAGATCGACGACATCGGTCATCTGTGCTGCGTCACCACGACTGGCTTTCTCACCCCGGGTCTGAGCGCCCTGCTGATTCACCAGATGGGGATCGCGCCCCGGTGCAGCAGGGTCGATGTCGTGGGCATGGGCTGCAACGCCGGGCTGAACGCGCTTGGTGTGACGGCAGCCTGGTCGGCGGCCCACCCTCACCAGCACGCGGTTCTGCTGTGCGCGGAGGCGTGTTCCGCCGCGTACGTGTTCGACTCGACGATGCGCACCGCGGTCGTGAACAGCCTTTTCGGCGACGGCGCGGCGGCGATCGTGCTCACCGGCGATGAGGCCGGCGACCGCCTGCTTCCAGGCCGCTGGGGGCCGCGGATCCTGTCGTTCGCCAGCCACATCATCACCGACGCGCTCGGTGCCATGCGCTACGACTGGGATAACTCGCAGAGCAAGTTCAGCTTCTATCTCGATCCGGATATCCCCTATGTGGTCGGCGCCCACGCGGAGCTGGTTGTCGGCCGCCTGCTGGCCGGGACCGGGCTGCGCCGCAGCGATATCAGCCACTGGATCGTGCACTCCGGAGGCAAGAAGGTGATCGACGCGATCAGGGTGAATCTAGGCCTCACCCGGCATGACGTGCGGCACACCATCGGTGTGATGCGCGACTACGGCAACCTGTCGAGCGGTTCGTTCCTGTTCTCGTATGAACGGCTGCTTCGCGAGGGTGTGACCAAGCCAGGGGATTACGGGGTGCTGATGACCATGGGCCCAGGCTCGACGATCGAGACGGCGCTGGTCCAGTGGTAACCGGGCAGCCCCACTTGTCGCTCCGGGTGGACGGCAGCCGTCCGCTGTCTGCGGGAACGGTGACCGAGTTCGGTGCGGTCTGCGACACGATCGAGGACGGTGACACCAGCGGGCCCGTGATCATCTACGTGTCGGGCGTGCCCGGGCCCGAATGCACGAGCGGCCTGTCCGTGGCCGTGGTGAGCAAGTGGGAACGGGCCCTGCGCCGGCTGGAGCGTCTGCCCGCGGGCACGATCGCGGTTGCCGAAGGCGATTGCGGCGGGCCAGCTCTGGACGCGCTGCTGGCTAGCGATTACCGAATCATGCCGGACTGGGCCAGGCTGATCGTTCCCGTCGTGGACGGAGCGACCTGGCCCGGCATGGCGCTGTACCGGCTCGCCCGCCAGGCCGCAGGTGCGGCGCAGGCTCGCAGGGCGGCACTGTTCGGCGCGCCCATCTGGGCCGCCGAGGCCCGGGCTATGGGTGTCATCGACGACATGGCCGACGACGTAACGATCTGTGCCAAGAAGGCAATGGAGCTGGCTGCCGCGGCTGGGGGCGCCGAACTGGCCATCAGGCGGCAGCTCGTTCTGGAGGCGGCGACTACCACCTTCGAGGACGCGCTGGGGACGCACCTCGCTGCCTGCGACCGGGCGCTGCGGCGGGCAGCCGCCGGGTCGGCGTAATGGCGCTGGCCCAGCACCAGGGCGACGCTGGGGCCGTGCGCGGAGACCTGGGCCGTGCGCGACAGACTCTGGCGGAGACCGCGAAGCGCGCCGGCGATGTGATCGCCTCGCTCCCGGAGCCCGCTGGACGATCCGCGGAGGAACGCGCGACCGCGGCCGAGGCGCACGATGCGGCACGCGCCGTCCGCTGTCAATTCCTGGACGTTCATGCCGAAGCGGTCTACGACGAGCTCACCGGCTGCCGGGGGCGCGATCTGCGGTTGCCGGAACTCGTGGAGTCCGCGGCAGCCGCGTTTCCCGGCCTGGTGCCGACGGCGGATCAGATGACGGTCGAGCGGTCGCGCGTGCAGGCCTGCAAGGAAGGCTGCGAGATCGACCAGGCTATTTTCCTGCGAGGAGTCCTGCGCTCGCCGCTGTCCGGACCGCATCTGCTCAACGCGATGTTGCGGCCGACTCCGCGAGCGCTCCGGCTGCTGCCTGAGTTCAGCCGCACCGGCGTGGCCGACCTTGGCTCCGTGCGGATGGAGCGCTGCGACGGCGCGGCTGAGCTGACGATGTGCCGGGATGATTGCCTGAATGCGGAGGACGCCCAGCAGGTCGAGGATATGGAGACCGCCGTGGACCTCGCTCTGCTTGATCCGGGTGTGCGGGTAGGCCTTTTGCGCGGCGGAGAGATGAGCCATCGCCGCTACCTCGGCAAACGAGTGTTCAGCGCCGGAATCAACCTCAAGGCGCTACACAGGGGCGCTATCTCACTGGTGGATTTCCTGATGCGCCGTGAGCTCGGCTACATCCACAAGCTGGTGCGGGGAATCCTCGTCGAGGGCAATCCGCGCTGGCAATTCCCGACGGCCGCGAAACCGTGGGTCGCCGCCGTGGACGGCTTTGCCATCGGCGGCGGGATGCAGCTGCTGCTCGTGTTCGATCACGTGATCGCCGCCTCGGATGCCTATTTCAGCCTCCCGGCCGCTCAGGAAGGAATCGTTCCCGGTGCCGCCAATTTGAGGCTGACCAGATGCCTAGGGCCGCGGCTATCTCGCCAGGTAATCCTGGGGGGGCGCCGGATCTGGGCGAGTGAACCCGCCGGCCGGCTGCTCGCGGATGAAGTCGTCGAGCCCGCCGAATTGCCGGAGGCGATCGAGAGATCTCTCGATCGCCTCCAGAGTCCGGCCGTGGCCGCTAATCGCCGCATGCTGAATCTCGCGGAGGAGTCATCGGATGAGTTCCGCCGGTACATGGCCGAGTTCGCGGTCCAGCAGGCGATGCGGCTCTACGGGGAAGACGTGATCGCGAAGGTTGGTCGCTTCAGCCCGAGTTGAACGGGGCAAGTGACCGTTGCCGATCACTGAAGATGCTCTATAAATTAGGGCGCAATGGCGCCATTAATTCTGGACTCAGGTGACGACCATCGTCACGGGAAGGTTACCCCATGAATGAATTGACCGAGCGATTGACGGTCGAGCAGCCGATCATTATGGGCGGATCGGATCCCAGCGTGGAGGAGCTTCGCGAGCGGACCGGCGAAATGGGATACGTGCTGGTCAAATTCACCCAGACGCGAGGCGGCACCGAACTAGGATTTCCGCTGGACCGCGACGCCACCGATCTCAGCGGGGCGAACTTCGACGAGGGTACCGGGACCGTGCACGTCGAGGGTCATCTGATCCTGAACGATGATCCAGTCCGCTGCATCGCCGACATCGACCTGGCAACGCTCAACGGCACCGGCCGGCTCGCGCTCGATGACAAAGCCCTGGCCGTTGTTACTGAATGATGACCCCAACGAGGGCTGCGCCCCGCGGGCGCAGCCCTCGTGGTTTTTGCTGGCTAAGCGCCCCTGGCGGCCGACGGGTCGATGATCCGCGCCCGCCCATCCAGTTCCTGGGCGAAGTCCTGCCACATCTTCGCGTACTGGCGGGCGAGCTGCAC
>JGI12635J15846_10002448_pt1 | contig 16244 bp, 10 predicted proteins | sample BlaSpr_A8_OM2_M2_FD_15846 | JGI IMG/M metagenome (IMG submission 15846) | reverse complement strand
CCGCCAAGCCAATGAAACCAGGGAACCATGCCGCTCGCGGTCGTCTGAGCCATCCACAGCGTCGTTTCGGCGGGTGACTTCGCGACGTGCCGCCAGGTGACCCGGCTGTTGCTGTAGGCGCCCGTGACATTGGTAATGGTGCGCCCCTGCATTACCGACTGCGCTACGCGGCCTTGCTGGGCGCAATCCCAGATCGGTGTGTCGCCCGAACGGCCCTGGTGGTCGGCATTAAACCAACTGGCCACCCCTGCAAGGTTTTTCACGTTCTTGACCGTGCGGATCCCGCCGCCCAAATTGCCTACGTACGTGGAATCGGACTTCTTTTCTTTGGCGATGGAATCCCATTGCTTCCATATTTCCTGGATTCGATCCATGTAGGTTTCGTAATACTTGCGATAGAGGGGATTTGCGGGATCGGTTTCCGACGGAGGGACGCCGCCGACCTTCTCGCGGTAAACTCTCTGGCAACTTTCGCAATAGCAGACATCGAGAGCCCCGGTGCTCGGCCAGCCGTTCGTAAAAAAACCGTCGACAGGATAACGCCGGTTAATCTCACGATAGATCGCGGGCATTTGCTCGGTGAAGTAGGTGCTGAACATGCACGTCTTGTAAAGCCAGGGTGACTCGTTATGTTTCCGGGGAGATCCGTTCAGGTTGCGTTCGAACCATTGCGGGCGTGCTTTGAACGCTTCTTCGTAAGCGTAATTACAATCCATGCGCGCGACGACCCTGATTCCGCGTGTCTTGGCCGCAGTCACCATATCTCCAAACAGATCGCGTGCGCCCAGAAACGGGCTGCGATGATGGTAGGGAACTGCGGTGGGATAAAACGCCACAATGCCACCTCCGTTGAGCAGCACGGCGTTGACCTTCAACGAGGCCCAGTAGTTCATCCACGCATTCGCGTCCATGGTCAGAGGATCGCGCTCGTTGAAGTTGATTTGCCCACACCGGCGCATTTCCGCGTACCACAAACGTCCTTCTCTTTGGAGTTTGAGGTCTGCGGCGGAGACCAACGACGCCGCAGTGATCGTCAGAAATTCCCGGCGCGTCAGATCGACAAGACCATGGCTTTTCTTGTTCATCCCTTCAACCCCATCCTTTCGATGGACGCAAGACCTAAGGTATTTTTCGACACAGTATACGCCGGTGTTTAGAGAACCGACGAAGCTCGGTACGACGAACTCCTCAGAGGGTTGGCAGTACGCAAACGGGCGAAGTCCGGTCCTTAAACTCTCAGGCGGGATTTCATATGTTGATGGCCGCTAGGATCGTCATAGATCGTGATCCTCAACCCTCCGTGGCCACGGCCAATCGCCTCTCCTCACTTCCGCAACGGAAAGGTATGAATGCTCAATCTGAAAGGCCCTTCCGATATAGCGAGGTCTCGGCATCCGGGTTACTCAGAATTCCAGTTTCAACGCTAACTGTAAGTCCCGATTGTCGTTGATGGTGCTGGTTATCCGTCCGGCCCCAGAAAATCCGATGGCAGTGTTCGGGAAACCGAAGTTTGGCGTGTTGAAAGCGTTGAAAGCATCTAGACGAATTTGCACCCGAAGGCGCTCGCGGATCGCGGTGTTTTTCACCATCGAGAGATCCCAGTTCACCGTGGCAGGTCCGGAGAGAATACCGCGGCCGACGTTGCCGTATACGAATGTGTCGGGGGGCGGTGGAACAAAGCACTGAGTGTCGAACCACATCGCGGGGTCAGCATTTGCAAGCTTTCCGCCGCATACACGGTTTGGCCAACTGGGAGCGCCATTATTGACGCCTTGATTCAAAGTGACACTGAACGGACGTCCAGTCGACAAGGTTGTGATTCCAGCCAATTGCCAGCCGCCCACCAGACGCGAAAGGAATCCTTCCTTCAACCACTGCTTACCGGGGCCCAAAGGAAGTTCATAGACCCAGCTTCCAACGAAGCGATGCTTGACGTCGAACCCGGAGGGGCCGTAGCCGGCCCGTAGGTTGGTGACCGTCTGGGGGTTGCCTACGGCGCCACCACCGCTGGCAGCCGATCCACCATAGTCGAGCGATTTGCTGAACGTATAGCTCGCCAGGAACTGCAGACCATTGGACATACGCTTGGTCAGTTTGCCCTGGAGACTGTGAAAGTTAGACATATTGCGAGGGTCACATTGCAGAATCGTACTGACATGCGAGAGCGCCGGGATTAGGCGCCGCGATGCCTGCGGCTTCGACGCCGGACCGGGCTGCACCTCGTTGGCGTTGTAGCAGTACATAAGATGAATGCCACGGCTTCCAGCGTAAGCGATTTCGGCGAGGGTGCTGGCGTTAAGCTGCCGTTCAACGTCAAGGTTCCAAGACTCCATATATGGCGTCAGATTGTTGAAGGCGTGCCCGATGACGCTGGGGTTTGCGGAATCGAGATCCGTCGTGGCGAGCGGCATGAGCGGCGCAATCGGCGGGAAAGGATTATCGATGGTAGGGATACACGAAGTGAACACCGGTCCCGTGCACCTGCGCATGTCGGCGCCTAGGGGCGAGGTCTCCGGCGAGTAGTTCTGTGAAATGGTGAAGGGTACATTTTGACCCAGCAGGTTCGAAGCCGATTGTTGTTCGGGGAAGTACGATATGCCGTATCCCCCGCGGATGACTGTGCTTCCATTGCCGGTAAGATCGTAGGCAAAACCCAGACGTGGCGCCACATTCCCATACTGGGTCGATTTGCCGGCCGTTTGCGACGTGCCGTTCAGGCCCGCATAGACAAGGCGCAACGACTGGAAGTCGAAGTTGGCAATACGATTTTTGGTTTCGATATCCGCCGTGAAAACGTCATATCGAAGGCCAAGGTTTAGCGTCAAGCGATTACTGATCTTCCAGTCGTCCTGAAAGAACGCAGCGTATTCGCTGTTCCGCAGATAATAAGGCTGCAGCAGGAAGCCGCGCGTGCCCCCGGTGGAAAACCCGAGCAACAACGTTGCCAGGCCGTTACCGCCCGTCTTCGCCATCGGATCATTTGTGAAGTTATTGTTGAAACTGAGTGAGCTGCGGGTGTTCGTGTTTGTAAATGGCGACATTTGCTGGCGGACCCAGCGGAAGCCAAACTTGGCTCGGTGCCGGCCCAGGGTCCACGAAGCGTTGTCGCTCAACTGAATATTGGTCTGGCGCGGATTGGCGGGCAGAAAGGCGGGGCCCCCGCTCAGGCCCGTGAAGTCCTGAACGTTGATGTTCGGCAGGCCGGTCGTAAACTGCGAGACATTAATGCCTTGGATACCAAGCGAAGTGGCTGAGTTGTGCCCAAAGTCCGACTGCACTGTAAACGGGGTGGTACGTGAATATCCGCCGATAAACTCATTCACCAGATTTGGGCTGAATACGTGCGCTTCGTCGATCGCCAAGCCTTGAGCGGTGAGGTTTGTATTCTGAATGCCCGCTACAAACGGTCCCAAGTCGAACCGCTGCGCGGCCGACGCCGGAGTCGGCAGACAGCATTGCGATTGGCCTTGAGGGGCATCAAGCGAATACTTCTCATAGCTGTAGCGCACGAAGAATGAATCGTTGGCGCCGATCCGGTGGTCAATCCTGACGTTGCCGCCATTGTCGCCCACGATGCGATTGGCAGCACTCACATAGTTGTTAAAGCTTCCGGGAAGGTTAGGGAGCGGATAGATGCTTGCTACGTTGGCTCCCACGCGGTTTATGAGCTGGAGTGGGATGATATTGCAGGGCGTCCCACCGGTCTGAGTGCCGTCGGCGTTAGGGGTCACGGGAACGCTCCCATTACACTTGAAGCGATCACGCATAAACTGTTGGGGTGGTGGTGGGGCGGGAGGTGGTGGGGGCGGAACCGGTTTTGTGCTGAAAGGGTTGTAAAGCTTGATGGGGCCCTTTGAATCCGCGAGGTCGCTGAAATCCCCTCCCCGCTGGGTCGCCGTGGGAACCGAGTTGACAAAGGTTAAGCCTTTTAGCTCGCGCAAACCGTAATAATCCACAAAAAAGAACGTGCGGCTGCGGCCGTTGTACAGTTTTGGAAGAACCACGGGGCCACCCAAAGAAGCGCCAAACTGGTTGCGCCGGAAGGGAGGCTGCGGTTGGACCCGGGCGTTGAAATAATTGCGCGCGTCGAGGTAGCTATTGCGCAGAAATTCGAATGCGCTGCCGCGCAGATCGTTGTTTCCGGACTTCGTCGAAACCGACACTACCCCGGCGCCGCGGCCGAATTCAGCCGAAAACGTTCCCGTGAGGACCTTAAATTCGCCGATGGACTCGACCGAAGGCTGCACCATGACGGTGTTGAAGGTGTACTCGTTGTCGTCCACCCCATCCACTAACCACGCATTGGTGTTCGCTTGACTGCCCAAGGCATTGAAGTTCGAGGCGCCGCGGGGATTGAATGTGCTGGCGCCCGACAGGTTCTCACCTGCCTGACCAGGAGTTACCCCGGGGACCAGATAGACCAGCTGTGCGAAATTGCGGCCATTGAGCGGCAACTCCCGCACCGACCTCTCTCCAATCACCTCGCCGAGTTCGGCACTCTCCAAGCGAACCAGCGGCGATGCGGCCCCAACCTCGACGACTTCCTTTACGTCACCTACCTGGAGCGTAATGTCGACGCGAGCTTTGTCATCGACGTTGAGGATGACGTCGGTCGAGGTAGCTCGCTTAAAACCGGCCTTCTCTGCGGAAATCCGATACGTTCCAGGGATGAGAAACGGAGCATTGAAACCGCCCGTTTCGTCCGTGGTGTACTCCTTGAGTTCGTTCTTCTGAATATCGGCGATGGTAATTTTCACGCCGGGTAACGGCGCCCCTGAAGAATCAATGACCGTCCCCACGATCGTGCCCGACGTGACCTGCGCCTTGAGCGAAGCTAAACCGAAAACCAACCATACGCACAAAACGAGCAAAGACTTCCGAAAGAACTCTTGAGAAATCTTGTGAGAAACGTTCACGGTTTCCCTCCTCGTGGTCAGAGACCCTTTCAGCGCTTCGGGGCGCCCACTGGTTGCCAACTACGTCGACTATTGCGTCTTTCGTTTCTTGGAGATCTCTTCCAATCCTTTCTTCAAGTACTCCTTATATTCTTCCTGCAACTTTGGGTCACGCGGGCTGGGATAAATCTCGCTTGATTTGTATTTTCCCTCATCGAACTTCTTCTTTGTCCACTCATCATGAATGTGAATTTCATCAGCGTGATCGAGAACTTCCTTTACCAAGTGCGGAGGAATGAAGTACAGCCCTTCGCGGTCGCCGACCACGAGGTCGCCAGGCAGGACGGTCACCTCGCCGATTCGCAACGGAATGTTTATTCCCGTCAGCATCACGTTGCCGATCGGGGTCGGATCGGCATGCCGAAAGTACGCTGGCATATCGATCTCCGCAATGCCATCCAAATCCCGGATGCTCCCGTCCACGACCAGACCTCCACCCTTGGTGGCTTTCATGACGTAATAGAAGAGGTTGTCGCCGACGATCGTTCCGTTCACCTTCTTGCCGAGCAGGTCGACAACAAGCACGTCACCGGGCTGAAGCATGTCCATGGCCGTCTGGTTTCTGAGGGCTTGGATGCCACGCGCTTTGGCTTTAGCTTGCGCGACATCATCGACGTCTCGGCGAAGGGGCATGAATTGAACAGTGAACGCGCGTCCGACAAGCGTCTTGCCGGGATGCAGAACCTGGAATCCATCAGCGTATTGATTGTCGAATCCCTTCTTCAGCAGACCGGCCCATACTTCCTCAGACGATAGGCCACGAGCCCTCTCGACGAGGTCATCCGGTATTTTCGGCCGGCCATCCGGGAATCGGTCGAACGGATTCTGAGACGTGTAATCGATCAGTTCCTGCTTTGAGAACGTGAACAATTGGGCGTGGGCATCGGGAGCAAACATCTCCACCATGCATGCACCCAAGATAAGCAGCCTCACCAGTCTCACGGAATTCATATGGGTAGCCTCAAAGATCCATTGTCTGACTGCATGAAAACGAATTGCGGAAGGAAACGGTCATGGTATGGACAAGAAAATTGCATATGACCTGGTAGATGAATGCAACGAACTCGCGCCGGGCGACAAAAACTTCTCAGATCCGCAACCATTTGTCAACGCACTTCAACAAACAAATGATAATCCCTGTCGAAATTTGCAGTCGGCGGCGGTAAACTCCGGTGCGGCCCATGCGAGCGTAACCAACCGGAGGTTACTCATGCTTGAACTGCATCCGCGAGAGAAACAACCAACGTGGCCGTGCCCTCACGGCGTCAGCGGGCTTCGACAGGCATCTGACCCGATACCTTCTGGCGACAACGGTCCCCTAATTTCACAAACGGAACAAACGATCTTTTCTTCGTAAATTCTCTCACTGTTGTGGCCTGTGGTAGAGTCATGAACTTTCCATAGTGCGGAGGCGACAATGACGAAGATCACGAAGATCTTTCAGGCTCGCGGCTCTGGCCGAATCAGTGCTATTTTGACGACCACGATCCTATTTGTGACCCTGGCTTCTGTCGCCGCGTCGCTTTCCCTCTCGCGGGCATTCTCGAAGCCGGCGGAAGCCACCAGTGAAGCGGCGCTTTTGGATGGATATCGTCATGTGGAAGCAGCATCTGTGTCCGATGCCATCGAAAAGGCTTCCGGTCAGCGCATGTATATGTCTCATCGAATGCGTTCGATCTTCCCATCAAAATTCGCGGGAATTGCGATCACGGTGCAATTGAAAAAAGAGGAGAATCAAGATCCGAATGCGTTGCAGGGTATGCTGGCGGCAATTGATCAGGGCGGACCGAATTCGGTGTACGTCATGGCCATTGAGAATGGCAGCGACATTGCCGGCATGGGTGGATTGATGGGAACGGCCATGGCCGCGCGAAATTTTTCTGGCGCTGTGATTGATGGCGGCGTTCGTGACGTCGCTTATCTGCAAAAAATCGGGTTCCCCGTTTTCTCGCTTGGGTTCGTACCCTCGACTTCGGTACACCACTATCGTTTCGCGGGTGCGAATATTCCCGTGGTGTGTGATGGCGTAACCGTCGGCGCGGGCGACATCGTGGTGGCGGATGGGGACGGCGTAGTTGTCGTTCCGCGCGCGAAAGCTGCCGATGTTCTCGCGGTTGCGCAAGAAATGGACTTCAAGGAGCATTCGATGTACGGATATATCGAGAAGCTTAAATCCATTGAGGAAGCGGTCAAGAAATTTGGCCGCCTATGAACGACATACGGCTTCAGGTACAGAGCCAGGAACGTTATTCGGTGGGAATAGAAAGGACAGAGCAGCTATGAGCAAAGATTCGTGGCATCGTTTGAACCGGCGGGACATTTTGAAGAGCCTCGCAGGTGTGTTGGGAGGCTCGTTTCTGATGGGTGAGCCAACAGAGGCTTATCCCAAAGGCGTGAACACCAACTCGCGGCCTTCCACGCTAAAAATCACGGACCTTCGCGTGGCGACGATCGTGAAGCCTGGACCGAGTCCTTGCCCAATTATTCGGATCGACACCGATCAAGGCGTTTATGGCTTAGGCGAAGTTCGAGACGGAGCAAGCGCCACCTACGCTCTGTTCTTGAAAAGCCGTATCCTGCGCGAGAACCCCCTGCAAATCGACAAGCTTTTCCGCAAGATCAAGCAATTTGGTGGACACGCGCGTCAAGGAGGCGGAGTTTGCGCCATTGAGATGGCGCTGTGGGACATCGCCGGCAAAGTGTACAACGCGCCTGTCTATGCCATGTTGGGAGGAAAGTACCGCGACAAGATCCGCATCTATGCGGACACCACGGAATCCAAGGACCCCAAGATTTACGCAGCGCGAATGAAAGAGCGTAAAGAAAAAATGGGAATTACCTGGCTCAAGATGGATTTGGGCGTTGAGATGGTATCGGACACGCCCGGCACCGTCACCGGGCGAACCGACCTGACCCAGTGGGAGAACGCGCAGATTCCGCATCCTTTGCTCGCTATGGAAGTCACCGACAAAGGCATTGCCATGATGGAGCAGTATGTCGCAGCGGTTCGGGAAGCTGTCGGCATGGAGATCCCTCTCTCCATGGACCATCTCGGCCATCTGGGAGTTAAGTCCATCATCCGTTTGGGCAAGGCCTTCGAGAAGTACAACCTCTCGTGGATGGAAGACGTCATCCCCTGGACCTATACGGACCTGCTGAGGCAAATTTCCGACCAGAGCCCCACGCCTATCCTCACTGGCGAGGACATCTATCTAAAGGAAGGCTTCCAGGTCCTCTGTGAGAAGCATGCCGTCGGCAAGATTCACCCCGACCTAGCCACCTCCGGCGGCATCCTGGAGACCCACAAGATCGGCGACATGGCCGAGGAGTATGGAGTCCCCATGGCCATGCACTTTGCCGGAACACCGGTCAGTTGCATGGCGAACGTGCACTGCGCTGCCGCTACGCAGAACTTCCTCGCTCTAGAGAATCACTCTCTCGATATCCCCTGGTGGTCCTCGCTGGTGGAGGGCGTGGAGATGCCCATCACAAACCACGGATGGATCACCGTACCCGACGGTCCAGGTCTCGGCATCACCCTTAATGAAGACGTAGTGCGCCAGCACCTCATGCCTGGCACGGGCTACTTCGAACCCACCACGCAGTGGGATCGTGAACGCTCCTGGGATCGCCTCTGGAGTTAGGGGCGATTGTCTCTGGCGTGGCATTAGCGGGGCCAGTTCCGGCGCAAACGAATTTGCTCTGCTGGGGCTTCGATAGCCGCGGTTCTTCTGGCCGCAGGCGACTCAAAGGACGGCCGGACGACGGTTGCCGACGCTCGTGGCTTGTTCGAAGGCGTAGGCCAGTTGCAGAAGGCCCCAGTCGTCGTGGTGACGCCCAACGATCTGAATTCCAATCGGCAGGCCACTGGTTGAAAACGCGCAGGGAATGGATATCGCGGGGTTGCCTGCCGTCGAGATGTAATAGGCGGATTTCATCCAGGCGATGTAGTTTTCCATCTTCACGCCCGCAATTTCAGTCGGGTAATGTGTGTTCACGTCAAAGGGAAGCACCTGATTTACTGGCAGAACGAAAAATTCGTACTCTCCCTTGAACCCACACAAACGCTGGTACAACGCCGTGCGCTTGGCCTCGAGACGGGAGAGATAGGGACCGGTGAGCTTGCGGCCCTCTTCCACGTGCCAGTGGATGTATTCGTTGAGCTGGTCGCGATGAGTGGCTATCAAGTCGCCGAAGGCGAGTTCGGTTGACCAGTGCCGCCACGCCAGGAAGCATTCATTGGCGTCGTGAAAATCGGGTTCGGCATCCTCAACAATACATCCCAGGGCTTCGAAGACTTTGCGCTGCGCCTGCACCGCGCTTTTAACCTCGGGCTCCCAAGGCAGCCCGATATCCTTGAACATGGCCACCCGCACGCCTTTGAAGCTTCGGCTACCGAGGGGCTGCGCAAACTGACTGCCCGGCTGGTCAATAGAGATCGGTGAGTGGTGGTCGAATCCAGCGATCACGCTCAGGAAAAAGGCACAGTCGGTAACATTACGAGCGACGGGCCCAGGAACCGACAATGTGAACCAACCTAATTGAGTAGGCACGTTGGAAACGCGTCCTGGCGATGGGCGGATGCCTACGACGTTGCAGAAATTGGGAGGGTTACGGAGCGAGCCGCCCATGTCGCTGCCATCGGCCAGGGGAACCATTCCGCAGGCGAGGGCGACGGAACCGCCGCCGGTGCTCCCGCCGCACGTTTTTGTTACGTCGTAAGGATTGCGCGTGGGGCCAAAGACCGGATTGAAGGTTTGCGAGCCCAAACCGAATTCGGGCACATTTGTCTTGCCAATGACGATCGCTCCAGCGTTCTTCTCTCGCTGGACAACTCGGCAATCAAAGTCCGGTACATAGTCTTTGTGCAGTGGAGAGCCAAACGTGGTGCGGATGCCCTTGGTTTCGTGCAGATCCTTGACACCAATCGGTAGACCGTGCAGCGGGCCGAGCCATTTGCCTTTTGCGAGCGCCTCGTCTGCCGCAGCGGCTTGCGCCATCAACTCTTGTTCCGGAATCAACGTTACAATCGCGTTCACTTTCGCATTGACCCGATTGATTTGTTTCAGGTGCGCCTGCATGACTTCGCGCGCTGAGAGCTTCTTTTTGCGGATCGAATCTAAAATGTCGACGGCCCGCATAAAACAAATTTCATCCGAGGAATTGGGCGTGACATCCCGCGGGGCAAGGACCGGGTTGCGCTCGGTGGCAGCTCCGAATTTTTCGATTGGCGAGGATAACAACGGAGTTGCAGCGGCCGACATTGCAGCGCTTGTTCCAAGTCTGAGCGCGTCACGACGCGTTATTTTGCTACTCATTCGATTCCTCTCGGTCCTAGACTAAAGGAACCATATCATCGGCGACCAACTTGGTGAAACAAGAGTTCCTCGGCTATTTCGCATTTGTCCCCGAGCCAAACGAAATGGGAGGTAACCCGGACGAATTCACCACCCCGAAGCCTCGGTCCAATTCCATTTAGGACCCGATCGATGTGGGTGACTCTATCGAGAATTACTCCTCCAAGTCGGCCGCGCAGTTGGGAACCGTGAGTGGCGACACGGTTGAATCCACAGGATCGAGTACCAGAAAACGGTTTCCGTCCCCTGTAACGTTGCTCCTGCCCGATTCCGGGTGCGACAAGACGTCCATCATGGTTCCTATGGCTGCCCAGGAGGCTTTGGCGGCTCTTTGATCCTAAAACCTACTGTAATAATCGGAGCAATCCTCCGTCTTTAGTAGTGAAACCAGTGACCAGGAGGCGTACTCTGCAACTCGCATGGAGACAGGAAGGGGTTACACCAATTCCTTGCGAAATCGAGCGGACGTTCCGATTGCACCATGCAATGGTCTTTCGCACGGCCTACCGCATTACCGGCAATGCGGCTGACGCCGAGGACGTGCTGCAGACCGTGTTCTTGCGCTTGGTGCGGCGAAGCGAGGCTGCCAAACCACTTGAAAACGCACAGAGCTACCTGCGCCGCGCGGCGGTTAATGCCTCAATCGATCTGATGCGGTCGCGGCAGTCCGACCGAAGCGTTCAATTGTTCGAGGTGCCTTCGAGAGCGCCGCAGCAGGACGCCGGCGAGCTGCGCGAAGTTTTGCGCCTCGCGCTAGCGCGGCTGAACCCGCGATCTGCGGAGATCTTTTCACTTCGCTTCTTCGAGGATTTTCACAACCAGGAAATTGCCCGCATGCTGAATATTTCGATTGTGACCGTGGCAGTGACCGTGCATCGGGCACGCCGGCAGCTCCGCAAGGAGCTTGCTTCCTATTTAGGAGAACGTCATGAATAATCAGGAATTCGACCGCCTAGTCTCTCAGATTAAGAATGAACGGGTTGAGGAGAGCACGATTGAGCGAGCCGCAAGCCGCGTAGAGAACCGTATTTTCGGCTCAGAAGCCCTCGCTCTCCCCGAAGTGCACCGTCTTGCTGGCTGCAACGATTTTCAGGCACTGATCCCAGCATATTTGGGGAAATCTCTTTCCGAAGCGCGGACTCTGCTGTTTGAAGACCACATGCATCAATGCGTGGGTTGCCGGCGCGCGCTGGGTGAAGCACGACACGGCAGCGCCCGGCCACCGGGGCGATTGACACCTGCGGCACGCCCGTCGAGCACTGTGTGGCAATGGGGAATAGCGGCGGGGATTGCCATTGCCATTGGAGTCGGGCTGTTTGCTGGCGTCGCAGGAATCTTGCCTGGCCAGCATGTGGCCCGCGCGACGGTTCAAAATGTGGATGGTTTCCTGTATTACGTTTCGGACCACGGCGATCGAGTACTGCCCGTCGGATACCAGATCAGCGACGGCGATGAGATCCGTACTGGAAAGGGCTCGAACGCGGTTGTTCGACTGCTCGATGGATCGCTGATCGAAGTGCGTGAGCGCTCCAGTCTCTCGGTATCGCGCGGCTGGGGGGGAACCACCATCCATCTCGATGGCCAGGTGATCGTTCAGGCCGCCAAGCAGCGGCTAGGACACCTTTACGTCGCTACCGACGATTGCCTGGTGTCCGTGAAGGGCACGGTGTTTTCCGTGAACCATGGAACCAAGGGTTCGCGCATCTCCGTGATGGAAGGTGTTGTGAAGGTGGACCACGGCGCGCAAACACAGGAGCTCGGTGCCGGTGAACAAACGACTACCAGCGAAAGTCTATTCAAAGTGCCAATTGAGGAGGAGATTGCCTGGAGCAAAGATGCCGCAAGATATCTGGCGCTGCTCGGCGAGCTCGGTACGCTCCGTAAGCAGCTTGAATCGCTCCCCGGACCGAGATTGCGCTACCAGTCTGATCTGTTGCAGTACGTTCCCGATAACACAATCGTGTACGCGGCGATTCCAAACGTAGGATCTACGCTCGGCGACGCCAATCAATTGTTCGAAGAGCGTTTACGGCAAAGTTCCGTGTTGCGCGATTGGTGGAACCAGCAGCAGAGCAATCGCGGACCGAAACTTCCCGAGGTAATTGAGCGGATCAGAAGCTTCAGCAGCTACCTAGGTAACGAGGTGGTGATCGCCGTACCATCGAGTGGCGGGCAAAGCAATCAGGCGCCGGTCGCGCTTGCGGAGGTTCGCCAACCCGGATTGCGCGCTTTCCTGGAAAAGCTTCGCCAGTCCGACCCGGAGGCCGATTACGCAAGCCTGCAAATCGTTGACGACCTATCGTCTGTGGTACCGACACGCAGCCACCCGCTCTTCATTTATTTGACCGACAACCTCGTTGTCGCGAGTCCAGACATTGCTGGACTTCAGCGCATCTCCGCGATCGTACGGCGCGGTGGAACGACTCACCAGCCTCGAAGTCCTTTTCTTCAGCGCGTCGCGCAATCTTATCAGCAGGGCGCAGGCTGGCTTTTGTCTGTGAACGTGGAACAAATCCTAGCTGACAGCGTACATAACCGCGAAGGCAGAAAGCAGGCGAAACTCCCGTTGGGCCTAGATGATATGAAGTATTTGATGGTCGAACGGCGAGAAACTGGCGGCAAGACAGAGAATCGCGCTTTTCTTACGTTCGCTTCGCCGCGGAAGGGGATCGCTTCGTGGCTGGCCGCACCAGGTCCCATGGGTTCGCTCGATTTCGTTTCGCCCGACGCGAGCCTGGTGGCGGCATTCGTCATTAAGAATCCGAGGAGCGTAATGGAGGAGATATTTCAAGCCATGCAGAAGGAAGATCCGAGATTCGGCGAGCATCTCGCCGAGCTTGAATCGCGCGCCGGTGTAAGCATCCTCAGTGACGTCACAGCACCGCTCGGCGGCGAGGTAACTGTTGCTTTTGACGGTCCGCCTTTGCCGACGCCAAGCTGGAAATGTGTAATCGAGGTATATGATTCGCAAAGGCTCCAGTGGACCATCCCAAAGCTACTCGACAGCTTTAACCAGCAAGCACCCCCGGACGCTGGCAAGCTGCAGCTAACGACTCAACAGACCGGCTCGCAAACCTATTTCACTGTGCGCAACGACAAGTATGCCGCCTTCGAAGTACACTACACCTTCGTTGACAGCTACCTGATCGCGGCGCCAAACCAGGCTTTGTTGACCCGCGCGATTCAAAACCGCCAGACGGGATACACGCTGACTCACTCGGCCAACTTTCGATCCCAGCTCCCCAGCGACGCGTATACCAACTTCTCGGCAATTCTGTATCACAATCTGGGCGCCGTGTTGACGCCGCTGGCACAACAGTTGAAGAACGCGGGCCCGCTAACGCCCGAGCAACAGCAATCGCTCGATGCCTTTGCGGCAAACAGTTCGCCGGGTTTGATCTACGCCTACGGTGAGCCGGATCGCATCGTATTGGCAAGCAACAGCAGCTTTATGGGACTTAACCTGGGCACGCTCTTGGGTACCAGTGCGGTTCACCCATTTCTGATGCCACCTATCTTTAGTCCGCTGTTGGGGGAACGCGCTGGCCAGCACGCGGGTAGAGGCGATAAGCAAGGCAAATGAACCCAGCCACTCTAAACGAGCGAGCGGCAATAGACGATCAACAACCTTCGATCACCGCCGGCACGAGTGCACCGGTGATCGAACTGCAAGGACTGTCGGTCCGATTCGGCAAGCAAGATATCCTCCAGAATCTTACCTGCTCGTTCTCCGGCCGGACGATTGGGCTCCTCGGTCCCAATGGCGCAGGCAAATCCACGCTGATCAACACTCTGCTGGGTTTTTACGAACCCGTTTCGGGCAGGGCGCGCGTATTAGGGCATGATATTCGTTCGGAGACCAGAAAGATCCGCCGCTTAGTCGGCTACATGCCGGAGAACGACGCCTTCATTTCCAAGATGAGCGCGGTCTCTTTTGTTCGGATGATGGCGGAATTGTCCGGGCTGCCGGCGGCCGCGGCGCTCGAGCGCGCGCACGAGGCGCTTTTCTACGTGGGACTCGGCGAGGCGAGATATCGACAGTTGGGAACCTACTCGCTCGGTATGAAGCAACTGGTCAAACTAGCACAGGCCATTGCCCATGGCCCCAAGTTGCTCATTCTAGACGAGCCCACCAACGGCCTGGACCCGCCGGCGCGGCAACGCATGATCCGATTGATCGGCGAAATGCGCGACGCCAAGGAGCTGCACATCGTGCTTTGTTCACACCTGCTGCGCGACGTCGAAGAGTGCTGCGAAGAGGTCTTGATTCTAAACAAAGGCCGCATCGTACATTATTCCAACCTGGAAGAAGAGCGTCGCGCCAACAAGCGATTTCTCGAACTCGAAATCCTCGGCGGCAATGGCGACTTTACCGCTGCCATTGAGCGGCTCGGTTGCGAGTGCGCCACCATCGGCGCTAACCGTCTGAAGATGATCCTCAGCGATGGGGTCCAAATCCGCGACATTTACCGGCTCGCCGGAGAGCGCAACATTCAGATTCGCCGACTGAATTTTCGTCGAGACACTCTGGAAGACATCTTCCTGAAAGCCATGGAGAACTAGGGATGCGGGTTGCGGTTTCCATTGCAACCGTGGGAGGACTTCTGGAGGAAGTTTATGGCTGTTTATAAGCGCACCTACCACGTCTACTCCGGCCCGGTGACTCCGGCGTGGTCGCGATTCTTGATTCTGTACCGCTATTCGAAACAGAACCTCTTCCGCTCAAAGCTACAAACCGCTTTTTTCGTCATGTGCTTCTTATTTCCGCTGCTTTGTCTGTTGGCCATTTACTTGACTCATAATCTGGGTTTTCTAGCGAAATACAATTTGGATCCGACGCGTCTGTTCGCGATCGACAATAAATTCTTTTTCGCCTTCGTGGCTACGCAGGGGTGGTTAGCCTTCATCCTTGCCACCTTCACTGGGCCCGGGCTGGTTTCGCCCGATCTTGCCAACGGTGCGCTGCCCTTATATTTCTGCCGGCCTTTTTCGCGCACCGAGTACGTCCTGGGAAAGGCCTCTGCGCTGGTTATCTTTCTGTCGCTGATCACCTGGGTTCCGGGCCTGGTGTTGTTCGCCGTACAGGCCAGCCTCGCAGGCTCAAGCTGGCTTTGGACCAATCTGTGGCTGGCGAGAAGCATCTTCCTGGCCTGCTCGATCTGGATCGCCATTCTGTCACTGGTAACGATGGCCCTGTCGGCGTGGGTACGGTGGAAGATCGCGGCGGCGGCGCTGCTGCTTGGCATTTTCTTTATTGGGGCGGGATTCGCGGAGGCGATTAATGCGGTCATGCGCACCAAGTTGGGCGACCTCATCAATATTTTGAAACTTATTGGCACGGTATGGCTCGACCTGTTCCGCTTGGGCGACAATCTTGCCATTTCCGTGGCGCAAGCTTGGTTGGGCCTGCTGGTTATCTGCGGTGTGTGCTTGGCCCTGTTATGGCGGAAAGTGCGCGCGTTCGAGGTGGTCAAGTGAACGACAGGATCATTCTCGAGGATGTGTCTAAGTTTTATGGTGAGGTTCTCGGTGTCAATCGTGTGAACCTGTCGATTCCTCCAGGAATCAGCAGTCTGGTGGGTCCGAATGGATCCGGCAAAACGACTTTGATGAATCTTATGACCGGCCTGATCAGGCCGACGCGTGGCCGCATACGGATCCTGGATTTAGGAACCGATGAGCCGGAAAAGCTCTTTAAAATCGTAGGCTACTGCACGCAATTCGATTCTTTCCCCAAAGGACTAACCGGCTACCAATTTGTTTATTCCTATTTGCAGCTTTTTGGCCACGATTCCCGCATCGCTGAAGAAATGGCATGGCGCGCGATTGAGCGCGTAAATTTGGTACAGGCCGCTGGTCGCAAGGTGGCTGGCTACAGTAAGGGCATGCGCCAGCGCATACGGCTGGCGCAGGCGCTGTGCCACGATCCTCG
>JGI12635J15846_10002447_pt1 | contig 16245 bp, 14 predicted proteins | sample BlaSpr_A8_OM2_M2_FD_15846 | JGI IMG/M metagenome (IMG submission 15846) | reverse complement strand
ACGTCGATGCAGGCGTGGTTCGCGCGCGTTTCGGCGTGGCGGAAACCGGCTCGGTGTGGTTCAGCGAGGACGAATACATCGTCAACTCGATTGGCTATCTGGTGCAGCATCTCGTCGTGCTGCTTGATCCAGAGCAGATTGTGGATGGGCTGCAGGATGTTTATCGGCGCGATGACTTCAACGCCGCGCGATATGCGGTGTTGGTGACGGGGCCATCGGCGACGGCGGATATTGAAGGCGTGCTGATTCGTGGCGCGCAAGGCGTAAGGTCGCTGACGGTGGTGTTGCTCGCGGGCTGAGTGCCGCCAGGCGCGCGGCGAGATCGTCAGGCGCAAAAAAGCCGTTCCGGCGTAGGCCGGAACGGCTTTTAACTGGTGCGCGACTTTACTGCGCCCCGAGCTTCTTGATCAGCACATCGAGTTGAGCCATTTCATCTTCCGTCAGATCGGTCAGCGGTGCGCGCACCGGACCGGCGCTGCGGCCGATCAGCTTCGCACCCGCCTTCACGATACTCACCGCATAACCCGCCTTGCGGTTGCGAATTGCCAGATAGGGCATGAAGAATTCATCGAGCAGACGGCCCGTGGTCGCGTGATCCTGCGATGCCACCGCACGATAAAACTCCATCGCAGTCTTCGGAATGAAGTTGAACACCGCCGATGAATACACTGGTACGCCAAGCGCCTTATAGGCTTCCGCATAAACCTCAGCCGTTGGCAAACCGCCAAGATACGAGAACCGGTCGCCCAGCCGGCGACGGATCGTCACCATGTTTTCAATCTCGCCCACGCCGTCCTTGAAGCCGATCAGGTTCGGGCAGGAGTCGGCGAGCCGTTCGAGCATGTCAGCGTTCAACTTCGAATTCGCGCGGTTGTACACAATCACGCCGATATTCTTCACCGCCTTGCACACCTGTTCGACGTGCGCCGCAATCCCTTCTTGACTGGCTTCGGTCAGGTAATGCGGCATCAGCAGAATGCCGTTCGCGCCAAGCCGTTCGGCTTCCTGCGCATAAGCAATCGCAACTCGCGTCGCGCCGCCCGCACCGGCGAGAATCGGCACTTTGCCCTTGCAGGTTTCCGTCGCCGTGCGAATGACGTTCGAATATTCGCTATGCGTCAGCGAGAAGAACTCGCCCGTGCCGCCGGCCGCGAACAATGCCGTCGCGCCATAGGGCGCAAGCCACTCCAGACGTTCGGCGTAGGTATCGGCACGGAAGTCGCCTTGCTCGTCGAAGTCGGTCAGCGGAAAGGACAGCAGCCCTTCGGAAACGATTTGCTTGAGTTCTTGAGGTGTCGTCATGTTCGGTCGTGAATTGGTTTTTGAATAAGCCGTTGATTAAACCGTTGATTGAGCCGTTGAGAAAATCAGCGCACGAGGCACGGGCGCTTGTTGTCGAAGGTCCAGTTCGGAATCAGGTACTGCATCGCGACGGCATCGTCGCGAGCACCGAGACCGTGTTGCTGGTACAGCGCATGGGCTTTCTCGAGTTCGTCCATATCGATATCCACGCCCAGTCCCGGCCGCGCCGGCACCTTCACCCTGCCTCCCACAATCTGCAGCGGCTCGCGCGTCAGACGCTGGCCGTCCTGCCAGATCCAGTGGGTATCGATAGCGGTAATCTTGCCGGGCGCCGCCGCCGCGACGTGCGTGAACATGGCGAGCGAAATATCGAAGTGATTGTTCGAGTGCGAACCCCACGTCAGGCCCCACTCGTTGCACATCTGTGCCACGCGTACCGAGCCTTGCATGGTCCAGAAATGCGGATCGGCGAGGGGAATATCCACCGATTGCAACTGGATCGCGTGGCCCATCTGACGCCAGTCGGTCGCGATCATGTTGGTCGCGGTCGGCAGGCCGGTAGCGCGACGGAATTCAGCCATGACTTCGCGGCCGGAATAACCGTTTTCAGCGCCGCACGGATCTTCGGCGTAGGCGAGCACGTGGTGCTGGTCGCGACACAGGCGCACGGCTTCGGACAGCGACCATGCGCCGTTCGGGTCGAGCGTCACGCGGGCTTTGGGGAAACGTTCGGCTAGAGCGGTGACCACTTCGATTTCTGCGTCGCCCGAGAGCACGCCACCTTTGAGCTTGAAGTCGTTGAAGCCGTAGCGTGCGTGGGCTGCTTCCGCCAACCGGACGACGGCTTCGGGTGTCATTGCTTCTTCGTGGCGCAGGCGGGTCCAGTCGTCGGTTGCGTCCGTGCCGGAAGAATAGGGCAGGTCGGTTTTGTTTTTATCGCCGATATAAAACAGGTAGCCCAGCATTTCCACTTCGTCACGCTGCTGGCCTTCACCGAGCAGCGCGGCGACCGGCACGCCCAGATGCTGGCCGAGCAGATCGAGCAACGCGGCTTCGAGCGCCGTCACGGCGTGGATGGTCGTGCGCAGGTCGAAAGTCTGCGTGCCGCGCCCGCCTGCATCGCGATCGGCGAATTGCTTGCGCGTGGTGTTGAGCACGGCGTGCAGATTGCCGATCGACTGGCCGACGACGAGCGGACGCGCGTCGTCGATGGTCTTGCGGATGCTCTCGCCGCCCGGCACTTCGCCTACGCCGGTGTGGCCCGCGCTGTCACGCAGGATCACGATGTTACGCGTGAAGAACGGCCCGTGCGCGCCACTCAGGTTCAGCAACATGCTGTCGCGGCCGGCAACCGGGATCACGCGCAGTTCGGTGACGGTGGGCGTGGCGTTTGAAACGCTTGAGTTCGTGGACATGGACGTGGTCAGTGTGAGTTGATTGGGTCGGTGCGCATGTTGTGAGGCGGCCTCGCTTACGCGGCGCGGGTTGGGTTCGGCTCGGCGGCGTGTTCGGGTCGGCTGATCAGCCGGTCTTTCGCGAAGAACGCGACGACGGCCGCGATGATCGACGCGATCCCCAGCCCATAAAGACCGCCCGAGATCGACCCCGTGTGTTGCTGTAGATAACCGAACGCCGCAGGCGCAAAAAAGCCGCCCAGGTTGCCGACGGAGTTGATCAGCGCGATCACGCCGGCCGCGACGCGTACATCGAGATATCCCTGCGGCAGCGGCCAGAATAGCGAGGCCGCTGCTTTAAAGCCGATCGCCGAAAAGCAGATAGCGACGAACGAAAAGACCGGATTAGCCGACGTCGATGCAAACAGTCCGCAGGCCGCAATGATCAGCGCGAGCGCGAGCCAAGCCTGCTGGAAGCGCCATTTCGCCGACAACACCGCGAAGCAGTACATCGCGAACATGGCGATCAGCCACGGCACGGCGTTATAGAGGCCGACCTGGAAATCGCTCAGGCCGCCCATCTTTCGGATGATCGTCGGTAGCCAGAACGTCGCTGCATAAATAGTCAATTGAATCGCGAAATACAGCAGGCAGAACAGCACGATCTGCGGATCTTTCAACAACTTGGTGATGGGCAAATGCGCGTTGCCGGCGGCTTCGCGCTCGGCTTGTTCGGTGGCAATGGCGGCGCCAAGCGCTTGTTGTTCCTGTGCTGTGAGCCATTTGGCATCGCGGGGATGCGACTTGAGCATGAACCAGCTCACGCCGCACAGCGCGATCGAAAACAGGCCTTCGATCAAGAACATCCATTGCCAGCCATGCAGGCCGAAGCCGCGTATCGAGAGCAGGGCACCCGACACCGGACCCGACAGCACCGACGCCAGGGCCGATCCGCCCAGAAAGATCGCGACTGCCTTGCCGCGCTCCTTTTGCGGCAGCCATTGCGTGAAGTAATACACCACGCCCGGGAAAAATCCGGCTTCAGCCACGCCCANCAGGAACCGCATGACGTAGAACGACGTGTCGTTCCAGGTGAACGCCATCGCGCCCGCGACCAGACCCCAGGTGAACATGATCCGTGTGAGCCACGCCCGCGCGCCGAAGCGCGCCATCAGCACGTTCGACGGCACTTCGAAAAGCGCGTAGCCGATGAAGAACAAGCCGCTTCCCAGCCCATAAGCCGCCGCGCCGATACCCAGGTCCGTCTGCATATGCGTATTGACGAAGCCGATGTTCACCCGGTCGATGTAGTTCGCGATGAACATGATCAGGAACAGCGGCAGCACGTGGCGCTTCACTTTCGACGCGGCTGATTCCAGCGCGTCAGGCGTCGATGGGGCGAAATCGGGTGTCAAAAGTCCTCTCCGAATGGCGGCCCGGTCCGTCCCCGAGCTGTCGCTGCGACTGTTGCCGACCACCGTCGCGCGGCTGGACAGCGGCGAGCAAGTTCGCAACTTCTAACGTGTGATACGTTGTCTGATGACATTCTACGGTCGGCTCGAGGGTCGCTAGAATGGGTGTTAACCCCGAATTAGGTCCATAATCACCATGAGAAAGGCTATCATCGATAGCGGCTTCACGAGAGATAATATTTATGAAAGTACGATGTCAGACAATTAGAATCGAAGTTACGCAAAAATAGGGTGAACTGGGCCTGCCAATGTGGCCGCGGGTGCCCGGCATGCGATGCCCGGCATTCGGTGTCCCGAGAGGTCATGCCAACGCAGCTAGTGAACAAGTGGGCGGCTGCTGTGGAGCGGCCGCGAAGGCGAGGGCGCTTTCAGCCGTTCGCTTCGCTTGACTGATTCGCGCGGCGCAACCGTTCCCGGCTATTCGATAAATGCATGCGCATGGCGGCGCGCGCGCTTTCGGCATCGCGTCGCGTGATTGCTTCGAGAATGCTTTCGTGTTCCTGGTTGACGAGTGAGACGTAGGCTTTCGGATCGGCCTTCGCGATGCCCGCTGAATCGATGCGATTGCGCGGAATCAGCGCCGTGCCCATCTGGGTCAGGATATCGACGAAATAGCGGTTTCCGGTCGCCCGTGCGAGCGCGATGTGGAACTGGAGATCGGCCGCGACGCTGTCGCTGCCGTTGCGGCTGGTCGCTTCTATCGCATCGAGCGCTGCCCGCATGCGCACGAGATCTTCCGGCTGCGCACGTTGCGCGGCAAGCCCGGCGCATTCCGTTTCGAGGCTGATGCGCAGTTCGAGCACCGACAACACATCGCGCAGCGTTGTGGCGGGCACCATGTCGATACCCAGTTTTTCGCGGCGCGGCTCCAGCACGAAGCTGCCAATGCCATGACGTGTTTCGATAACCTCGTTGGCCTGCAGCCGCGAGATGCCTTCGCGTACGACGGTGCGGCTCACGCCGAGCGTCAACATGAGCTTCGCTTCGGTCGGCAACTTGTCGCCCGGCTTCAGCGCGGCGGATTCGATCTGTGCGATCACGTAGTCGAACACGCTCTCCGCCAGATTACGGGCGCGTCGGGGTGTCACGACGGATGTGAGGGATTCGCCCATCAGAAACGCTCCTTGGGTCAGCCGTTTGGCGATGTCATGGAGTCGAGATTATACCGTTGTCTGACGACTATCAATTTTAAAGATTCGCCGCATATTGGCGGATGGCGGATATGTTTGCGAAGAAGGGGGAGAGGGGTGCCGTGTTGATCTGCGAAACCATATTCAATTGTCCTGATTGATCGATGGCGGCAGTAGAGCCAGATGCGTTTGCGATCGCAGATTCCTGGTTCCAGATTCTGCGTTCAATCGCGGCCCACAATGCAAAAAGCCCAATCTTTCGATTGGGCTTTTTGAGCTGAAACCTTTTTGGCTCCCCGACCTGGGCTCGAACCAGGGACCTACGGATTAACAGTCCGGCGCTCTACCAACTGAGCTATCGGGGAACATCTGCAGCAGAGAAACGAAATTATATGGAGGGTAATCTAGCCTGTCAACACCCTGAGATCATCCCGATTCAAAAAGTCACAAACGGGTGAGCGGTTGCAAAGGATGCGACGACGTGCGGCCCATCCCACTCAACGCGCGAGCAGTTCGAGCTTGTCTTTAACGTCCTTGAACTCGTCGGCTTCAGGCAACGGCGCCTTGGTCTTGGTGATGCTCGGCCAGCCGCGCGAAAGTTCGGCGTTCAATTCGATGAAGTGTTGTTGATCGCCGGGTACATCTTCTTCCGCGTAGATTGCGTTGACCGGGCATTCGGCCACGCAAACGGCGCAATCGATGCACTCGTCGGGATCGATCGAGAGGAAATTGGGACCTTCGCGGAAGCAATCCACCGGGCACACGTCCACGCAATCGGTATAGCGGCACTTGATGCAGCTTTCGGTCACAACGTGAGTCATTCAGGCTCCTGCATGCGGAATTCGTGGGGCGGCGGCGAGGGCGGCGACATGGACGTCAGGTTCTACCAGAGAACCAAGAGTCTCGATCCAGGGCTGGATAGCCCGGCTGTGCACAATCTGCGCGCCAAAACCAACATTGTAGCGTACCGGTATATTCGAGCGCTTCCCTCATCCAGAAGGCCTTATATCGTTTAGTGATTTGTTTATGGGCTGCCGCGCGATCCCTGTCCGGCGTACAACGGCCGGGTGGGGGCGGCGCTCCGGGCGGACACTTCGGGTAACATGCGCTGGAGGCCGCCGGGGGCGAAGTGTCCTGTGCGTCGGGGCGTGCCGGGTCTGTTTTCGTTTTTACCCGCGGTTCTGCCCGCTTTCCTAGCCGTTCGTCTGGAACCATGATTATCCATTCGCTGCTCGATACCGATCTCTACAAGTTCACAATGATGCAGGTCGTGCTGCATCACTTCCCGGCGGCACACGCAGAATACAAATTCCGGTGCCGTACGCCGGAGGTCGATCTCGTGCCGTACATAGATGAAATACGCGACGAAGTACGCCAGCTCTGCCACCTGCGCTTCAAAGAAGACGAGCTCGAATATCTTCGCCGGATGCGCTTCATTAAGAGCGATTTCATTGACTTCCTCGCGCTCTTTCATCTCAACGAGAAGTCCATCACGATCAAGCCGTCGGCGAAGCAGAACGGTGAGATCGACATTGATGTTGTCGGGCCCTGGCTGCATACCATCCTGTTCGAAATCCCGGTTCTCGCGATCGTCAACGAGGTCTATTTCCGTAACACGCAGCGCGACCCGACCTTCGATACCGGCCGCGACCGCTTGCGCGACAAGATCCAGTTGCTCGGCGGCCGTCCTGAAGTCTCCGATTGCAAGATCGCCGATTACGGCACCCGCCGGCGTTTCTCCAAGCAGTGGCACGAGGAGGTCATCCTCAAGCTGAAGGAAGGCCTGGGCGATCAGTTCACGGGCACGAGCAACGTCTACTACGCGATGAAGCACGGGTTGCGTCCGCTCGGCACCATGGCGCACGAATACCTCCAGGCTTGCCAGGCGCTCGGTCCGCGCCTGCGCGATTCGCAGACCTACGGCTTCGAGATGTGGGCGAAGGAGTATCGCGGCGACCTGGGAATCGCGCTCTCTGACGTCTACGGCATGAAGGCGTTCCTGAACGACTTCGACATGTACTTCTGCAAGCTCTTCGACGGCGCCCGTCACGACTCGGGCGACCCATTCGACTGGGGCGAGCGCCTGATCCGTCATTACGAGCAGAACCGCTGTGATCCGCGCACCAAGGTGCTTGTGTTCTCCGACGCACTTGATATCCCGAAGGTCCTGCGTCTCTACGAACGTTTCCGCGGCCGCTGTCAGCTCGCTTTCGGCGTGGGCACCAACCTCACCAACGACCTTGGCTATCAGCCGCTGCAGATCGTGATGAAGATGGTTCGCTGCAACGGTCAGCCTGTGGCCAAACTCTCCGATTCCCCCGGCAAGAACATGTGCGAAGACCAGGCTTATCTTGCCTATCTACGCCAGGTGTTCGACATCGCCAAGCCCGTGGAAGAACAGTAACCCGCGCAGGGTTTTTTGAGGGGCGATGCTGCCCCGCGTTAGCCGTTCGGTCTAGGGTATTCGAGTGGTAGCGCTCGTTATAATCGAGTCCTTGATCGACGCACAGGCCAACGAGGACAACATCATGGATACATCGGCGCCACGCCGAAATTCAAGAGATCAACGCTTACGGCGGCTCGCTGCGGCTGCAACCGGCGGCGATCGCGCATGAACATTTCCGTGATGATGCGACGACTATGGCAAGGTCTGTTGCTTGCCGCGTTGCCCTTGAGCGCGTCTGCGGCAACGCTCGATGGCGCCACGCTGTCTCCGCTATGGGCGCTTCCGTTCGCCGGCATTCTGTTGTCCATCGCGATTGTTCCGCTGATCGCGCCACACGCCTGGCATAGTCATTTCGGCAAGATATCGGCGGGCTGGGCGCTTGTGTTCCTCGTGCCTTTTGCGCTGGGCTTTGGTACGCAGACCGCATTCGCGACCTTCGTGCACGCCATGCTGGAAGAATACGTGCCGTTCATTATCCTGCTCACAGCGTTGTTCACCGTCGCGGGCGGCATCTGCCTGCATGGCGACCTGCATGGCTCTCCACGCCTGAATACGGGACTGCTCGCGCTCGGTACGGTGCTCGCCAGCATTATGGGAACGACGGGGGCGGCAATGCTGTTGATTCGCCCGCTGCTGCGCGCCAACGAACATTGCAAGCACGTCGTGCACAGGGTCGTGTTTTTTATTTTTCTCGTGGCCAATGCCGGCGGCGCACTTTCGCCGCTCGGGGACCCGCCGCTGTTCCTCGGCTTCCTGAACGGCGTGAGTTTCTTCTGGACCACGGTGCATCTCGCCGTGCCAACGCTCTTTATCTGCGTCGTTCTGCTGGCGCTTTTCTACACGCTCGACCGCTATTACTACGCGAAGGAAGACGTGGTGCAACGGAGTGAGGTGAAAAAGCCGTTGAGCGTCGACGGCAAGATCAATTTCGTTTTGCTCGCCGCGGTTGTCGCGCTGGTGCTGATGAGCGGCTTGTGGAAACCGGGCATCGAGTTCGATGTATTCGGCACGCACGTCGCGTTGCAGAACGTCGTGCGCGATGTGTTGCTCGCCGTGGTGACGCTCTTGTCGCTGATGCTGACACCGAAAAGCGCGCGCGCCGGCAACGCATTCAACTGGGCGCCCATCGAGGAAGTCGCGAAGTTGTTCGCTGCCATCTTCATCACCATCGCGCCGGTGATCGTGATCCTGCGTGCCGGCGCGGACGGTGCGTTCGCCGGCATCGTGCACCTAGTGACCGATTCAAGCGGCAAGCCGATCGACATTGCGTACTTCTGGGCGACCGGCTTGTTGTCGTCGTTCCTCGACAACGCGCCGACCTATCTCGTGTTTTTCAATCTCGCCGGCGGTGATGCCCCGACGCTGATGACGGCTGGCGCCTCCACGCTCGCCGCCATCTCGGCTGGCGCCGTGTTCATGGGCGCGAACAGCTATATCGGCAATGCGCCCAACTTTATGGTCAAGGCGATCGCTGAATCGCGCGGCGTCGTGATGCCGGGATTCTTTGCGTATCTCGGCTGGTCGACGGTCGTCTTGTTGCCCTTGTTCCTGATTACTGGATGGTTGTTCTTTTAGGAGAAGTCGATGAAGAAAGTGTTGGTTGCCCGCCCCATTTTCCCGGACGTGATCGAACGCCTCCGGCAATATTTTGAAGTCGATGCCAATCCGGGCGCACCGCTTCCCGCCGATGAATTCGCGCGGCGCATGGCCGATCGCGATGGCGCGTTGCTAGCAGGCGACCCCGTTACGGCGAAGGTCCTGGAAGGCGCGCCGAATCTGAAGGTGGTGTCGAACATGGCGGTCGGCTACAACAACTTCGACATGCAGGCGTTGAACGCGCACGGTGTGCTGGGCACCAACACGCCGGACGTGTTGAATGAAAGCACGGCGGACTTTGGCTGGGCGCTGATGATGGCGGCGGCGCGCCGTATCGCGGAATCGGAGCACTTCCTGCGCGCGGGCAAGTGGGGCACGTGGTCCTACGACGCGTTTCTCGGCACCGATGTATGCGGCTCCACCCTCGGCGTGCTCGGCATGGGCCGCATTGGCCAGGCGCTCGCCCGGCGTGCGCGCGGGTTCAACATGCGCGTGATCTATCACAACCGTTCGCGCGTCGCACCGGAGATCGAGGCGGAACTGAATGCCGAGTATGTATCGAAGGCGGATTTGCTGAAGCGCGCCGATCATGTCGTGCTTGTGCTGCCGTACACCGCCGAGAATCACCACACCATCGGCGCGGCCGAACTGTCGAGCATGAAGCCTACGGCTACGCTGACCAACATCGCGCGTGGTGGCATTGTCGACGACGCCGCGCTGATCCAGGCCTTGCGCAACAAGACCATCGCAGCGGCCGGGCTGGATGTGTTCGAAGGTGAGCCGAATTTCAATCGCGATTTCCTCACGGTGTCGAACGTGGTGTTGACGCCGCATATCGCGAGCGCGACCGAATCCACGCGCCGTGCCATGGCCAGTCTCGCCGCCGACAACCTGATCGCCGCGCTGGGCGAAGGCCCGCGCGCCGGTAATCCTCCGAACCCGATCAATCCGGAAGTCCTGAAGAAATGACTATGTTGTTGCTGTTGAGCGTGGGCGTCGCCGTCCTCGCGATCGCGCTGGTGATCGCGTTGATCCTGCTGTTGCGGCCGAAGCGCGAGACAGATGTCGAGGAGCAGTTCGAGGCGTTGACCGATCGCATCGTCGATATGGGCGAAGCTCACGCGCGCGCTCAGGAGCGGCTCGAACGCAATGTGCGGGGCGAAGTAACGGAGACGTCCCGCGCGTCGCGTACCGAAGCGGGCACTGCGTTCGCTGAATTCCAGCGGACACTCGCTACGCAACTCACAAGCATGGCGAGCCTCCAGAACACGCAGCTCGAAGGGTTCTCCCGGCAACTGGTGACGTTGACGGAAACCAACGTGCAGCAAGGCCAGCACGCACGCGACGAACAAGGTCAGGCGCTCAAGCGTTTCGGCGATGCCCTCACGCTGCAGCTTGCGCAGATGTCGGAGTCGAATGACCGGCGTTTGAGCGAAGTGCGCGCAACGCTTGAAGCGCGGCTGAAGGACATCGAGGCGAATAACGCGGCGAAGCTCGAAGAAATGCGCCGTACCGTCGACGAAAAACTGCACGCCACGCTTGAGCAGCGGCTGGGCGAATCGTTCAAGCTGGTGTCGGACCGGCTGGAGCAGGTGCATCGCGGATTGGGGGAAATGCAGACGCTGGCGGCGGGTGTCGGCGACTTGAAGAAGGTGCTGACGAACGTCAAGACGCGTGGGACCTGGGGCGAAGTGCAACTCGAATCGCTGCTTGAACAGGTGTTGACGCCGGATCAGTACGCGAAGAACGTCGCAACCATTCCGAAGAGCAACGACCGCGTGGAGTTCGCGATCAAGCTGCCCGGCCGTCACGATGCGCCCGGCCAAAGCGGCGCGAATGCGGTTGCGACGCCGGTGTGGCTGCCTATCGATGCCAAGTTTCCGCGCGAGGACTACGAGCGTCTGATCGACGCGCAGGATCGTGCCGATCCGGTAGCGGTCGAGGAAGCGTCACGCGCGCTGGAAGGCCGGATACGTGCGGAGGCGAAGACGATCGCGCAGAAGTACGTCGCGCCGCCGCACACGACGGACTTCGCGTTACTGTTCCTGCCGACAGAAGGTTTGTACGCGGAAATCCTGCGCCGTCCAGGGCTGACGGATTTTCTGCAGCGGGAATACCGCGTGAGTGTGACGGGTCCGACCACGCTGACGGCTTTGCTGAACAGCCTGCAAATGGGCTTCAGGACGCTGGCGATCGAGCAGCGTTCCAGCGAAGTCTGGCAAGTGCTGGGCGCGGTGAAAACGGAGTTCAGGAAGTTTGGAGAAGTACTGTCGAAGACGCGGTCGCAGCTGGAGGCGGTGACGCGTTCCATTGAGTCGGCGGAGACGCGTACGCGGCAGATGAGCAAGAAACTGCGCGACGTGGAAGCATTGCCGGGCGAGCAGGCGGCCAACCTGCTCGGGGATGAACGCGATGAACGTGAAGATCGCGACGAACCTGAAACCTAATCTGCGGCGGGCGAAGAAGCCAGCGTAGCCAGCGCGTCGCCGGTGATGCGCACGATGCGCCAGTCGGGCAGGACGGTCGCGCCCATCTTCTCGTAGAAGCCGATGGCGTTCTGATTCCAGTCGAGCACGGTCCATTCGAAGCGGCCGCACTGCCGTTCCACCGCGATCGCCGCCAGAGCGCGCAGCATCTTTGTGCCGAGCCCGCTGCCGCGAATGGCCGGCTTCACGTACAAATCTTCAAGATACAGTCCGCGCTTGCCGAGGAAGGTCGAGTAGTTCTGGAAGAACAGGGCGTAGCCCACGAGTTGTCCATTCTCTTCGGCGACCATTGCTTCGGCACAGGGCCGCGCGCCAAACAGCGCGTCATGCACGCCGGCTTCGGTCGCAATGAACATATGCATCAGCTTTTCAAACTCGGCCAACTCGACCATGAGCGCGAAGATGGCGCCGACATCGGCGGGGGCAGCGGTGCGAATTGACGCGCTCATCAGGCTTCTTCCGGTGCGTCGGACAAGACAATCTCGATGCCACCAAACCGCGACGCCACCCAGTTGTACGCGTGGCACGCAATCCACAGCAAGATGAAACCGAGGATCGCATTGAGCAGCAGCGCGCTTGTCACGGTGCTCAGCTCGACCGAGCCGTATCGGAAGAACGCGACCAGCACGCCGAGTAGCACGATCGGTACGCTGAAGGTCAGGTACACGAGAATCAGTGCTTTGGCCGTCTGTCCCGGCGCGATGAACGAAATCTGTTTTTTCATGAAGGAAAAGCCCCGTCAGTCATAGTGCAATGCGTTCGAACCATCGGCTTTGGCCGCTCAAGTGATTACGGCGTTGCAGCTCAGGTTCTTGAAGCAGGTTGTCGAAGAGCCTTTTGAAACTAGATCAGGCCGTCGAATGGCAGGATATCCACGCTGTCTCCCGCATCGATATTCCCTGCATCGTGCTTCAGGACAATGAAGCAATTGGCTTCGCTCATTGAACTCAGCACGCCCGAGCCTTGCGGCCCGGTCGTCACCACATGCCAATGCCCGGAGACATTGCGGCGTGCGATACCGCGCTGAAACTCCGTGCGCCCGGCGCGCTTGTTGATCGGCTGCGAACTCGTGGCCGATATCAACGGCAGCGAATGCGGCGCCGCGCCCGACATGGCGAGCAGCGCCTCGCGCACGATGAAATAAAAGGTCGCCATCACGGCAACCGGATTACCGGGCAAGCCAAAGAACAATGCCGATTCGCCTTCACCCGGACGCGTGCCCGACCACAAGCGGCCGAACGCGAGCGGACGGCCGGGACGCATCGAAATCTTCCAGAACGCCACGTCGCCGAGCGCGTTCATCAGGTCTCGCGTGAAGTCGGCGTCGCCTACTGATACGCCGCCTGAACTGATCACCACGTCGGCGTCCTGCGCAGCTTGCCGCAATGCGCGTTCAAGCGATGCGCGATCGTCGCGGACAATGCCGAGATCCACGGGCTCCACGTTCATCCGGCGCAGCATCGCGAAGAGGGTATAGCGGTTGCTATCGTAGATGCAACCCGGCGCGAGCGCTTCACCGACTGAGCGTAATTCGTCGCCGGTTGAAAAAAACGCGACACGCAAGCGCCGTTGTACAGCGACTTCGCCAATACCCAGCGATGCAAGCAAGCCCAGATCCGACGCCCGAACAATACGACCCTCGCGCAACGCCGGCTGGCCCTGCGCGAGGTCTTCGCCAGCGAGCCGCCGGTTCGCACCACGCCCGATACCCGATGCGGTGAACGTGATGGCATCGCCTGCGCGCTGCACGAGTTCCTGCGGCACGACGGTATCGCAGCCGGGTGGAATGAGCGCGCCGGTCATGATGCGTACACATTGCTTGGCGAGCGGACGGCCTTCGAATGGTTGTCCGGCGAGCGCGGTACCGGCAACTGTCAGCCGAAGCGATTCCTCACCACCAGATGCGTCCAACAATGCTGCGCCGTCGAACGCATAACCGTCCATCGCGGAGTTGTCGTGGGAAGGGACGTTGATTGGCGAGACAACGTCTTCGGCCAGCACGCGATCGAGTGCGTCGAACAGACGTACGCGTTCCACCTCGACGCGACCGCGCGGCAACGCCCACTGACGCACGATTTCCTGCGCAGCGCTGACGGGCAGCGCGTTCGGATCGTACTCGGCGACGCAGCTCGAAAAGTGCTTGGTTGTGTTCATCGATGGGTTGAAACGGAACGGAGTCGCGAAACAAAGCCCGCGGGCGGACGGGTGAAAAAGGCAGACATGTCACGGATGCCGGCGCAGCCGTCGCAAGTCGCAGCGCCTGACAAGCCGAAGGCTCGAAGCAAACCGAAGCACGAGACGAAGAAACGAACCGATGCTCAGCGGCGTTCGAGATCGGCTAGCTGATGCAAATCGTTGACATTGTAAAACGCACGCTCGTCGGCGAAGGTCACTTCTACCGCCTTGTGGCGCGCGTACCACGCGCGGACCTTGCGCTCGCCGATACGGATGAACGCGTCGAGATCGTCTGCCAGCGACGCGCGCAGCAACGCGAAAACCGGATGCAGGTGACGTTCACCGGTGGCATCGATTACGGCTGCCATCGCGATATCCGCTTGCTCGGCGCTCAAGCCTTCAGATAGCCATTCGGCCAGATGAGGATCGACGAAAGGTGCATCGCAGGGCGCAAACAGCACGAATTCGGTTTGCGCCGCACGCAACGCAGCGGATATCCCAGCAAGCGGGCCGGGAAAATCGGGAAACGTATCGACAATGACCTTTGCCCGGAACGGCATGCCAAGCTGCGCGTAGATCTCGAGGCTGCGATTTGCGCTGATCAGCATCGCGCCGCATTGGGGCTTGAGCCGTCGCAGCGCATGGAGCGCGAGTGGTTCGAGGTTGAGCGGCTGCAGGCCTTTATCGACACCGCCCATGCGCGATCCGCGACCGCCCGCCAACACCACGCCCGTGATGTCGTGTTTCGAGATAGACCTGCCAGGCGCGTCGGCCACGTCAGCCGCCGATATATGACATTTCAACGCGCGGTGCATCTGGGTCGGCAGCGGGCAACGCGTTGCTGCCGCGAAGTTGCGAGTAGCGGTCTGTGCGCGCTTCCCAGATCCTGGCAATAGCCGTGGCGACGGTGGCATCGCTCGCACCGCTGCGGATCAGCGCGCGCAAGTCGTGTCCGGACGTGGCGAACAGGCACAAATACAGTTTGCCTTCGGTCGAGAGGCGGGCGCGCGTGCAGGAGCTACAGAACGCGCGCGTGACGCTCGAAATGACGCCGATCTCGCCGCCGCCGTCCTCATAACCCCAGCGTTGCGCGGTTTCGGCATCGTTGTGAGCTTCGAGCGGCCGCAGCGGAAAATGCTCGGCGATGCGCGCGACCACCTCCGCCGACGGCAATACTTCGCTCATGTTCCAGCCGTTCGACGCGCCCACGTCCATATATTCGATAAAGCGCAGCACGGCGCCGCTGCCTTTGAAATGACGCGCCATCGGCACGATTTCGGCGTCGTTCGTGCCGCGCTTGATGACCATGTTGACCTTCAGCGGCGCGAGACCTGCGGCATGCGCGGCCTCGATCCCTTCGAGCACATCGGCGACGGCGAAATCGGCGTCGTTCATGCGACGAAACAACGCATCGTCGAGTGCGTCGAGACTCACCGTCACCCGCGACAACCCCGCGTCTTTCAGCGAGCGCGCCTTGCGGGCGAGGATCGAACCGTTAGTAGTGAGCGTGATATCGAGCGACCGGCCTTCGGGCGTGCGCAGCAGCGCCAGCCGTTCGATCAGGAATTCGATGTTCTTGCGCAGCAGCGGTTCGCCACCCGTAAGCCGGATTTTTTCCACGCCGTGAGCGACGAACAACCTTGCCAGCCGCTCGATTTCCTCGAACGACAGCAGGGCGCTGTGCGGCAGGAATTCGTAGTTTTTATCGAAAACTTCACGCGGCATGCAGTACACGCAGCGGAAATTGCAACGATCGGTCACCGATATGCGCAAATCGCGCAGGTCGCGTGACAGCCTATCAGTGAGCAATCCAGTCGGCGTCGCGGCGGCGCCGGAGAAATTCGGAATCGCGCTGACATCGGTGACGGGAATAATGCGTCGGGACATGATCGTTTTATTTCTCGCGGGCGGCGGTAGAGCGGCCACTATGAACTTCGAACAACTCATTTTAGCGGAAGGGCGGTTTTAGGGCGCTTTGCCGTCTCCTTTTCACGGGCATTTTGTGTCGCCCCAATGAAAAAAGCGCCACGGACCGAAGTCACGTGGCGCTTTTTAAAACGTCAGACGTGTTAGTGCGCGTCTTTACCCGTTTCTACTTGCTGCATCGGCGCGGTGTCGAGCGGCGGCAGGCGCTTGCGTTCGCGCACGACGCGCTTCGGCGCTTCCACCTGGGCCGCGGCTTCGCGTGCTGCGCGAAGCTTGTCGGCGTCGGTGTTCACCCAGACGAGGCCCGCCGTATCCAGC
>JGI12635J15846_10002446_pt1 | contig 16248 bp, 14 predicted proteins | sample BlaSpr_A8_OM2_M2_FD_15846 | JGI IMG/M metagenome (IMG submission 15846) | reverse complement strand
ACGCCGGCCAGTCGGCGATAGTTTCGTGTCCGCCGTGATCCGCGGCGGGTCGCCGGCGGACGCCGATGCCATCGGTCAGATCTTCGTCCGCGCCCGAGACACGATGGCGTACCTGCCACGCATCAGCGACGACGTCCGCCCGAAGCTCGGCGGCTGGATCACGGACCGGCATGAAGTCTGGGTGCTGGAAGACCAAAGTCGTGTGGTGGGTTTTGCCGGCCTCTCAAAGGGCTGGCTCGACCACCTCTATGTGGATCCGGACTTCCAGGGCCGCGGATTCGGTTCGATGTTGCTAGAGCATGTCAAGGGACTCCAACCGAAGGGAACCCAACTGTGGGTGTTTCAAAAGAACGTCGGAGCGCGACGCTTTTACGAGCGCCACGATTTTCGATTGGAAAGAATGACCGACGGTTCAAACAACATGGAGCGCGAGCCAGACGCGCTCTACACCTGGCAACCTGGTTCAGGTGGTGCGTTGGGTTAGGTGATAGGCCGCCGGATCGAATCGACGCAGCATGTTCACGTACGGCCATGTCATCCCGGGCCAGATGGTCGTGTTCCTACCCGTGGAATCGAGGTACCAGCTGCGGCAACCACCGGCGTTCCAGACCGTGTCGCGAAGGCGCGACTGCACGTCGGAGTTGAAAGCATCCTGCGCCTCGCGCCGGACCTCGATCGCTGACATCCCACTGCGCTCGAGGTGGCGAAGGGACCCCATGACGTAACGCAGCTGGGCTTCCACCATCACCAGCACAGACGTGTGGCCCAGGCCGGTGTTCGGGCCGAGCAGGAAAAACAGGTTCGGAAAACCCGCGACGGCCATCCCCCGATATGCCGCCGGGCTCGGGCTCCACTCGTCGGCCAGGCATTTCCCGCCACGCCCAGTCACCCGGCTGGCGAAGGGCATCTCGGTGACGCGAAACCCGGTCGCAAGGATTATCACGTCGACCACTCGCTCGTGGCCATCGCTCGTCACTATCGAGCGACCACGGACCTCGCGAATGTCGTCACTGACGAGTTCAACATTTGACTGCTGGACCGCCGGGTAGTAGGCGTTCGAGATCAGAATCCGCTTGCATCCGATCGCATATCGGGGCGTCAGGCGAGCCCGCAGTCCGGGGTCGGCCACCTGCCTCTCGAGGTGGGCGCGGGCCAGCCGTTCCGGAAGCGAANTTGGGCTCGGCTTCATGAACGGGATAACGAAAAGCTCGTGCGACCAGTAGACGAACGAGCGGACCAGGAGCTGCCAGCCGGGGACGGTCCGGTAGAGGGCTTGCGCCAGGCCACGGACTGGGCGGTCGCGATGTGGCAGCACCCACGGCGGCGTGCGCTGGAAGAGGTAAAGCTGCGCTGCCTTGGGCTGGATGCGGGGGACGAACTGGATCGCCGATGCGCCGGTGCCGACGACCGCGACACGTTTGCCCGCGAGATCAACCTCATGGTCCCAGGCACCCGAGTGGAACTGCGGGCCGGCGAATTCAGCCAGGCCCCGAATCGCCGGGATGGATGGCTCGCTCAGAGGACCCGTTGCTGCCACCAGTAGGTCGGCGCTGAACCGACCTGCGGTGGTTTCGATTCGCCACCGCGTCGCGGCCTCGTCCCAGGTCGCCGACTGGACTTCGTGCTGGTAGCGAATGTGCTTTTCGAGCTCGAATTTCCGTGCGCAAGCACGCAGGTATTCCCAGATCTCAGCCTGGGGCGCATAAGTGCGAGACCAGCGCGGGCTCGGCGCGAACGAGTAGGAGTACAGATTCGACTCGACGTCGCACTGGCAGCCCGGGTAGGTGTTGTCACGCCACGTGCCGCCGAGATCGGCCGCTCGTTCGAAGATGACGAAGTCATTGATCCCGGCCTGCTTGAGCCGGATCGCCATTCCAAGCCCGGAGAAACCGCTGCCGATGATCGCGACCCGGTAATGCGTCAAGTCCGTGCCAGCGGCTAGGTCAGCGGCGCCAGCGGCGGATTGCGTCCTTCGACTGCGCTTTCGGCCACATCCTTGATCAACGGGCCGAAGTCATCGGCGTTGGGCAGCACCCAGAAGCGCTCGGCTCGTACGGCGTCGAGAACCTGCTCCGCCACCATCGCCGGATCCATGCCGGTATCCACGAGCTGCCTCACCATCGCCTCCATCATCTGGGCCGTCGGATCGCTGTCGGAGGCGGGGCGCGGCCCTAGGCGATCGGGCCAGTTGCGCTCAGCGTCAACGATTCTCGTTCGAATCCAGCCAGGGCACAGAACCGACACGTGGACGTGGGAGCCCCGCAGGGCAAGCTCGTGGAAGAGAGACACCGAGATACCGACCACGGCATGTTTGCTTGCTGCGTACGGTGAAGCAAACGGAAATGGAATGAGACCGGCGATTGATGCGGTGTTGATGATGTGCCCTTGATCACGCTCCACCATCGCAGGCACGAAGGCTCGGATGCCGTGGATGACTCCCCAGAGGTTGACCTCCAGCACCCACTGCCATGCGCTGATCGGCTTCTCCCACGCCGCGCCAGGTCCAGCGCCCGACACGCCCGCGTTATTGCAGACGAGGTGGACCGGGCCAAAGGCTTCGGCCTGCCGGCGTAGCTCGTCGACCGACTCGGCCACCGCGACGTCGGTGGGCACCGCAAGAACCGTGCCCCGCTGCGCAAGCCTGTCCGCTGCAAGCTCGAGGGCGTCCTCCTCGACGTCGGCGAGCACGACCTTCATGCCCTCACTCACGCACTTCTCCGCGATGGCCAGCCCCATGCCGCTCGCCGCCCCGGTGACGACCGCCACCTTTCCGGACAAATCCATCATTCGCTGCCCCTCCTACGTCGAAGTATGCCGGGTAATCAGGCCATGGGAGACGGGCTTTCCTGTGGCAGAATCGAGTCCGTCACCGCCGGCCGGGAGTGGAGGCATCAACCATGAGCTTGAGCATCACCGACGTCGTGGTCGAAATCCCCCAGGGCCGCCTGCGGGGCGCGCTTACTGAAGGCATCGCGTCCTTCAAAGGCATCCCCTACGCCGCGGCGCCATTTGGCGCCAACCGGTTCAGGCGCCCGCAGCCCGCCCCGTCCTGGGAGGGAGTCCGTGACGCGCTCGCCTTCGGCGCGACCGTGCCCAAGCCGCCGTACTTCCCACCATTCGACGCGATCCTCCCCGAGCCGGTGATCGCGGGCGAGGAATGCCTCAACTTGAACATCTGGACACCCGACCCGACGGCGACCGGGCTGCCCGTGATGGTGTGGATCCACGGCGGCGCATTCGCCAACGGAACCGGCGCAATTCCGCAATACAACGGCCGGCAGTTCGCGCGCGACGGCGTAGTGCTGGTGAGCATCAACTACCGCCTCGGCGTCGATGGCTTCCTGTTCCTCGACGATGGAACTGCCAACCTCGGCCTGCTCGACCAGGTGGCGGCGCTCGAATGGGTGCGGGACAACATCGCGGCATTCGGCGGCGACAGCCGGAACGTCACGATCTTCGGCGAGTCGGCGGGCGCCATGAGCGTGACAACACTCCTGTCGATGCCGCGGGCCAAGGGTCTGTTCAAGCGCGTGATCGCGGAGAGCGGCGCCGGCCACCACGCCATCTCGGCGGCGACGGCGACCCGAGTGGGCGGCTATTTGGCCGAGAAGCTGGGCGTGCCGGCGGACCGCGCCGCGATCGCCGAAGCACCCGTGGCCAAGGCCTATGAGGCCCAGATCGCGCTCAGCGCCGAGGCATTCATGCAGCCCGACCCGGTCAAGTGGGGCGAAGTCGCCGGCAACCTGATGCCGTTCGAGCCCGTGATCGATGGCGACGTTCTTCCTGCACTTCCGATTGAAGGAATCGCCGCCGGGGAGGGCGCTGGGGTCGACCTTATGGTCGGCACCAACCGCGAGGAGCAGCGACTTTTCATGGTGCCGAGCGGTGCCATCGACCACATCACCAAGGACATCCTGGGGATGGCCGTCGCGGGCTACCGCCTACCGGCAAACGCAGTCGAGCTGTATTCGACCGCCCGCCCAGGCGCGACCGCTGGCGACCTGCTGGCGGCGATCAGCACCGACTGGTTCTTCAGGATCCCAGCAGTCCGCCTCGCCGAGACCCACTCGAAGAACGGTGGTTCAGCCCACGTCTACGAGATGGCCTGGCGTTCGCCCCTCTACGGCGGCCGGCTCGGCGCGTGCCACGCGCTGGAGATTGGGTTCGTCTTCGACACGCTGGACGCCGAGTGGACCGACCGGCTCGCCGGGCCGAATCCGCCCCAGTCGATCGCGGATGAGATGCATCGGGCCTGGGTGGCGTTTGCCCGCACGGGCGACCCCGGATGGGAGACCTACGACGCCGGCCGCCGGACCGTGATGCGCTTCGATTCGTCATCGGGCGTCGTCGACGACCCCGACGGCGCGGAACGTCTGCTATGGGACGGAATCCGCTAAGAGGGCGCTGACGGCTCAGAGCAATAACCCCAGACAGAAGTGGCACATGGACACGACGTCGACCGTTTCAATCGCTGGGCAAGCGATTACGACCAGCACTGGATGCAGCGAGTCGTCTTCGCACCAGTCCAGCAGACGGTCTTGAAGCTGGCAGGCGAGCAGGTCCCCCAGCCTGGCGCAATTCTCGACGTCGGATGTGGAACCGGGAAGCTGCTTGGATTGGCCCGGGGTCGGTTCCCGGGGGCAAAGCTCGCCGGCGTCGACGCCGCCATCGAGATGGTGAGACAGGCGCAAGCCTCGAATCCGTCGGGAGCCATCAGCTTTCAGCAGGCCATGGCCGAGGAATTGCCGTTCGCCGGCGCGTCCTTTGACCTCGTCTTCAGCACGATGACCTTTCACCACTGGCACGACCAGGGCCGCGGCATCGCGGAAATCGCGAGGGTGTTGACGCCACGCGGTCGATGGCTGCTCGCCGAATTCGTTGCTACCGGTTTCGTCGCGGTCATCCGCCGTGTCCTGCGGTTGCATCAGTTCCCTGAGCGAACCAAACTGCACCGCGATCTTCTGGCTGCTGGGCTGGAGATCGTTGCGGAAGAGAAGGTCCACGGCCTGCGTGGACAAGTCGCCGTGATGGCGATCGCCACGACGCGAACCTGACCTCGTGAGAACCGCCGTCTAGATGGCGGCCAGGGTCGGGGTGGCTGGATGCCAGGTGCCGCCGAACGCGTTGACCCCCTCCCCGTTTGCGTCGCCGCTTGCCTTGTCCTTCACGAAGGCGTACAGAGGATGCCCGTTGTAGAGAACCTGGCGCCCGTTGGCATCGGCCAGAACGCTGAGCTTTCCAGGCAGCGTGAGGCCGGAGGTTGGGTCGCCCGCCGGGAGAAGCAGGGGCGGCCAGAAGGTGGCGCACTGGCCGGAGCAGGCAACCGTGGTCGACGTGTCGGCGGTGAGGTAGTAGAGGGTCTGCGCACTGACGTTCACCAGTACTGGTTCCTGCTGACCCGCGACCGTCTTCACCACGACCGCGACCACAGCCGGAGTCGAGGGAGTTGGGCTGGCTGAAACCTGGGCGGCCGGCGAGCTCCCGCACGCGAAGGCCATTACTCCGGCGACGGCGAGTGCAATCGTTCCCCTCATGGCTGGCAATACTTGATCGAGTTACAGGCCCGGCCGCATAGGATTGGCTTCATGGCCAACGCGGTTTGGACCGGCTCACTTTCGCTTGGCATGGTCGTCGTGCCGGTTCGCCTGTACCCCGCGATTCGCAAGAAGGCCGTGCGCTTCCACGAGCTGGATCGAGCCGGGCGGCGGGTGCGGCACGTGCGCGTCTCTGAGCCCGAAGTGGAATGGGAAGCTCCATCTCGCCCCACCGACTTCCTGCGCCCCGCACCGGCTCTACGCCTCGAGCGGGAAGGTTTCGACCCGGTGGAAACGCCGAGACGACCGTCGCCTGAGTTGGACGCATCGTCACCGGAGGTCGCGTTCGACGAGGTTCGCAAGGGCTACGAGGTCGGTCCCGGGCAGTACGTGAGCATGACGCGCGAGGAGGTGAGCGCCCTCGCGCCCGAACGCAGCCGCGTGATCGACGTGCAGCAGTTCGTCGACGTGTCCGCCGTGGATCCCATCTACTTCGAGTCGCGGTACCACGTCGTGCCTGATCGCGAGTGGTCCTCCCCATTCCGTCTGCTGCGGCAGGCGATGGCGGCGGCGGACCGCATGGCGATCGCGTGGTTCACGCTGCGATCGCGACGCTACCTGAGCGCGGTGCGGCCATACGGCGAAGTGATGTTGCTGACGACCTTGGTCCATGAAGATGAGATCGTGCGTGCGGACTTCTGGATTCCCGATGATCGTTCGGCGCCCACTGAAAAGGAGCTCAAGATGGCGCGCCTTCTGATCGACACCCTCAGCGGGCCTTTCGAGCCTGGGCGATATCCAGACGAGCACCGACAGCGCGTGCTCGAGGCAATTGAAGCGAGAGCTCCGGCCGAAGCCGTCGCGGCGACGACCCCCTCGCCCACGCGAGTGCTCGATTTGATGGCGGCGCTGGAGGCCAGCGTCAAAGCCGCGAAGGCTGCCCGCAAGGAAGAGGACGTGAAGACGAAGACCCGGCGCAAGCGCTCAACCGGGACCTAGAAACCGGCGAAATTCAGGTCAACCGGCGGCGTTGTAGGCCGTTCGAAGCCAGGACTCGAGCTCGTCGTCGATGTCGGCGGTCGTGGCCACTCGCACCCGGTGCGTGAACAGGGCATTCCACTTTGCGGCGGATTCGAGGCGGCCGGCCGGCTCTTGCTTGGCGAGGACCAGGCCGACATTGATCCACCTGGCACCCGGTTGCAGCATCGCGAACTGCTTTCGCCGGCGGAGGCTTACGTATCCCTTCTTGGGCGACTGTTCGATGTCGTCGCCCAACCAAACTGCTCTCTCCAGCAGCCGCGCATAGACGTCTTGCAGTGGCGGCGCGAGTCCGCCGCCAAGAGGGGCCGGCTGAGCAGTACGGCTCCGCGCGGTCAGGGAGACCCGATGCGCCGCGCCGTGCGACATCCCCAACCGCTGCTTGAGCATCGCGACGACCTCGTTGTGCTTTGTCAGCCTGCTCTCAGTGACGATGAGGACCAGTTCGTCGATGGTCCTGCCGTAGTCCTTCTCGATATTGCGCAGCTGCGACTGAATCCCTTCCTCGACTGTCGGCATGCACTTCCTCCTAACTGAACAGCGTATTTCATCGGCCGGAGGCTCATCTCGAAGTGAGGTAGTGTCCGTCAGGAGGTCCCCGGCATAGCTACTCCTAAAACCGCATCCAGCCCGTTCGACGGCCAGACCGATGGGCCCATCGACGATTGTCTCTCGATCCGGAATGGGGTTCTTTTCATAGAAGGCTGCGATTCCACCAAGCTCGCCGAACGCTTCGGCACGCCGATCTACGTCATGTCAGAGGATCAGGTCAGGCGGAACTTCAGAACGTTCCAGGCCGAGTTCCGGCGAGGCTGGCCGGACGGTCCCGTCGTCGTCATGCCGTCGATCAAGGCGAACTACGGGCTCGCGCTTCGCCGCATCCTCACCGAGGAGGGTGCTGGATGCGACACATTCGGGCCTGCGGAACTGCATGCCGCCCTATCGACTGGCGTGCCACCGGATCTGATCTCGTACAACGGCAGCTCAAAGACCGAGGCGCTGCTCATCCGCGCCGTCGCCGCTGGGGCACGAATCACCCTCGACTCGGTTCGCGAGGTCGAGCTGGTGATCGCGGCAGCCGAGAGTACGGGCAAGAAGGCGAAAGTCCGATTGCGGGTCAGGCCTGACTTCGACATCGAAGCCCGGTCGGATTTCTACCCTGGGCCCGTCTCGCTGCGCACCGCCTCACAGCTGTACAAGCCCGGCATCCCGACCGAGGACCTGGGCCCCGCCGCTCGCCGTCTGCTCGACGCAACGGGTGTGGAGCTGATGGGCGTGATGATGCANGCCGGACGCCACACGACCAACCTGCGGGTGTGGAGCCGGATGATTCAGAGCTTCGTCGACGTGATCGAAAAAGTGCGCGACGCGTCTGGCGGTTGGGAGCCCCGTGAGATCGACATCGGCGGCGGGTTCGCGGTACCGCGGGATCCGCTCGGGCGAAGCGACCGGCGCCGGTTGGCGGCGCCAAACGCTCCATCGATCGCGGAGTACGCGAAGGCCATAACCCGAGCGCTGCGAGACGGGCTGACACGAATCGGCATGTCAACCGCGATCAGGCTCGAGATCGAACCCGGACGCAGCATCTACGGCAACGCGGGAATCCACCTCGCTTCCGTCACGAACATCAAGCACCAAGCGGCGCCGTTGGACCACACGTGGATTGAAACCGACACGTCTGACTCTTTTCTGCCGGATGTGAACCTGGAGCGCAACCGGTGGACCGTCTGCGTCGCGGGACGGGCCACAGCTCGCCCGACCGCCATCGCCGACGTGGTGGGCATCTCCTGCAACTTCGACGTGATCGTTCCGGCCGCGAACCTGCCTGAAGTTCGCGTCGGAGACATCCTCGCGTTCCTCGACACCGGGGCCTATCAGGACGCGAACGCGACGAACTTCAATGCAATGCCCAGGCCCGCGACCGTGCTCGTGACCGGCGATCAATCTGAACTCGTCAAGCGCGCTGAGACGATCGAGGACGTGTTCGCGCGCGACATCATCCCGGAGCGCCTGGCTCGAAAATGACGGTCACTCGGATCGATCACGTCGGCATCACCGTGTCCGACCTGGACCGTGCTCTTGGCTTTTATCGGGACCTGCTCGGCCTGCGTGTGTTAGCAGACTCAACGTTGAGCGAACCGGAGGTGGCTGACCTGCTCGGGCTGGATTCCGTCCAGCTTCGTATCGCCGACCTCGACTCCGGAGATGGGCGGGTCGTCGAGCTGATCCAGTACCTCCAACCCAAAGGCACGCGAATCGATTACGAAAGCGCGGACCCGGCGACAGCTCATATCGCGTTCACGGTCGACGATCTTGCTTCAGTGCATGAACGCCTGGTGCGGGCTGGAGCGACCATAGTTTCGCGCCGGCCGATCACGATCAGCGAGCCCGGCGGCTCGTTTGACGGCGCGATCTGCCTCTACGTTCGGGATCCGGACGGCGTGATCCTGGAGCTCGTCCAGCGGCGCTCCGACTGACGACCCCCGGCCCCCGGACGCCGCGAGCCGGCGGGCGCGGGATGAGGCCGCGCCCGTCGGGCTCTTGGTTCTAGACGCCTGGGCAGGTTGACGGAGGTGTTTCGTTGATGTCGATATGGCTGTCTGTCGAGTCGACTCCGGCGACATCGGTGGCGAGAGTCCCGTTCAGCCCGGACACCGTCGCTGAGGCGGTCGCGCCCGACAGGTGAAGCACATTCGTGCTATCAGCCGAGTAGCTGAGGCAGCGGAAGGTGCCTCGGTCGCGTTCGACGCTGGTGGCGCCAAGCCCTGTCCACGTCACGTCAAGGGTGATTGGAAGCGCGATGGAGCCGCCGCCCGCGGCTGAAATCGGCGCCGCGCCGCTTTTACCTGTAACAGGGGCCCCGAGGCCAGGGCAAACATTGCCGGCGGTGAGGGTCGTGTGCAGCTTTGCGGTCCTCAGGTCATTGCTGACGGTGAAGTCCGACGGATTGATCACCCAGCAGCCCCCGACGCCGCCGGTCGCGGTGAAGATCGACAGCTGCACCATGGTGCTGTTGGTAACCGTGCTCGGACCTTTGGGGTGCTCCGGTTCGTATGAGTTCAGGCCACGATTCACGAATACGCTGATGCTCGGCTGGTCGGATGGACCGCCTTTTGCCAACCCGAATGCGGCATTGGCGCTGACGCTCGTGAAGACATAGTCGCCTGGTGCAAGTCCGCCTCCCGCGGCAATCGCGGCCGCGGCGAGTGCCAGGGACCCACCGAAAACAATCGAAACGACCAGCGCAAACCTTCTGAGCACAGGCATCGTCTGCTCCTTGCAAGACTGGTGAACGGCAACGCTGCACATGCTCTGCAGCGCCGGTATCAAAGCCAGTCTCAACCGGTCTCGATTCACCTCTCAAAATGGCGGAGGCGTGGGCCGGCGATCGCATCATGTCCCGGTAGGATCCAACCGCCTGTCGTAGGCTCGCAGGATCCGAAGCGCCCCGAGGCATCACGGGGCGCTGCTGTTTCAGCGAGCCAGCCAGTTGAGTGCGTCCCGCCGAGTGCCAAAGTAGCCCGGCAAGGAGGACCCGAGATGAAAAGCTTGATCCGCTACAAGACCAAACCCGAATTCGCCGATGAGAACCAGCACCTCGTCGAGAAGGTCTATGAAGAGCTGACGGCAAAAGACCCCGGCGGCGTGCACTACGCGACGTTGCGCCTCGCAGATGGAGTCACCTTCATGCACCTGTTCACCACCGATTCGGACGAGGCCGGCAACACACTTGGCGGCATCGCCGCAGTCGCCGAGTTCCTGCGAGAGCTGCCCGGGCGCTGCGACGAGATTCCTGTGGCGCAAGACGTCACCGTCGTCGGCTCATACCGGATGTTTGCGCACTCCGGCACAACGCCGGCCTCCTGGCCCTCCGGCGTTCCCTATTTCAGGGATCGAGCTTCAGGGTCAGGATCTTGAACGGCGTCAGGTCGAGCTCGATCACGCCATCGCGGACCGGCACCTCTTCGAGGTCGCGCTCGAGGAGGTCGCATAAGTTGGCCCGAGAGGCCTCGAGCGTGGTCCGGACTTGCGCATGGCACCGTCGCCCCCACGCCTCGTAGAGCCGGACGATCACCGCGTCCGAGTCCTCGGCACGTTTGATTGCCTCGACGATGACCTCGGGCGTATCGATCTCGACCAGTGAGCGCCGTTGCTCTGAGGGCAGGTTGCCGCGCACGGTCCGCAGAGCCGCGTTGAGGTCTTCCGCGGCCTGGATCACGCCCGCCTCACGAAAGTCGCCCGAATGCGGCATCAGCGCATAGGTGAAGCGATGACGACCGCGATCTGCGGTCGGGTCGGGATGCGTCGGCGCGCGGAGCAGTGACAGGCGCATGACCGATCCCCGGATGTCGTGGCCGTACTTGCAGTCGTTGAGAAGCGCGACGCCGTAGCCGGGTTCGCCCAGGTCCGCCCAGCGGTGGCCGCACACCTCAAAGCGGGCCTTGTCGCGCGAAGTATCAGCGTGGGTCGCTCGCTCCAGATGACCGAACTGGATCTCGTACGTGGCCTGCGACGAACGGACCGAAACCGGGAACGCGACCTTGAGCATCTTGTGCTCCTCTTGCCAGTCCACATCGCATTCGAATCGGACCACGCGCGAGCCGGCATCGAGCACCATCAGCTGGGAGAGGCGTGAGCGGCCAAACTCGCGAATGAACCTCACGGCTCCGCGCAGGCCGCCTGAGATTTCCACCTGGAACCGCGACAGCTCGAGGAGATCGACTTTGTTCTCGAGGTAGTCGATGTCCAGGTCCCAGGCGTCAAAGCGTGCCGGGTTGTCGTCGTGGAGCTGCAAGAGATTTCCAACCTGGCCCGAGGCCAGGACCTCCCGGGCGCCCACCTTGTCCCAGATCGAGGTCAGCAGGCCGCGCTCGTCCCACTGGATGCGAAGCAGCTCGTTCTCCATTGCACGATCAGAAACAAGCACCGCTTGTTCCGGTGCGAACGAGGCCTGTTCCCCTGGTGATGTCCAACCGCAGGCCGGGGCTTCTGCGAACTGGAGGCGACCCGCGACATCGATAACCTCGCGACGCGGATGCGAGTTGACGTTGAACACGACGATTTCATCTCCGGCGCCACACAGCTTCGTCTGTGCGCGAGACGTGATCGCGCCGGCAGTCTCGATGACAGCCCGTAGATCACGCTCCGTGTCCTCGTAGACCCAGTCGATGCTCGTGCCCGGCAGGATGTCGTGAAACTGGTTGGTGAGCAGCCGCTTCCACGCCGTCTCCAGGTCACCTAGTGGATAGTCGTCAGCCGCCGCGACCGACCACATCTCCGCCTCACGTAGCGCCTGCTCGGCGCGCCGGTTGAGTCGCTTGGTGCATGACTGCGACGTGTATGTCCCCCTGTGGAGCTCGAAGTAGAGCTCGCCAACCGTGGTCGTGAGGTTGCGCGCCTGCGCCGAAGCCTCCTCAAAGAAATCGGCCGCCCGGCCGAGCGCGACGCCAAGTCGGTGGGCCGACTCGATCATCTCCGCTTGTGGGCCGCCGCCTCCGTCGCCCCACCCGAAGAGATAGAGCGACATGTTCGAGCGATCGCCGTCTTTGAAATTACTAACGCTCCATTCGACCTCCTCGGGACTGAAGTTGCCGTTGTAGGTGTCGGCCGGGGGAAAGTGAGTGAAGATGCGCGTTCCGTCGATGCCCTCCCACATAAAGGTGTGGTGTTCGGGCTTGTTCGTGTCGTTCCAGGAGAGCTTCTGGGTGAGGAAGTAATCGCATCCCGCCTCCACCATGAGCTGCGGCAGGTTGCCCGGATACCCGAAAACGTCCGGCAGCCAGAGGATCCTTGTCTCGTAGCCGAATTCCTTCATGAAGAAGCGCTTGCCGTGCACCAGCTGGCGCACCAGTGACTCGCCCGAAGGAAGGTTGCAGTCCGCCTCGACCCACATCGCACCGACGGGCTCCCACTTTCCGGCGGCGACCTTCTCCTTGATGCGGCGGTAAATGTCGGGATACGACTCGCTCATCCATTCGTAATGCAGGGGCTGCGAGGCGGCAAAGACGTAGTCGGGATACTGGTCCAGCAAGGCAAGCTGCGTTGACCAGCTGCGCGCCACTTTTCGCTTGGCTTCGCGAATCGGCCACTCCCAGGCGGTGTCGATGTGTGCGTGGCCGACCGCGGTGATCTGGTGCGATGAGTCGAGTCGCGCGTCACTCATGGCGTTAACGGGCGACTCACGAATTGCGAGCTCGGCCTGCCGCAAAACGAACGCCGGCTCGGGCGATCGGCGCAAGGCGATCATCGAGAGCGCGGGCTCAAGGCCCGCCTCGGTGGCTCGCGGGTTGGCCGCCGCCTCCAGGTAAAAATCGATGTCAGGACCATCGATCGGCAGCCAGCGGTGGTTGGGATCAACACCGCGCCATGGTGTGCCGTCCTTCCAGGCCAGCGCCTCGCAGGTGAACCCGGTTGGTCCATCGAAACCCAGGTCGAACACGGCCACCACGCCTCGGCCGGCATAGCTGTCCGGCACGCGACCGCGGACATGGAACCAGGTCGTGCTCCACGGCGGACCCCACGCATCGCCAACGTGGATGGGTGCAAATGGTCCTCGGACCGCCTCGTCAAACGGGATTGGTTCGCCGCGCACGCAGTACGAGGTCAGCTCGAGGGCCGGCCGCTCTTTGAAGATCGCTGGCACGTCAGCCGGCATGCCATGAAAGGTACTAGATCAATGCGCGATGGCCCGACCAGCGTTCTGGTGCGCCTCTCGCGCGCCGTTGACCGCGCGGAGCTCAGAATCCTGGAGTTCGATCGGCACATCCATCTCGAGTGGGTCAGCCGGGCAGCGCCGGCTACCTGCCGGCGCGAGAAACCTCAAGCTCAGGCAAGAGGAACTCCATTGGGGCTCGAATGTTAGAGCCCCAATGGCTGCCTCGAAGATGTCAGATTGTCAATCCGACCCGGAGCCCTCGCCGTCGCCGTGGCTGCGCACCATTAGGGTTTCCTGCACATACTCGGCGATGCCGGCGCCCATACGGCTGGCCACGTTGCATGAGTTGCGGAAATGGAAGCCCGCGAACACGCGGGCATCCGCCACTTGCGCCACCGCATCGGAGAACCTGGTGAAGCTGCGAACCGCCCCCGGAACACCATTCGACGTCGCAGTGAAAGCCGTCCGCTCGCCGAAGAAGGAAGCGAGGATTGTCGCGGCCGCGCCGCTCACGCCTGAGTGCCCGGATGGATATTCCTGATGTCCCGGAGTCGTGAGCAGCGGCGCCCAGCCGGCATCAGCGCTGGTGTTGGGGTTGCCGTCGGTGGCTGCCATGGTTATCGCAGTCACCGGGCGCCAGAAGTTGTATGTGTTCTTCGCGTCCCACACCGCGATGACAGCGTCGGCCTGCGAGACGTTCAGCAACGCGAGCAGACGCGCAGACGCCGACAGGCTGGTGTGATTCTGCAGAGCCAGCGAGTCTGCGACACGGTTCCAGATGGCCGTTGCAGTGTCAAGCTGCCAGAACTTCGCTGTTTCCGTTTGGTATGGAGTTCGGACTCCGCTCGTCGCGGACCCGAACGCCTTCACCTCGTTGAAGTCAGCTGTGTAAAGGGCGCTGGTCAGCGCCGGAGGACCGGCCGGCCGGAACTGCGATGGCGATGTCATCGCGAAGGGCGTCGTAGTCGCGAGCGTCCGGAAGACCGGGGTGGGTGCGAATGCTGGGGGCGTGGGCTGCCAATCTCCGGGCGCGGTCCCGATGACGTAGGGCGGGAGCGAGGCCGTGAACCCGTCTGTCGCACGCCAGGCGACGATTTGATCTGCGACGGTCTTGCCCCATTGCAGACCTCGCGCGATGGACTTGCTCTGGCCGTCCTCGTCCCCGGCGATCGAAGCAAGCGAGGCGGCGAGCGCGGCATCGAGTGTGGTCTTCTGTGCCGGGAGGAGGGACACCAGCGCCGTGTAAGCCGCGCTCGCGGTCGCGGCTTCTTGCGATGCGCCCCGCGGCGCTGCCGGCGCCACATGGATCGGGGTGTAGCGGCGATCGATCCCGTTCACTGCGTCGAAGACGGAGGCCTGCACAATCGCCGCATAGCGGGTGGCGGGTGGCGCCGCCACCCCGGCCGTTGCCAGAGTCGCAAGCATCGTGGCGTTCCAGTCGATCACGACATTGGTGTGCGCGGCCCGGACCGTTTGAAGCCCGGCTCCGAACGTCAGCGCACCTGCGACCGCGATTACGACTGCCAGCGCGCCGAGCAAAGGTCTGGGTTTCATGGCTGCCCCCGTNTACCGGAATGCCATCCTCATNAGGTGGTGGTCCGGGCGAATGTTTCACGAGTGGAGCGGGCTGTCTACCGTACCCAGTACGGAATCGGTACGGACGTACCGGCGCTCAGCGCAGCGTTGAGGCTATGCGGATCAGCTGCGCCCGGGACCTGATGCCCAGCTTCAGATATGTGCTTGCGATGTGGCTCTCGACCGTCCGCTCTCCGATGTGGAGCGTCTGACCGATCTCGGCAGCCGTGTACGCCCGCGCCGCCAGGCGCGCGACCTCCAGCTCACGCCGGGTGAGTGATGCCGTGGCCTGACCATCAGCGAAGGGGTCAGCACTGAACGCAGGAGCGGCCTCGACCAGGAGTTTCTGCGCCCGTTCCTCGACCATAGCTGCGCTCAGATTGGCCGCGCAGAGCCGGACCAGGCCGGCGGTGAAAAGAACAGGAATCCCGACCAGCACCAGTGTCGTGCGGTTCCCCGTCTCAACGAGCACGGCCACGGTAAAAGTCAGCACACCAGCGGCTATGACGACTCCGGCCATCCGGTTCGAGAGCACCCACGCTCCGGCGACCAGGGGCAGCAGCGCCAGGGCGCCGACCACGTCGTCCGGTGTGATCGCCTCGAGCAAGAAGATCGCTGCGAGGATCAATACGCATCCAAGCGCGACGATCGGATCGAGCCGAGTCCCGGCCATCGCACGCGGTTTCGCAAGGTACTGGCGGTACCCGCTGTCGGACTGCACTTTAGCCGTCGACCTTGCCATGGTCACTACCCACCTGACCTCTCGGAGCCCCGGGTTCCAACTCATCAACGGGGATCGCCGCCGACCGAACTATGCATCTGACTGCAAGGGGAGTCAAGTCGTCGTCAATTGGCTCTGGACCACGGGGTTCGGGCCAACCAACCGTGCGCTTAACAGCTACCAGCAGGCGCGTTCGAGACGGCCAATTCACAGTCGCCATCGCAACCACCAAGGGTTGAGCCCAGTCGTTCAGCCTGGTTGAATGCGCCGCCTGCTAGTCAGTGATTCGCGTCAGGTTCCACGTTCGCGTTCGCCGGTCCCAATAGACGCGACCCGGATTCCGGGACGCCGCTCGCTTCAGACGCCTGACCTCGAGCGCGAAGCGTCGATGCCAGGCAACGGATCGAAACGCAAGGACGCCTGGAGCGCCCGCGATCATGCCGACCGCAACCTCGCCGAGGAGTTGAGCCGCAGACGAAAGGCCGATGGGCCAACGGCCCGCGCTGGTTCGGCTTGCGACGGCGCCCGCAACGTCCTTGCGCATGAGCCCAGGTTGAAGTCGGAGGCTCGCGGAAGCGTGTGAGATTGGTGAGAGTCTTCTGCGAGTTCTGTCATCGAGGTGTAAGAAGCGGCTTGTGCTCTGAGCCACCCTCTCCCCGACCCTGCGCGCAGAGCGGCGATGAGGATGGGACTCATTGATCGCTCCCGCTTTCGCGGGAGAGGGC
>JGI12635J15846_10002444_pt1 | contig 16258 bp, 14 predicted proteins | sample BlaSpr_A8_OM2_M2_FD_15846 | JGI IMG/M metagenome (IMG submission 15846) | reverse complement strand
TAGAGCGGATAAACGTAAATCAACAGGGCCGAATTCGGGTACTTCGCGACAAAGTCGTCGAGCGCCTTGACCTGCGCCGTCGGGTCTTTGGTCGCCTGGGCCGCGGTATAGGCGTTGTATTCCGCCATCGTGTACTGCGGCTTTGCAGCGTCTTGCCCTCCAGCCGCGGCAGCCGCCTGGGGCTTCGCGGTGGTTATATTCCCGAGCATCAGGCAGAGCGCCGTCACCACTGCGAGGCCCGCCAGTCTCCGTGAACCTTTCATTCCGTTTCTCCCTCGCTCAAAATCGTAGCCTTATGATGGATTGCTACTGCTCCCGGAACGCTAGCCGGGACTCACCTTGTTTTTCGAAACTTGGGGATTATAGGTAAAGCAGGTGGTCACCGCAAGCCGTTTGGCTACAGAGAAGTATGTATCTAGGGGTATTTGTCCATCGACCCTTTAGTTTTTCCCGCCGCCACTACCCAGACCGCTCGCATCCACTCTGGGAAGCCAGTACATTAGACGGCCCGACCGTTGTTATGGTGCCCGGTTACGCCAGAGTGTCGCATAAAATTTTACCGCCGACGAGGAAGATTTCCGATGAGTCCGATTAGCAAAGTGGATTTCGGTCAGTTAGAGAAACCCGCGCTCGCAGGGCAAGTTGCACTGGTGACTGGAGGGAGCCGAGGGATTGGGCGTGCTATCGCGCAACGCCTGGCTTCGATGGGCTGCGCGGTCGCGATATGCGGGCGCGACAAGAAGGCGCTTGCCGGCGTCGAGGAAGAGTTGCGAGGTGTGGTTACGGGCGTGTTCGCGCAAGTCGCGGATGTTACCTCTGCGGCGGATGTCGAAAAGCTTGTGCAAGGCGCCGAATCGACGCTTGGGCCGATCTCAATTTTGGTCAATAACGCTGGGGTCGGCGAGTTCGGGCCGGCGCATGAAAAATCAGAAGCCGATTGGGATCGCGTTCTAAATACCAATCTTAAGAGTGTGTTTCTTGTTTCGAAAGCGGTTGTGCCTTCGATGATTCGTCACGGGCGCGGCGACATCATCAACATCAGCTCCCTTGCTGGAAAAGCCGCGTTCGCCGGCGGAGGGCTATACTGCGCGTCAAAGTGGGGCGTGCGCGGATTGACCGCTTGCATGGCGGAAGATTTGCGCGGGCACAACATCCGCGTGGCGGCGATTTTCCCGGGCAGCGTGGCTACCGAATTTTCAGGACGCGGACCGAAGGATGCAACGAAAGCGCTGAGTGCCGACGATGTGGCGCATGCCGTTGCGATGCTCGTCACGCAAGGTCCGCAAAGTTTTCTGAGCGAAGTGGACTTGCGTCCGTTGCGCAAGTCTTAGCGGCTGGCAAGAGGTTGGGCCGGAGCGATGGCCAAGCCCGGCTTCCCGTGACAAATCGTTTACAATTTCCGTCTTGACATTAGTCGTTATAACGAATATTGTATCCCCATGAGCAACGCCCCCCGCCCTGGAAAACACTCTGCTTCCCTGGAGGCGCACGCTTTCGTCTCACTGCAAAAGGCCGCGGACGGGCTCGCGCAGCAGGTGGAGCAACTCCTGAAAGCCAACGATTTGACGGCGGCGCAATACAACACGCTTCGCATCCTGCGGGGAGCCGAACCCGAAGGCCTCGCGTGCAGCAGCATCGCCGACCGCATGATTTCGCATGACCCCGACATGACGCGCCTTCTCGATCGCATGGAGAAGCGCACCCTGATCACGCGCGAGCGCCAGAAAGATGATCGCCGCGTCGTGAAGACCCGCGTCACTTCGCAAGGGCTCGAGCTGTTGAGGACGCTCGATCAGCCCGTTCACGATCTCCACAAGCGTCAGTTCGCGCACGTTCCGGGCGCTCGACTCAAGTTGTTGATCGAATTGCTCGATGAAGTCCTGGAGAAAGATCCGACCGCGCGAGCGAAGTCCTGTTCGTGAAGCGGAGAGTTTGAACGCATTCGAATTTCTAGTCGCAAAGTAAGAACAAAATCAAAGGAGAGACAAACATGGGCCATTCTCTAACTCGCTTCGCACTCGCCACCGGCCTCGCTGCGTTGTTGACGCTGCAGGCTTCGGCGGCAACCACGACGTGGCAGCTCGATCCGATGCACACCGCAGCGCAGTTCTCGGTGAAGCACCTGGCGATCTCGACGGTTCGCGGCGGCTTCAGCAACGTGAAGGGCACGATAATTCTCGATGATTCCGACATCAGCAAGTCGAGCGTGGATGTGACGATTGACGTTTCGACGGTGGACACGCGTACGCCGGATCGCGACAAAGACCTCAAGAGCGACAAGTTTTTCGACGTGGCGCACTATCCGACGATGACCTTTAAATCGACCAAGGTCGAACAGGCCGGAGCCGGGAAACTCAAGGTGACCGGTGATCTGACGATTCGCGGTACGACCAAGTCGGTTGTGCTCGATGTCGATGGACCGACCGCGCCGGTGAAAGATCCCTGGGGCAATCAGCGCGCGGCGGTGAACGCCACAACGAAAATCAATCGCCAGGACTTCGGCGTGAAGTGGAACGCGACGATGGACAACGGCGGCGTGGTTGTCGGAGACGAAGTCTCGATCACGATCGACGCAGAAATGGTGCAAAAGAAGTAGTCGCGTTCAGGAAAATTACAATCCATTCGGATCGGCGAGGGCGCGCCAAACGCGCCCTCACTTTCTTTCGTGACCTGGCGCGTGACATCCCGCGGAAACAGATCTCTAACGCATCGAACCTTTGCTTCATCGAATTGTAAGTACACTTCGCCCAAATCAAATTCGGTCACGAAAGGTCACACGCTATGAAGAATCCCGCTCCTGCCGAAACACCGCTCCACGATCTCATCATTCACCGCTGGAGCCCTCGCGCCTTCGGCGACAAAGCCATCTCGCCCGCCATCCTCAAGGGTTTATTTGAAGCCGCGCGCTGGGCGCCTTCGAGCAGCAATATCCAGCCTTGGGCCTACATCGTCGCCACACGAGACGACAAAGAAAACTTCGAGAAGATTTTGAGCACCATGGTCGAGTTCAATCAGGGTTGGGCGAAGCATGCCGCTGTACTCGTAATCTCGGTCGCGCAAATCAAGAACAAAGAAGGAAAGCCCAATACGTACGCTTTCCACGATGTCGGCAGCGCGAGCGCACAGCTTAGCTTCCAGGCGGTCGCCGACGGTCTTTATGTCCATCAGATGGCAGGCTTTGATGCCAACAAAGCGCGCGAAGTCTTCCATATCCCCGAAGACTGGCAAGCCGTCGCCGCGATTGCGATCGGCTATCCCGGCGATCCCCATTCCCTGCCCGACAAGCTCAAAGAGCGCGAATTGGCGCCCCGAAGTCGTAAGAAACTCGCCGATTTCGTCATGACCGGCGACTGGGGCCATACTTCTTCCTTCGTGCAGAAATAGCGCGGTACAATGGGCTGCAACGGATTCCGAAACTTCTAGCCGCTATTCGCATCTGTTGTACAGGACCGGCACCGTTAAAGGGACCTCAGCCCACAACCCATGCATGGCACTCTGGAATTTCTTCTTCATCATGGCTACGTCGTTCTGCTGGCATGGGTATTTCTTGAGCAGATCGGCTTTCCCTTTCCTTCCATTCCAATCCTGTTAGCGGCAGGGGCTCTCGCCGGCACTCACCACATGAATTTGTTCGCCGCGCTGATGACGGCCGTCTTCGCGAGCGCGGTCGCCGACACAATCTGGTTTCAGCTCGGCCGCGTCAAGGGCATCAAAATCCTGCAACTGCTCTGCAAGATTTCGCTCGAGCCCGATTCCTGCGTGCGTCGAACGGAAGGTATTTTCGCGAAAGAGGGTTCGCGCTCGCTACTACTGGCGAAGTTTCTGCCAGGTCTCGGCACGGTCGCGCCGCCGCTGGCCGGCATTTTTCACATGCGTCTCTCGCGCTTCCTGCTCTTTGATTGCGCGGGCGCCGCGCTCTGGGCGGGATCGTTCTTGGGGCTGGGCTTCGTCTTCAGCAATCAGATCGAGATCATCGCCGATCACGCGGCCGTACTGGGCGGCTGGCTGCTCGTCCTGATCATCGCCGGATTCGCGGCGTACATCGCGAAGAAATACGTCGCGCGCCAGAGATTCATCCGCGAGTTGCGCGTCTCGCGTATTACCGTGGAAGAGTTGAAAGTGATGATGGATCAGCACGAAGACATGGTGATCGTCGACTTGCGCCACTCGCTCGACTTCGAAGCCGATCCCGAAACGATTCCGGGCGCGTTTCGCATCGACGCGCAGGAGTTGCGCGAGAAAAACGACAAGCTACCGCGCGATCGCCAGATCGTTCTCTACTGTACTTGTCCCAACGAAGCGACCAGCGCGCAGCTCGCCATTTTGCTGCGCAAGCAGGGCATTCAGCATATTCGCCCGCTGCAAGGCGGGCTCGACGCGTGGCGCGAAGCAGGCTATCCCGTCCACAACGCCACGCTGACGCAAATTTCCGGAATTCAGCCGGCAGCGCCCGCTGCCCCGGCTACCTGAGCGGCACAGTCCAGCAAACGCTGGGTCATCTCACTCGCCTCTCGAATTTTTGCCAATTTCTCTATATCCTCACCTGTGTTCCCACGTATCTGAGTAACGAAACGCTAGGCTTCGGGCATCCCGGCCGTCGATCACTTCGTTTCGCACAATTCGACGCGCACCATTTGGCGCAAGGGGAAACCGTGTCAGAAGATCGAATCCTATCGCTGTCGACCGTCACAGCCGTAATCAACGCACCATTCGAAAAAGTGAACATCGCCGACTGGCTCTTCAATCTGCCGGACGCTGAATATCAACGATGCTCGCACGCGCACATCGCTGCCGGCACGACCACGACCGACGACGGAATTCCGATGTCGCTGAACGTCGAAACGATTGGCGACGCGTTGATGATTCAACACTATGTCGGCGAGATTCGAGAGCGCAGCCGCTGCGTGATGGTTTCGATCTCTGATGCGATCACCGCGGCGGGTCGAAACAAAGTCAAAGTTGTGTGGGAATTGAGCGTCGCGAAGATCGACGACAAAACTTGCCTCTACAGCAATCACATCCATGCGAGCGCGACGGATGAGTTCCTCGAATTTCTCGAGAAACACAACACCCCGTTCGAACAAGCGAAAGCAGCCCGCCAACAGGCGTCTGACATTCACAATCGCGAAGAGACGCCAAACTTTGCGAAGAGTCTGGAACGATTGGCGCTGACTGGCGAGCGCGTCCCCAGCGCGAAGGAAAACGCCAAAGCCGCTGCCGCAACCGCCTGAACCTTCAACAAACGAAATAGAAAGGGCGCTGCGGTCTCTGCAGCGCCCTTTCCACACAGTCCAATCTGAAATCGCGACTTTACAGTCGGGGCAGAACAATCCCGCTCTGCGCCTGATACTTCCCCTTCTTATCTTTGTAGCTGACCTCGCAATCTTCATCGGATTCGAAGAACAGCACCTGGCACAACCCCTCGTTCGCATAAATCCTTGCGGGCAACGGCGTCGTATTGCTGATTTCCAGCGTGACGAACCCTTCCCACTCCGGTTCGAACGGCGTCACGTTGACGATGATCCCGCAGCGCGCGTACGTCGATTTGCCCAGGCAGATCGTCAGTACGTTTCGCGGAATCCGGAAATATTCTATCGATCGCGCCAGCGCGAACGAATTCGGCGGCACGAGGCATGCATCGCCCTTGAACGACACCAGCGACTTCGGATCGAAATGCTTCGGATCGACAATCGTCGAATTCACATTCGTGAAAATCTGAAACTCGTCCGCCACTCGAATGTCGTAGCCGTACGACGAGACTCCATAGCTGATCACGCCTTCGCGAACCTGCCGGTCCGTGAACGGTTCGATCATCTTATGTTCCAGCGCCATCCGCCGGATCCACTTGTCGGGCTTAACGGACATCCATCCTCCTCAGATTTCTACGTTGCTCTGCAAATTTCTCACTTCGAACTTCTACGCCGTTTCGTCAATTCTTCACTTCGTTGCTTCATTATTTCGTCGTGCTAAACGCGGCACGCCCTCAGCGCAAGAATCCGGTGCGCAACCAAATCTCAACGATGCTGCGAAGGAAATTTCAAGTCAGTGTAGATTACCCGTCACGTCTTGACAACTTGGGCTGCCGCCTCTAGCATCGGCCAAGACTAGCGGGAGGATTGTGTGATCAAGTTGGACATCGTGAATGCCGTCGTCAATGCAACGACGCCAAACATCAGCCGCACCAAGGCGGAACAGGCGGTCGAGACGGTATTCGAATCGCTGAAAAACGCGCTCGGCCGCGGCCAGCGCATCGAGCTCCGCCGCTTCGGCGTCTTCAGCGTGAAGCCGCGCAAGACCGGCATCGGCCGCAATCCGCGGACCGGCGAAGAGGTCAACATCCCGCCAGGCAAAGCCGTCCGCTTCAAGCCCGGAAAAGAATTGCAGGGCCTCGAAGCCCCTGCCGACAAACCCGCCGCGTAATTCCGCGACCGGTTCCGGCTTCGTGCCTTACAACCAGATCCTCACATAAGCGTTCTCTTACAAGGCGCCCTCTCGAGGGCGCGTCCTCCATAGTTGCGTCCTCCAAGAAGCGTTGTCATCCTGAGTCGCCCGAAGTGCGGCGAAGGATCTCAGCGTTAACCTTCGCCACAATCGCGTCCGCCATTTCCCCGCCCCTCTTTGCACAACGCCCCAAACTTATGCTGTACTGGCATCGAGCTGATATCGCTCCGCATCCCCAGTGAACGACTCCGTCCCAGACCCCAACATCTCGATCGACCTACCGCAGCCCAACTGGCAACCGATTCCGCAGTACATCCCGCCGCCGCGTTATCCCATAGTCCCCGCGCACCCACCGCTGAAAACGCTGCTGCTCGCAATCTTGCTTTTTCTCGTGACGCTTTGCACCTGCCTCGTTGCAGGCGCGCATTTCGCAGCCGCCTACGCTGAAAATGAGGCGGTCAATTTCGACGAATTTCTAAACGCACTAACGCTCCTCTACAAACATCCTTTCGCGCTCATCAGCGGTCTGCCCTTCGCGCTGACGCTGCTTTCCATCTTGCTCGTACACGAGCTCGGCCACTACTTCGCCTGCCGCCACCACCACATTCATTCCACCTATCCTTTCTTCATCCCGTTCCCATCGCTCATCGGCACGTTCGGCGCCTTCATCATGATTCGCTCTCCGATCCGCACGCGCCGGGCACTCTTTGACGTCGGCGCCTCCGGCCCACTCGTCGGCTTCATCGTCGCCGTGCCCGCGCTCATCTTCGGCATTCTTCACGCCAAAGTCGTCCCCGGACTCGCCGATCCAAATCACGTTAGCGCCATCCTCGGCGCGCCGCTCATCCTCCACGGACTCGCAGCGCTCTTCTATCCCCACACTCCAGTCGCACACATTCTTCTCCATCCTGTCGGCCGCGCCGCCTGGGTCGGACTCTTCGCCACATCACTCAATCTCCTCCCCGCCGCTCAACTCGACGGCGGCCACATCCTCCGCTCACTGAGCCCGCGCCTCCATCGCTATTTCTCGATCGTGGTGCCATTCATCTTGATCGCACTCGCCTATTTTCATTTCTGGGCCGGTTGGTATGTCTGGGGCGCGCTCCTCTTCATCATTCGCTTCTTCCGCTTCGTCCCCATCTTTGACCCCGAGCCACTCAACCCTGCCCGCCGCCTCGGCGCCGTCATCTCTCTGCTCGTTTTCATCCTCTGCTTCATGCCCTCGCCATTCCTCGAATAGTCCAACTTCCACTACAATCACTCACGCCGATGTCAGCCTTATCCCGCACTCTCCGCCCCCGCGACCTCCTCCTCCTCTTCATTGGCTCCGTCATCGGCTCCGGCATCTTCCTCACGCCCGGCCTGATCCTCCGCCAACTCAACGGCTCCGTAGGCGCCTCCTTCCTCGTCTGGATCGTCGGCGGCGTCCTGTCTCTACTCGGCGCTCTCACCTACGCCGAACTTTCCGCCGCGAATCCCGAAGCCGGCGGCCTCTACTGTTTCATCCGCGACGGATTCGGCCGCATCCCCGCGTTCCTCTACGGCTGGTCGCTCTTCCTCGTCATCGCCAGCGGCACGATCGCCGCGCTAGCACACGCATTCACCCGCTACCTGGCCGAAGTCGTCCCGTTCCCCACCGCTGCGACGAAGTTCATCGCCGTCGCGATGATCGCCGTCGTCACGGCCGTCAACGTCTGGGGCACGCGCAAAAGCTCCGACCTGCAAAACTGGACCACGCTCATCAAAGCTCTAGCGGTAGCCCTGCTCAGCGTCGTGCTCTTAGCCCTCGGCCATCACGCGCACGAAATTCCCGCCGCACTCCCGGCTACGCGACACGGCTCCGCTCTCTTCTCCAGCTTCGGTCTCGCGATGATCGCCGTCCTCTGGGCCTACGAAGGCTGGCAGTTCGGCACCTACAGCGCCGGCGAAGTCATCGACCCGCAAAAATCCTTCCCACGCGCATTTCTGCTCGGCTCGCTCATCCTCGTCGCTCTCTATCTCGTCGCCAACGTCGCCTACCTCATCGCGCTCGGCCCGGCGGCCGCCACAGCCAGCGACGCCATCGCCGCCACCGCCGCGTCCAGCGTGCTCGGCCCCTGGGCCGGCAAGTTCATCGCGCTCACCATCCTGATCTCCGTCTTCAGCTCCACCAACAGCGTCATTCTCACCGCGCCGCGCGTTTTCTACGCCATGGCCAACGACAACCTCTTCTTCAAAAAATTAGCCGAAGTCCACCCGCGCTTCGGCACCCCCGCCGCCGCGATCATCTCGCTCGGAATCTGGTCCGCCATCCTCGCCTGCGCCGGAAAATTCGCCGAACTGATCGGTGGCGTCATCTTCATCGGCTGGATTTTCTACGGCCTCGGCGCCGCCGCGATTTTTCCGCTGCGCCGCAAATCGCCCAACGCCAGACTCCCCTATCGCGTCCCCGGCTACCCCTTCACGTCCTTTCTCTTCGTTCTCGCCGCCGCAGCCATCGTCGCCAACGCCATCATCCTCGCCTTCTACGACCCCGCCTCGTTTCAGCACATCGTCGTCGCCATCATCCTCTTTCTCCTCGGCCTTCCCGCGTACGCCTTCTGGCGCCGCCACTCCGCACACTGATCTCTGCAGTCCTCATCACGCCTTGCTCAGAAACTTTCCACACTGGCGTGGTGTCCAACGCTCAAGCGCCGCATGCATTTCGTTGCCATGCATTTCGTTGGATTGCGTCGCACCTTCTTCGCAGGGAGGGCTCTTGCTCGAAGCTACCTCGCTCTCAAAGTCCTACGGCTCCGTCACCGCCGTTCACGATGTAAGTCTTCGCCTCGAATCCGGTCAGGTGCTCGGCTACCTCGGCCCCAACGGCTCCGGCAAGAGTACAACCGTCAAAATGCTCACCGGCCTGCTCGAACCAACGCGCGGCCGCATCCTCTACGACGGCGCAGACATCCACAAAAATCTCGTGGCCTATCGACGGCTCCTGGGCTACGTGCCTGAGGAAGCCAATCTCTACCCGTACCTCACCGGAGAGGAATATCTCGACATGGTCGGCACGCTGCGCGGTATGTCCGACGCTCGCCGCAAATCTCGCATCGCCGCGCTACTCGAACTCTTCTCGCTCGCGCCTCATCGCCACGTCAACATCGGCACTTATTCCAAGGGCATGCGCCAGCGCATTCTCCTCATCGCCGCCATCATGGACAATCCCGACGTCCTGATCCTCGACGAGCCATTCTCCGGACTCGACGTAACCTCGGCGCTCATCTTCAAAACATTGATTCAGTCCCTGCGCGACAAGGGCAAAGCCGTCTTCTTCTGTTCCCACGTTCTCGAAGTCGTCGAAAGAGTCTGCTCGCAATTGATTATTCTGCGAAAAGGCCGCGTCATCGCTTACGGCGCCACAACTCGAGTCCTCGAAAGCATTGGTCAGTCTTCTCTCGAAAGCACCTTCCTCCAACTCGTCGAAGACCGCGACGTCGCAAAAATCGCCAGCGACATCGTCGATGCCGTCGTCGCATAACACACTCGTGCCCCACATCACCCAACTCGACGACGCCCCGCCGCAAAAGACTGCGCTAACGCTTCGCTCAACTCTCTCGAGAAAGCTGGTCGCCCTAACCTGCACGCCCTTCGGCACACTTTCCCGCCTCTTCCTCGGCCGCATGTTTCACAGCAGCAGCGATTCCGACGACGGTCGACTCGACCTGGGCGCAGGCGCTATCTCGATCCTTCTCGCCATGCCCGGCCTGCTCGTCTCGCTTCTGATGTTCGAAAAATACGGCTCGCTGATTCACTTCTTGCACGGCGACTTCAAATTCGACGCATTCGCTGAAACCATCGCCGATGAGTACTTCTTCGTCGTACTGTCCATCGTCGTCACCGGAATCGCCGCACTCTGGCGATGGGACGCCATCTTTCTTGATCGCCGCGACTACACCAACCTCGCCCCGCTTCCGATTTCTCTCACCACAATCTTCTCCGCCAATTTCTGTGCAATTCTCGCTTTCGCCACATTTCTGACCATCGTCGTCAACGCCGCCTCTTCCATCTTCTTCCCGATCGCCGTAATGGGATCGCAATCCTCCATCGCCGTCCTTCTCCGTTTCGCCGCCGGTCACGCCATCGAGATTTTTCTCGCCAGCATTTTCAGCTTCTTCTCCGTCTTCGCCATCGCCGGCCTATTGATGTCTATCCTCCAAGCTCGACTCTTCCGCCGCGCCTCGTTGCTCGTTCGTTTCCTTCTCGGCATCGTCCTTCTTTTCTTGCTCGCAACAGTCCTCACCGTTCCCGATCTCCTCGAAAAATCCAAACTCTCCGCGGTGAAACTCCTCGTTCAGCTTCCGCCTGTCTCGTTTCTCGGTATCGCTCGCACCATCTGGGGCCGCGGCTATGAACCTTCCGTCGGCCAAATGACCTCGGCCGCCATCATGGCGCTCGGCGCGGCCATCATCGTCGCATCCATCACCTACGCTCTCAGTTTCCGCCGCTCCTTCATTCGCATCCCCGAAACGACCGACATCGCCCCGCTCCCGCAATTTCGCCTCTCGCTTCCCTTCCTCGCACCGCTCGAAAATCTCTTCCTCCGTATTCCGTCACAACGCGGCTGCTTCCNCTTCNCCATCGCCACTCTTCTCCGGAGCGAAGCCCATCTCCAAATTTTTCTCGGCTTCGCCGCGCTGGGCCTCGTTGCGGCCGCCGAGTCGCTCAACACTCCGCTCGGCCTCCGTTCCCTCCTCTCCCAGCCGCACCCTCAAACAGAATTTCTCGCCGTTCCCTTCGTCCTCGTCTTTTGCTTTCTCGCCGGCATTCGCTTCGCGTTCGAAATGCCCGCTGATCTCCGCGCCAATTGGATTTTCAAACTCTGGATCGATCGCGACTCCCAGGATGCGCGTCCCATCGCGCGCCGCGTTCTCTACGCCCTGACGCTCTCCTGGCTTGCTCCCGCCACCTTCGCCGTCACACTCCACTTCTTCGGTTGGCAAGACGCCGCGCTTCATACCGGCATCCTCATCGCCGCCACAACCCTGCTCGCCGAAACCCTCATCGCAAATTTCCGCAAAATCCCATTCACCTGTCCGTATCCGCAATTCGAAAGCACGTCCGGTTTAATCTTGGTCGCCTACCTCTTCGGATTTCTCCTTTTCACCAGCTATCTCCCCGAACTCGAACATTGGTCACTCTCGGACCCCATCCGCTCGCTCGTTTTCATTCCGCTGCTGGCCGCGGGATTTGCCGCCATCCACATTCGCCGCAGCCAACTCCTCGATATGGATAAAACCCTCATTTTCAACGAGTCCTGAGCCTCGCATCAGCCACCACCGCAACAAATCCACCCATTGCGGGTTAACACAAATGACACAGAATCAGCCGTAACGACACTCAATATGAGAACGTCGTAGAGCCGAGGAGAGATCTCACTATGAAAATCGTGTCGGCCATAAAAAGGACAGCTTCCAGCTGCATTGCCACAATTCTCGCTGTTTCGCTTTTAATTCCGGTCGCCTATGCGCAGGATCCGCAGCAGGCGCCTCCGCCTCCCGATCAACAGGGTCCGCCGTCGGATCAACAAGGGCAACAAGGGCAGTATGACCAGACTCCACCGCCAACCTATCCGCCCCAGCAACTCGACGGCATGGTTTCGCGCATCGCTCTTTATCCCGACCCGCTGCTCGCGCAGATTCTGACCGCCTCAACTTTCGGCGATCAGATTCCCGACGCCGCGCGCTGGTCCGATGAACATCACTACTTGAATGGCCAGCAACTTTCCGACGCCATCAATTCCGATCAGCTCCCCTGGGATCCCAGCGTTCTCGCACTGCTTCCCTTCCCGTCGGTCCTCGACATGATGGCCAGCGACATCAACTGGACCAACGACCTCGGCAACGCCGTTCTCGCGCAGCGTTCCGACGTGATGGACGCCGTGCAGCGTGAACGTCACCGCGCCTATCAGTACGGCTATCTGCGCAGCAATCCGCAGATCGTCGTCAACAACGGCCCGTACATCGACATTGAGCCCGTCAACCCGGGATTCATTGTCGTACCGACCTACAATCCCGTCGTCGTCTTCGCTCCTCCGCGTCCCGGCTTCTTCGTCGGCGGCGCCATCGGTTTCGGATTCGGCGTCGGCATCGGGGGATTTTTCCGCCCATGGGGATGGGGCAGCAGCCACTTCGTGTGGGGCAGCCACGTCGTGATCGTCAACAATCGCCCGTGGGGTCGCACCTGGGCCAACCGCCGCGTCTACGTTCACCCCTATGACGTGCACCGCTACGCCGCCCCCGCGAACGCTCGCTACGTCGAGCACCACGAAGCAATCCCGCGCAGCCAGCACGAACGCGAAGAAGTCCGCGCCGGCCACGCCCACGTCGAAGAACACGACCACCACCACTAACCCGCGTCGCGCGACGCGCAGCAAATCGAAACGTATCGCCGTAACAACAACAGGCACGGATGACCTCCGTGCCCGTTTTATTTTGGCCCGACCTTCTCGGCGCTCTTCTGTCTCCGGCTGCCCAACAAGACACGCGTTGTCATCCTGAGGCGTCCGCAGGACGCCGAAGGATCTCAACGTTCAACCCGAGCACGCTCGAACCCACAACCTCGTCATGTACGGGCGCAGCATTTGCTGCCCCAACTTGCCCGGACATAACCTGTTTCGTAATCGCTCCGCCTTTTTTTCCTCTGTGCCCTCTGCGTCCTCTGCGGTAAATCCCTCTTCTCCCCTCCTGCTAAACTACCCTCTCCCATGTCCGCCCCCGCCTACGCCAACGTCGCCCTCCCCGTCCCCCTCCGCTCTCTCTTCACCTACGCCATCCCCGACCACCTCCGCGAAATCGTCCGTCCGGGCACCCGCGTCCAAGTCCCCTTCCGCAAAAAATCCCTCATCGGCGTAGTCGTCGATCTCGCCACCACCGCCCCCCAAGACACAAAAATCCGCGACATCACCAGATCCGTCGACCATACCCCCACCCTTACTCCCAAACTCATCGAACTCGGCCAATGGATCGCCAACTACTACCTCGCACCCATCGGCGAAGTCTTCCGCGCGATGCTCCCGCCCCCAACGGAAATCCGCACGCAACGCCTGATCGCCGTCACCGCCGCCGGTCGCGACGCAGCGTCTAGTCTTAGCGGCGGCGAACTCACTCACGGCCTCTCCCGCAACGAAGCCGACTTCCTCGCCAATCTCGCCGCAAAAAAAGATCCCGTCCCTTATGCTGCCGCCGCAAAATTCAAAATCGACGCCGCCACAATCGACCGGCTCCGCAAACAAAACCTGATCGAAATTCGCGAATCCCTACTCGGCCGCAAACCAAACACCCAGCGCGTAGTCGCCTGGAAAATTCAATCACCAACAGAAACTCCCACTTCCCTCGACGACAAAGCTGCCCGCGTCCGCGATCAACTCATCGAACGCGGCCCTCTTCCTCTTCCGCATATCCTCAAGCTGGCCGGCGTCTCCCGCTCCATCATCGACCGCATGCTCCGAGCGGGCCTCCTCGAATCCTGGGAAGAACGCATCGATCCCGCCGACGACCCTTTCGACTCCGGCTACGAAGCCCCCGCCCACGAACTCAACGCTGATCAGGAATCCGCCTTCAACGCCATCAAAACTCGCTTCGAGCTTGGTGAATTCGGCGTCCTCCTCCTCCACGGCGTCACCGGTAGCGGCAAGACCGAGGTCTACATGCGCGCCGTCCAGGAAACGCTCGCGCGCGGAAAAACCGCGATCGTTCTCGTCCCTGAAATTGCGCTCACTCTGTGGGTGGGTCGACAGTGCCGTGCCTGGTTCGGCGCGCGCTTCGAAGGAGTCGCTGTTCTGCACTCCGCGCTCAGCGACGTTGAGCGCGCTCGCGAATGGTGGCGCGTCCGCAACGGCGAAGCCCGCGTCGTCGTCGGCACGCGCTCCGCCGTCTTTGCGCCACTCGAAAATCTCGGCCTCATCATCGTCGATGAAGAGCAGGAATCCAGCTATAAGCAGGAAGAAACGCCGCGCTACCACGGACGCGACGTCGCCATCGTCCGCGCCAAACTCGAAAACGCGATCGCGCTTCTCGGTTCGGCTACGCCGTCACTCGAGACCTACCATCATGCCCGCACCGGAAAATACGAACTCCTCACGCTCGCGTCGCGCGTCGCTAATCGCTCCATGGCCAGCGTCGAAATCATCGACATGCGCGAAGACTTTCAGCGCACGCATCAGGCCGGCCCGATCAGCACCGCGCTTCACGAAGGCATCACCGAGTGCTTGAAGCAAGGCACCCAAGCGCTCGTACTGATAAATCGCCGCGGCTATTCCTGGTCCGTCATGTGCCGCAGTTGCGGCGCTTCCGTCCAATGCGTCAATTGCAGCATCTCGATGACCTACCACAAGGCGCGCAACCGCCTCGAATGCCACTACTGCGGCTCAATCCAATCCGTACCGAAAGTTTGTCCGAAGTGTCAGTCGAAATACGTCTACTTTTTCGGCGAAGGCTCCGAGCATCTCGAAGAGCGCCTCCGAAAGGAATTTCCTGGCGCTCGCATTGCGCGCCTCGACCGCGACACCGCGCGCACCAAACGCCAATATCAGGAAACGCTCGGTGCATTCGCCGGTGGCGCCATCGACATCCTCGTCGGCACGCAAATGCTCGCCAAGGGCCACGACTTCCAACGCGTCACCCTCGTCGGCGTCATCAGCGCCGACTCATCGCTCCATTTACCCGACTTCCGCGCCGCCGAACGCGCCTTCCAACTCCTCACACAAATCGCCGGTCGCGCCGGTCGAGGCGACCTCCCTGGCCGCGTCCTCATCCAGACTTACTACCCCGAGCACTACGCCATTCAGGACGCCGTCCGCCAGGACTACGCATCCTTCTTCGAGCGCGAAATGCATTTCCGCCGGATGATGCAATACCCGCCCTTCACCTCGCTGGCCAACGTGATCATCCGCGATTCGAATCTCGAAAAAGCCATCCGCTTCGCCCGGCTCCTTTCCGAATACTTCGCCCCCAACGACGGCAAGACCCTCCGCGTCCTCGGCCCAGCCATTGCTCCGCTAGCCCGCCTCAAAACCGAACACCGCTTCCAATTCCTGCTGAAATCCCCCCGCCGCTCCGTACTAACCGCCGTCCTCTTCGGCGCCCTCCCTTACGCCGACACCAAAGAAATCCCCCAAACCGCCATCCTCGTCGACATGGACCCCCTAAACCTCCTCTAACTCACCGCCCTCTTCTCCACGGGTTCGGATGCTGTCGTAGGGGCGGGGCTTGCTCCGCCCGGCCGCAGGTTCTTGCCGCCAAAGCTTCGCGAAGCCCCTGAAACACGTCCCCGAAATCACGAAATGCGCCACCCAGTACTTGACAATTATCTAGCTTTCTGGTACCTTGTCCTCATAGATTCCTGCATTAACTTCCTGGTTACCAAAAAACGAAAACAAAGCGAATACACGGGTCACCCCAATCCCTTCTAAATCAGTCGCTTGCGCACTCTTGAAAAAACCTTTTCCGCAACTGCTTCATTAGACTGGAATTATTCACTCTTGGGAAAACAACCGGGGGTATACCCCCTTCGTCCCGTTTTGGAACGGGTCACAGGCTGATCAAGGCAATCCCGGCAAAAATCCCGGCAATCCCGACCCACTGAATCTTTCGCAGGTGCTCCCGCAACACCACCGCCGCCAGCAGCACCGTTACCGCTCCATACAACGACGACAGCACGCTTACGACGGACACCTGCTCCAATTGCATCCCGAGATTGTTCATGATGAACGCCCCCGTATCCAGGACGCCCATACCAAGGATCCATACACCGACCTTGCCGTCGCGCGGCAACGCAATCGGTTGCCGCCGAATCA
>JGI12635J15846_10002443_pt1 | contig 16266 bp, 15 predicted proteins | sample BlaSpr_A8_OM2_M2_FD_15846 | JGI IMG/M metagenome (IMG submission 15846) | reverse complement strand
ACGGTGAGGCCGCTGCGGATCGTATTCATCGAGGAGAAGACGCAGTCCGACTTGGAGGCGATCTTTTCCGATCTCAATCCGGCCGCCGTCGAAGACCTGTGCAATTCGGGGGAAGTTGCCTGTAGCCATCTGCGCTGCTGCGAATTCCATGTCAACTATTTTTTTGCTGGCTGCTTCGCGGAGAGCATGACCAAAGACGAAGTCGTCGACCATGGCGAGCAGCGTGAGCTTCTGTTTCGCTGTCATCGAAGTCTTTTCGAGAGCCTCCAGGCACTGCTCCATATGGCGCATTGCATTGAGCCCGGGAGGAGCCGACTGCATTGAAACGAGCGCCCAAGGATGACGGAGAAGCATCGAGTGAGTCCGGGTGGCAATCTCCGCGATCGCACGTTTCCAATTCCTGGGCATCGACGGTAGAAGCGCTAAGCTCATCAGCGCGTCATCCATCACCGCGATGAGATCTTTTTTGGTCTTTACATAATAGTAGAGACTCATGGTTCCGACGTTGAGCTCCTGTGCCACGCGACGCATCGAAATCGCCTCAAATCCTTCCACATCGGCGATGGCGAGTGCTGCGGCAGCGATCGTTTCCCGGCTCAGTTGTGCTTTTATTCTTGACATTCGTACACCGTACCATTATATCTTTCGTACACCGTACGAAAGGAGCTGCGATGCGCGAAAAAAACATATTGATCGTCGGAGCTGGACCAACCGGGTTGACGCTTGCACTTGACCTTCTACGCCGGGGAGTAGCCTGCCGCCTGGTTGAGGCCTCGGAGAGGCCCTTCACCGGCTCGCGCGGCAAGGGCCTGCAACCGCGAACGCTCGAGATCTTCGAGGACCTCGGGATCATCGAACCGATCCTTGCCGTCGGGGGATTCTATCCGAAGATGCGCATTCACCTGGGCCCTCTTTCGATGCGCGCGGGCTCGCTGGGCTCCTCGAAACCGGCGACCGAGAGCACCCCATATCCAAACCTCTGGATGGTGCCGCAATCGCGCACCGAGACGATCCTGCGCGATCGTCTGCATGCTCTCGGCGGCCTAGTGGAGTTCAACCGGGAGATCGCCACCGTGCAGCAGGACCAGGATGGCGTTGACGCTATGTTTTCGGACGGCGAAACGGTGCGTGTGGACTACCTGGTTGGATGCGACGGCGGCCGCAGCACAGTGCGAAAGACGATGGGCCTCAAGCTGGACGGCGAAGCGATGGACGAAGAGCCCATGATCGTCGCGGACGTCGAGATCGATTGCCTTGATCGCAGCGACTGGCATCTCTGGCCGTTCGTTAAAGGCGGCGTGATCGCGCTTTGCCCGTTACCGAACACACCGTTTTTTCAACTGACCGCGAAGGCAGAGATAGTTGGAGCGGATATCGAGGGCGTAGTGCGAAAAGCCACTGGGTATCGCATCGACCGCATTGCCTGGAAGTCGATCTATCAACCCGCAGTTCGCATGGTCAATCGCTACCGCGTCGGCCGAGTGTTCCTGGCAGGGGACGCCGCGCACGTGCATCCGCCGGCAGGCGGACAGGGCCTGAACACGGGTGTGCAGGATGCCTACAACCTGGGCTGGAAGCTCGCACACGTCCTGCGCGGCGGACCTGATTCGCTGCTCGACACCTACGAATCCGAGCGCCTGCCCATTGCCGCCGCCGTACTGGGTTTGAGCAAGCGTCTGCATCAGACACGGTCAATCAAGCGCGGTGACGCGACCAATCAACTCGCCTTGCACTATAGGTCTAGCTCTCTGTCCTCGGGCAATGCGACGGGAGGTTTGCAGCCCGGAGACCGCATGCCGGATATCAGGCTCGACGACGGGAGCAGGCTCTTTGAACACATGCGCGGACCCCGNGCAACCGAGATTGCCACGACCGAAGGACAACGCATCCTGATTCGCCCCGATGGGTACATTGCGCAAATCGGTGAAAAGCACTTCAGCGAGTACGCCGGCCAGCCCACACAAGCGATTGAGGGCGCAGTCTATGTGCAAGGTCGCCGATAGTACTTCCAGAGATAAGGCTTTGGTACTGTTCAGGGCAACGCCTCGCGAACCCTTCGACATTCTCTAGTTCGAGAGTTATACAGTCCAGGGCGCACACTGAACATTGGACATTCCATCCGTCGGGTCATCATCATGAATCTTCTAGCCAAGAACGCCGAGGAGCGTTACCAGACCGCCTCCGGCTAGAAGTAGATCTGCGACGGTGCCTAGGGGAATGCCAATCGACTGGCCGCATCGATCCATTCCCACTCGGGTGCGTACGACGCATCCGACCGGCTGCTCATTCCGGAGAAGCTGTTTGGGCAGGACCGCGAGATCAATGCCTTGCTTGCAGCCTTCGACCACGTCGTGGCTCAGGGTTCGCCTGAGCTGGTGAAATTGGTGTAAAATTCTAGCCGTTTTCGAGGTCAAAAAAGGAGATTCCTGGAAAGGGGGTAACTACAAAACTATGGCATACCAAACGATCAATCCACCCTCCGACGGTGACGTGAACACAGTGATTGGACGCACACAAACAGAGCAAACTGTGGCGCCGGTTTCGCGCTCCTGGACGACGCGACGCGACGAAAAGGAGCGGCGCATGCAGCTAGTCCGACCATGGATGAAAGGGCCGATCCTCCCTAAAGAGAAAATCATCGAGGCTCTAGAAACACTCATCGTCAGCAGCGACACGATTGTGCTCGAGGGAGACAACCAGAAACAGGCGGACTTTCTTTCGCGGTCCCTGATCAAGGTCGACCCGGGAAAGCTTCATGATCTACACCTGGTCATTTCGAGCGTCAGCCGCCCGGAACATCTCACGCTGTTTGAATTAGGTATTGCGAAGAAAATGGATTTCTCGTTCGCCGGCCCACAGAGCCTTCGGGTATCGCAGCTATTGGAAGACGGCAAGCTCGAAATCGGCGCGATCCACACTTATGTCGAATTGTATGCACGGCTGTTGGTGGATTTGATACCCAATGTGGTTCTCGTTTGTGCCGAACAAGCAGATGCGGAAGGCAACCTTTATACAGGGCCAAACACAGAAGACACGCCGGTCATCGTTGAGGCTGCAGCATTTCACGATGCAATTGTCATCGTGCAGGTGAACCAACTTGTCGACAAGTTGCCGCGCGTCGATATCCCAGCTTCTTGGGTCGATGTTGTGGTCGAGGCTGACAAACCGTTCGCGATAGAACCGCTATTTACCCGCGACCCACGCCACATCGACGAACTCCAGATTCTCATCGGGATGATGGTAATTCGCGGCATCTATGAACACCACAAAGTCAAGTCATTGAATCACGGCATCGGGTTCGATACCGCAGCCATCGAACTTCTTCTACCTACTTATGGAGAATCACTCGGACTGAGGGGGAAGATCTGCGAACACTGGGCACTCAACCCACACCCGACGATGATTCCAGCTATCGAAAGCGGTTGGGTCAAAAGCATTCATTGTTTTGGTAGCGAAGTTGGAATGGATCGATATGTCGCGGAACATCCGGATATCTTTTTTATCGGACGCGATGGTAGCCTCCGCTCGAATCGGGTTCTGTGTCAGCTCGCCGGACAGTATGCGGTTGATGCCTTCATCGGCTCGACGCTACAAATGGATGCAGATGCGAATTCTTCCACGGTGACTATTGGCCGGATTGCGGGCTTCGGTGGTGCGCCAAACATGGGGCACGACCCCCACGGACGGCGGCACAGCACACCCGCATGGCTTGATCTAATCACAGAGAGTAAGCCTATCGTTCGCGGTCGCAAGCTCGTGGTGCAGACCGTCGGGACCTTTCAGAAGGGCGGCGTTCCTGCGTTCGTTGAGACTCTCGATGCGGTGCAGGTTGGCAAGCAAGCAGGAATGCCGATCGCGCCCGTCATGATCTACGGTGATGACGTCAGCCACGTGGTGACCGAAGAGGGCATCGCTTATCTCTACAAAGCGGATGGACTGGAAGAACGCCGTCGCGCGCTCGCTGCCGTGGCTGGCGTCAGTCCGGTTGGCCTGAAGGCGGTTCCTTCTGAGACAACCGCACTACGCAAGAAGGGAGTCGTCGCATATCCGGAAGACGTCGGCGTTCAGCGCCGGCAAGCGAAACGCTCTCTGCTGGCGGCACGAAGTATGGAGGATCTAGTCGCCTGGTCTGGAGGTGTATACAATCCGCCTGCGAAATTCCGGAGTTGGTAGTGAGCGCTGCCTACACATCCGATAAAGGATTTTGGACGCCTGAAGCCCTTTCGAATGATTGGTCGTCCGCGCTTTGCATGTCGGGGCTTGCTTGCCAAGCACTAATTGCCGAAGCGGAATTGACTCCGAAGCCTGGCTTGGTCGATCGTCGCAGCTCTGGGGCTCATGCCGACCTCACGCTTGCAACCATGAAGCAATCTGCTTTGACAATCGAACCCTATCTCTGCCAGATGGCTTTCATTTCCAGCAGAGCTCGTCCCTGTCAAACGTTGCGAGAACGGCTTGCACTCATCGGGCGGGCTGCAGAACGGGCCATGTTCACTGTGACAGCGGGTAGCAACTCGCACAAGGGGGCGATCTGGGTGCTGGGACTGCTTATTTCAGCTGCCGCCATGCAGATCGATGATGACGCGTCGGCTGCGGCCATTGCTGATACCGCTAAGGCAATTGCGGCCTTTGAGGATCGGGCAGCGCCGCGGTTGGTCTCGCACGGTGACGTAGTGGCGAAGAAACATGGTGTTATGGGAGCGCGGGGTGAAGCTCTGTGCGGATTCCCTCATGTTATCGACATAGGATTGCCGATGCTTCATTCGAGGCGTGCAAGCGGTGCGACGGAGACTGTGGCCCGCCTGGATTCGCTGCTAAGCATCATGTCCTCCCTGGATGACACCTGTTTGCTATATCGCGGCGGGAAATGGGCACTCCGGACGGCAAAGAAAGGTGCCATGAAGGTCCTAAGAGCAGGAGGTAGTGGAACCGCAATCGGAAGGCACGACTTGCAAAGTCTCGACCGACACCTTCTGGATCTCAATGTGTCGCCGGGCGGAAGCGCTGATCTTCTGGCAGCGACACTTTTTCTCGATGCCGTCGAGCGGCGACAAGACGAAGTTGAAATGGACTACAGCTGGTTGGAGGAGACATATGGAACAAATTGAGTTCGATTATCCAGCAAAGCGAAGGGTATCCCAGAGGGCACACGTAGGCGTCGTAGGCTCGGGAGAGCTCGAAGTTCTGCTTGAGCCTACCGAAGGCGAGCGCTCGCACGTCTTTATCCGGACGAGCGTGCATGGCTTTGGAGAAACCTGGAAGGCAGTACTGGACCGCTTTTTTTCGAAATATGACGGAATTGTTCGGATTCAGATCAATGACGCAGGGGGAACTCCTGGCAGTGTGATGCTGCGTCTCGAGCAGGCAGTGGAGGTGAGTGAGCAATGATTACCAGCAGAGACAAAACGACTTTTCTCAACCGGCAGAGTTTCCTCGAACTCGACGCTCGGGGACGGGCCGCAGCTCTCTTTGACCAAGGAACATCGCGCGAACTAGTTGGGCCCTTCGACCGCGTTGAATCTCCCTGGCTCGCGATTCAGGACGTCACTCCGCAGGAAGACGATGGCTGCGTGGTGATGAAAGGAAAGATCGCAGGTAAAGCGGCGGTGGTGGTTGCGCTCGAAGGCGCATTTCAGGGCGGCAGCATGGGAGAAGTGTCGGGTGAAAAGATGACCGCCGCTCTCGATCTGGCCTGCGCAGACAGCGAAAATGGCCAGCCGACAAGTGCTGTGATTCTGCTCGAAACTGGTGGCGTCCGTCTTCAGGAAGCTAATCTTGGGCTGGCGGCGGTGGCCGAGGTTATGGCCTCCATTCTAACCCTCAGAAAGCATGCGCCCGTTATCTGCGTGACGGCCGGCACAGTCGGGTGTTTTGGAGGCATGTCGCTCGCCGCAGGGCTATCAAGCTATATCGTGCTGACTCGTGAAGCGCGACTGGGACTGAATGGCCCCGAAGTGATCGAGCAGGAGAACGGCATCGACGAATGGGACTCGAGTAATCGCGCCCTGGTGTTTGCCATCAACGGTGGGGAGCAGCGATATGCGATGGGCTTGGCCGATGCACTGGTGGAGGACGATACACCTCAGATTGCGGACGCGGTCAGAGGTTTCATCGCAAAGGGGCTCCCGCATGTGCACCGAAGCTCGCAGGTGGAACTCTATCGGAGCCGGATCGGTGCGCTCGATACATCTCGTCAGTGGGACCCAAACGAGTTGCGTCGTGCCTGGGGAACGAGTGCTTCAGAGGAGGACAAACGATGAGCACGTTTACTGGAGTTAGAGGAACCGTATGGTTCCGCGCCTTCACTGGCCAGGATAACCCGATGCCTGGTGACCCGAAGTCCGTATTGGCTGCGGATGCACCTCTCGGCACAGACAACGCTAGATTTCTCTGCATTGTTCCGGATCAGCATGCCAGGTTTCCCTGTGCTCGGAACGGGCAGGTCGGGTTGGAAGAAGCCTACACTCTCGCCACCCGTGTGCGTGAAGCGATAGAGCTTGATAAGAACGCCACAAAGCGGCCAATCATTGCCATTGTCGATGTGAAGAGCCAGGCATATGGCAGGCGCGAAGAGACCGCAGCCATCTTTCTTGCCGCAGCGGCAGCGGCCGATGCGTACGGTACTGCGCGACTCGCCGGCCACCCTGTGATTGCCCTCGTAGTCGGCCATGCAATCTCCGGAGGCTTTCTCACCCATGGCTATCAAGCCAATCGCATCCTGGCGTTTGACGATGACGGCGTGATGATCCATGCCATGCATAAGGAAGCTGCGGCACGAATCACGCGGCGGACTGTGGAGGAGCTTGACGAACTCGGCAAAACAATCGCGCCGTTGTCCTACGACATTAAAGACTATGCGAAACTCGGCCTTCTCCATAAACTGCTTCATGTCGAGAACCCCGCGAAACCGTCAGCGCACGAAGTTCTGGCTGTAAAGAACGAACTGATCGCAGCTATCGCTGATGCTCGCAGCAAACCAGTCGACCTCAGCAATCGACGCGAATCTGCGGAAGCGTTCAAGACGCGAAAGGCCTCCATCCTCGTACGCGCCAAGCTCGAAGAACAATGGCGGGAGACTTAGACGTCCGATATGACCAGCATTCTCGCCAATTCGCTTGTACCCATCTTCGTGGGACTACTGCTGGGATATGCAGCAGGATTGTCCAAGATAGTCGATAACAAGGATGTAAGCGGCCTTGTCACGTTCCTCATGACCTTTGCCCTTCCTTGCTCGCTGTTTGTCACCATCGCCCGCACACCGCTAGAATTGCTGCGGGGGCAAGCCAAGGCAGCAATTGTGCTGGCGATTGTATATGTGGTTGTTTATGCCCTCGCATACTTTGTATCCAGGACTTTGGGTAAGGACAATGATGCGAACAGTGCCGTGTCGGCACTGACAGTGGCCTTTCCCAATAGTGCCGCAGTGGGTTTTCCGCTTCTCCTCGCTGCTTATGGCAATCAGGCCTCGGTCACGGTCTCCATTGCCATAGCCGTGGGCGCCGTCACGGTTACACCGGTCACACTTGCTGTACTGGAAAATGCGACAAGCACGGACACAGCGCTTTCTCATACAGCTCATATCCGAATAGCTCTATGGAAAGCCTGCAAAAAGCCGGTATTTTGGGCGCCCTTGCTCGGCGTTTTTGCAGCCCTCCTCGAGTTTCATATGCCTACTTATCTTGATTCCAGTCTGAACATTCTTGGCGATGCAACCGAAGGCACTGCGTTGTTCGTAACAGGTCTCATTGTGTCTGCGCAGCGTTTTGGCGTGAGCTGGGGCGTCGGATGGGCTGTTTTGGGAAAGAATGTGATCCAGCCTGCCCTCTGTCTTGCAATAGCACTCCTGCTGGGTATGCCAATGGAACAGACCAGATGGGTAGTTTTGCTGTGTGCCATTCCTTGCGGTTTCTTCGGCATTCTCTTTGGTGAACCTCTCAACGCAACTCCAGAAGTGGCGAGCTCAAGCCTGATAGCCTGCACGGTACTCGCAATCTTCACTCTGCCGGGATGGATCGTTCTCCTGAGCCATGTACATTAGGACCGGATGACTTACCGCGACGTACAGTCGGTTCGCACCCACGATTTGTTGGAGATCGATGCGAAACCTTTCATAGATTGCAACGCTTCCGCTCCTGAATGGGTCGTGAAAACCCTACAAAGAACTCCCTTCGTAGTCGCCCGGCGGGGTCAGGCCTTTGAGCGGAGGATTCCAGTAGGAATTCGTGGATCGGACAGGAGTCAACGGTGGGCCGCGATGTGCCCTCAACAGTTGGTAAAGAAGATATTGCCACCTCCGCGACTCCTAATGCTCAGCGTTTCCAAGTCGCGAGAAGATGCCATCCCTGCTTTTCGCGCCCTGAACCTTATGAAGGAGCGCTGGAGGGATCTCGATTTTTTCTGGGGACCGGGAGGCAGCGTTGGCTTCGAACTTGCGACAGGCAGCGATGTCGTAAAAGCTGAAAGCGACCTGGACATCATCGTTTACGCACCCAGGCAGGTTCCACGGGACATGGCCAAAGTTCTCTACGCACAAACGCTGAACCTCGCCGCCGCTGTTGATGTTCGCGTGGAGGCACCTTTGTGCGGCTTTTCTCTGAAGGAATACGCATGGAGTGGTCCAAGGGAACTTCTATTGCGAAAGCCGACCGGAATTGCGCTCGGAACAGATCCATGGGTTAATCACGATTCCAATCAGTGAACCGAACCAATCGACGGAAGGATGGTGACTTGGGATGAGCGTCGCGGTTCTCTTTCCCGGACAAGGCTCGCAATTCCCCGGCATGTTACATACGCTACCGGAGCATCCTGCCATCACGCGGACACTCGATGAGGTAAGTGAAATTCTAGGGACGAATATCCGAGAGCTGGACTCCGCACAAGCGTTGCAGTCTACCGTTTCAGTGCAGTTGGCGTTGCTTGCGTCGGGCGTCGCCATGGGCCGAGCCCTTAACGAGGAGGGTATCGAGCCGGGGGCAGTTGCTGGAATGTCGGTGGGAGCATTTGCCGCCGCGGTCGTGGCCGATGTTCTCAACCTCGCCGATGGAGTTCGGCTCGTGAAACAGCGTGCCGAGATGATGGTAGAGCTTTATCCGAAGGGCTATGGTCTTGCAGCCATTGTTGGCTTGAATGAGGAACAAGTCTCAATTCTGGTTCAAAAGATTCATTCCGTACAAACGCCAGTGTATGTGGCCAACATTAACGCTCCTCGTCAAATTGTTATCGCTGGTTCTAACGACGGCATGAACAAGGTGTTGGAAGCTGCTCGAAAGAGCGGTGCCCATAAGGCAGTTCGCCTCGATGTGTCCGAACCCTCGCACTGTCCGCTGCTGGAACCCGTGGCAGATGCGTTGAAAAAGAGTTTGCAAGTAATGCGCTTGCACCAGCCGAAGATTGTCTACGTGGGCAACGTGACTGGAAGAGCGTTGCGAAGCGCAGAGACTATCTCTGAGGACTTCGCCAGCAACATTGCGCACGGTGTTCGCTGGTACGATGCGACAACTGTCTTGGAGGAATTGGGCTTTCGCCTGTTTCTCGAGATGCCACCTGGCCATGTTCTCAGTCACCTCGCAGGGGAAGCCTTCCCAGACATAAAAACTGTGGCTGTTGGTGAGGTTTCGCTTAGGGATGCTGTGCGGTTGGGAACATCGCAGTGCGACCAAAGCCAGGACAACCTTGAATAAGTGGGCTTACTCCAATCCGGCACAAGCGCCGTTCGCAGTCGCATTTTCTGCGGCGTGGGAGAGAATAACCCGCTTATCTCTGGACTCTTCAGTCCCGAATTTCCTTGGGAATGGTTCTTCTGGCGGTCCGACTCAGCAGTGTTGGAGAGTTCTTTCGCAGGTCAGCCACAGGGATGGTCAAGTTTAATTGGAGAGGCAGAAAGTCGAGATACGTCCGCTTTGCCGGTGGACAAACGCCCGATGCATTACCGTCGTCCCGAACTGCACTGGCAGGCATTCGGAGTCAATTATTGATAGAGATAGAAGTCATCGCTTACGAACGTGGGCACCAAGCGTCTCGCGCTAAAGCGCGAGACTTTCTGACGCGATTGGTAACGAGAAACGCCCTAGTGTTACTGATTTCCGGTGGGTGACTTTCCACTTGGACGAAAAGTCGGCTTGTCGGACAAGTGGCGTCCCGTAGTTCCCTAAAAACGACTTTCAGGGAAGTTCGACCCTGACGTAGCCCACGAGCGGGGCTAGGTCAATGTTGTTCCTCCGCGATTCGGCCAGTATCAGCTTGCGTACGCCGAACAACGAGGGTGTATTCAAGAGGTCGGCCCTAGTAGACGTTTTTGAACTTTCCAGGGGTTGGGATCTTGTCCGAACCATTTCGCGCTGCCCATTGAGATATGAAGAAAGCGAAGTTGTTCGGACTGCGAGCGTCCGTGCGTTCAAGGTTGGTTCTTGAGCTGGACGACGAAGTTCTGGAGTTCATGGAAACGCGCGATGGCGTTCTGGGTGTACTCGCCGTAGCGCGGATGGGTAAGTAGAGACGGATCTATCAGGGTTTCGGGGTCGACGACTGCGAGGTCCGTCTTGTGGGTCACCGACTGGGCCATGGCGTCCATACCATCGGCGAGGATGGAGCGCAGTTTTATCAGCCCAGGCTCGGCGAGGAAGTCACGATCCTCCTCCCTGTGCAGGACGGCGTACCCGTTCCAGAAGTAGGCGACGGCGGTGAGCGAGGCGCGGAGAATGGTGTCACCTGCGTGTTGGTGTTGGATGCGATCGACGCCGAATTCGTACTCGATGCTGTCGTTCATCGTGCGGATGTTGGCGACGGTCTTGCCAACCAGATCGCGGAAGCTGTCGGCCGGGCCGAGGAATTCGGCAGGGGTATGGGCGGCCAGGGAATGGCGGAGGAGCGCGGCGAGGCCGCGAAGGATGGTGGCAAGAGAGCCGCGCATGGCTGTGACGTTACGGACCGGCCAGATCTGGTCGAAGACAAAGGCCATGATCACCAGCGCCAGCAGAATGCCGATGAGGCGGTCGCGGGCGGGGGCGAGTTCGGTAGGAGCGGAGAAGCCCGCGAAGACCACCAGGTCAAAGGAGAAGGCAGTCTGCACCCCAACGAAGTTGAACTGGCGTCCGCCGACCATCCAGGCGGAGAAAAAGGTAACTGCGGCGGTCAGTAGGACCAGCGAAGTGATCGAGTCCATGTGGGGGAAGAGAAAGACGGTCGCGCCAAGGGCGAAGATGAGACCCCCGATTACGGAGCCGGCAAGGCGGAAGATAAGGCGCTGCTTGATGGCCCCGCTGGTGCCGAGCCCGGTGATGAACACGGTGATGATGGACGTGGAGATGCCTGGCCACCCGACGGCCAGAGAGATGATGTAGCAGAGCGTGCCGCAGAGGCTGATCTTGAGGGCGAAGGCGATGGTCTGAGGCTGCCGGAGGGCTCCCGGAATCAGGAACGGAACCTGGCGCGAAGGAAGGGCGATGAGCTTCTTGCTGGGGGCCGAGTCGCCCTTCATTGGCATGGAGATGATGTCGTGCAGCACGAGGTCGACGCGATCGAGGAGCGTGGGCTCTGGCCCTACGGGGTGTTCCCCCGCCAACTGCTGCCGTAGCTCCTGTGGAACGGTGCCGATTGCAAGGTAGTGGCAGAGGTTCGCGATGTGAGCGCAGCGCTGGCGAAGGGCGGGGTCGGAGAGAGTGGGGTATTGGAAACCGAAGCCAGCTGAAACATCCAGGAGCTGCGCCTGCATAGTGATCCGGACGCGCGCACCGATGGGGAGCACGCTGGGGTCGAGGTTGCGCTCAACGATGATGTTATAGAGCCGCTGCATGCCGTACTGGCCCGCGGCGGCGAGACGCGCGACGTGAATGACGGCTGGGGAGATCTGCGCGGCATCCGCTCCCTGGGCGTACAGCGAGAACATCGTTTCGACCGCCTGGTAGCGCGTGATGCGCTCCTTCTGGAGGTCCTCGGCGGCATTGCGGCGGCCAAAGACGTATTCGACAAGGACGACAGAGCCTACTGCCAGCGACATAGTGCCGAGCAGGTAGAGCATCTGTTTGACCAGCGGGCCAGCAGGGGTATGGGTCTCCCAGGGTGACATGAGTATGGCGAAGACGAGGCCGAAGATCACGGCCAGCCCCGGGGTGGTACTCGACAAAAGGAACATCCCGGTCAGGAAACACGCGACGGCGATACCAAGCACACGCGACATCGGATCGTTGTCAGTGACGATGACCACAGCGAGCACGGCGGCAATTGCCGTAGTTACTACGAGCAGTGAGAGGATGGCGGAGCGAAAGGAGACGGCCGGAGAGTCGCGGCCGATGAGAAAGACCAAGAATATGCCAAGCCCAGCGAAGGGCATGCGCAGCGTCATCAGCAGAATCAGCGCAATGACCGAGGCGAGTACGATGCGTAGGGTATAGTTCCAGCGGCCGGGCGTAGGTTGGAGGTCCTGCCAGAGGCGCTCGGTCCATTCGGCGACAATCGTGGCCATGGAAATTACCTCACGACCGTGACTGCGGTCTCGCCGATGCGGAAGAGCTGCGGGTCGGGATTATCGATGCGCACACGGACGGGGAAGCGTGCAGAGAGATGCACCCAGTTGAGCGTGCGCTCGATATTGGGCAGACCGTTGGCGAGCTGACCGTCCTCGGGCAGGACTCCGAAACCAACGCTCTCGACGTGGCCGCTGAACCGGCGGTCGGGGTGACTCAGGAGATACACGTCGACGTGTGCGCCAAGGGGGATGGCTTTGAGCTTGGACTCGCGGTAGTTGGCGATGACGTACCAGGCGCGCGTATCGATGAGGGTAAACAGCGGCGTGCCGGGCTTAGCATAAGCTCCCACCGAGATGTTCAGGGTGGTGACAAAGGCATCAAAGGGAGCGACGACGCGAGTGCGCTCGAGATCGAGCCGTGCGCTCTCCACCCTGGCCGCCTTCGCGGGCCGCTCCGACTCGAGCGTCTCGATGCGGTCGATTGCGTGGATGGACTGGGCCAGCTTCGCCTGCGACTCGGCGGACTGCGAGGTCGCTTCCTCATGACGGAGCGTGGCTTGCGCAAGTTGTGCCTGCGCCTGCACGAGTGCGGCTTGTGCCTCGTCGTAACGGCCTTGCGAGACGCGGACGGCGGTGTTGGCATGATCGACCTGCTCGACGGTGACGTACTGCTTCTGGAGCAGCGGCTCGATACGGCGCAGGTCGTTGGTATCGAGCCTGAGCTGCGCTGCGGCAGCAACAGCATCAGCCTGGGCGCGGCCGACGGCTGCGCGGGCAGCGTCGATATTGCTTCCCGCAGTCTGGATGCCGGTCTTCGACGTCGAGACCGCGGCACCGGCCGCCAGTACCGCACTGTTCTGCGCGGCAATGCGGCGGCGCTCGTCAATAATCTGCTCTTCGAGCGACTGCTGATCGGAGAGCGACTGCTTCAGAGCATACTCATATGGGCGAGGATCGATGACGAACAACAGGTCGCCCTTCTTCACGAAGGCGTTGTCCTTGATGGGAAGCTCTACCAGCCAGCCGGTGACCTCGGGAGCGACCTCGATGTAGTTGGCCCAGACGTTGGCGTCGTCGGTGCGCGGATGGTAGTCGATCTGGTAGACGACCAGCAGCAGCACAATTACCGCGGCGACGACTACGCCGATCAGCACCCAGCGTCCGGTTCGTTGGCGATTCGTAATTTGAACGGCGGTACCCATACCCCCTCCTTAGCGGTAGAAGATGAGCCACAACAGGCAACAGAGAAGAAGAACGACGGCAGGATAGAAAAGTGCGACTGGTTGGATCGCGGGCTCAAGCTGGCGGCGCACAAGAAGCACGCGTAACAGCCCTGTCAGGACGATCGAGATGATAAGACAGACCATCCAGGCGGGAAAGAAAGAGCCAATCACGTTGAGGGCTGGCGCTCCGTCACAACCGGTGAGGAAGAGAAAGACTCCGCCGATACCGAGAGCTCGCGTTGTTCTATTCATCGTTGCCGACCGTCCTGAGGTTGAGTGGAAGTTGGTGGGGTTAGCGGAGATGGAACCGGAGCCGCAGGTGGAAACGTAATTGGAACCGCGGGAGTTGAGGGCGAACTTGTCGTCGTCGCGGGCGGTCCGGTCCGCAGAAGGTTGCCAGTCACAAACTCGAGGTCGACGGCCTCAAGAAAAAGCTGCGAGCGTGCTGAGACACTTGAGAGCCGGGCCTGCGCGAGTTGCCGCTCGGCCGTGACCACGTCGATGAGGTTCTTGACACCGTACTTGTAGGCATCGAGCGACGCGGAGTAGGAGGCGTTGGCCGACTCCAGCAGAGCGACTGCGGCTTGTTGTTTGCGGAGGGCAGTGCGGAATCCAATGTAGGCTGTCCAGACCTCACGCGTGGCCTGGTCGCGCTTCTCTCGCAGCTCGTCCTGGGCCCCGCGCTTCTTCGACTCGGCTTTGGCGAGCTCATTTCTTCGCTCGCCTCCATCGAAGATGCGCCATTGGATGGCGAGGGCAGCTGACCATGTCGGCACGCTTGCATTTCCAAGTTGACCGTAATCGGTAGTGGCCCAGAGGGAGGTCTGCGCGGCGGTCCCCTGAAGCAATATCTGTGGCCGATACTCGGCGCGGGCGGCGCGGATGGCATCGTCAGCGGCGCGGATCTCGGCGGCCTGCGCGGCCAGATCCGGGCGATCGGCCATGGCGCGGTCGATCAAAGCATCGATGGTGGCGGCTAAATCCGACGGCAACGGAGCTGAGCTGGCAGCGTCGATGGTGATATTGGGCGATGGTTCCACGCCGACCGCCTCGGTGAGCGTGACACGAGCGATCTTCTCGTCGCCATCGGCCGACTCGCGGTCGAAGACAGCCTGCGAAGTCTCGGCCCGGGCGTTCAGCACGTCGGGCAGAGTCGAGCGGCCGTTACGAAGCTCATACTCGGCGGCGTCGGTGGTGGTCTGTGCGGTCTTAAGCGTCGCTTCGGCGGCGGCCAGCCGCTCCTGCTGGGTGAGCAGCTGGTAGAAGGCGCTCGCAACGCGGAAGGCTACGTCCTGATTGGCCTGGATGAAGTGCGCCCCAGCGGCGAGCTTTTCAGCAGTAGCGGCGTCGACCTTGGCCTCCCGCTTGCCGAAGTCGAAGATCAGATAGTCGAGTGTGACTTCGGGGACCACGGCCGGAGTCTCGACCATGACGTAGCCGCGCGGAGCCAGCGGCTTTGGAAAAGGTAGGATAAAACGCTGGTCGGCGAAAGCTGCCTGGCCAGCCAGCAAGGGGTAGTACGAGCTCTTGGCAATGCCGAGCTCTTCGGCGCTCTGGCGGGCACTCTCCCAGGCGATGCGGGTTTGCGGATTGTTGCGTTCGGCCAGGTCAATCAGTTCGGCCAGCGAGTAGGTATGGGTGGCGTCGAGTGGGGCGACGGTTCCCATTGGGATCGCATGAGCAGCGCAGTCGGCCGCTGCTTGGGGCGTGGAGGCGATGCCGGTACATTGACTTGCACCCAATTCAGAGAGGCATCCGAACATGAAAGATAGTACAAGACAGCGCTGAAACTGCCGCCATCCTAAGCGCAATGCGAGCGACGTGGCTCGGTTGGAATCGATTCGATCTCGGCAGATTGGACGCATCTGGGAAAGCTCCTCCCGACTGGCGCATTGGTGTCTGTGAATGATACTGCGAGCACGATTCCGACATGTATCTAAAGGCCAACGCGGAAAACTGCTAAACCCATGGTCTGAAGCGGCTATTCGTCCAACTGCGGGAAAAACTGCCTCGGACAAGTTTACTTCTCCCCCCGCGCCTGGTCTGTTGCACCTGAGCTCTGTTCTTCTGGCCGACGGGCTCGCCGCGCAAGGAAGGCCGTCTACAAGCGGCAGGCTGGGTGGCGATGCTATATACGGCATTACCTTTGTCTTCTCAAAGCAACTAGAACCGAAAGATCACTGGCCGCTTCCCCTTACTAGGAAAATAGGAGCACACACCATGCCAAACGAACCCGAAAGTCCCAAAGCACCGGAGCTGGATGAGTCTAAAACCTCGGAGACTGCAGAGACTAAGGAAATGGACCGCATCGCCAACAAAGCCGCAGGGAAAGCCTTAAGAACGGAAGAGCGCTACGACAGGGACCGCAGTACCTTCCCAAAGGGCGGACCTTCCGGAGTGGCATAAGTCCCGCTCTTCGCCAAAATCTCCGGGTCTGAACGATGCTCGCGGCTACAAATCGACTACACCGCTTATCCTGGCAGGCGACCTTAATCTCGACGTTTCGCGGAGCGTTGCTGCCAATGCTATAAGGAAGCGCAGTTTCTGTGAGCAGGTCACGATAGTCAACTCTGTTCTTTC
>JGI12635J15846_10002442_pt1 | contig 16267 bp, 14 predicted proteins | sample BlaSpr_A8_OM2_M2_FD_15846 | JGI IMG/M metagenome (IMG submission 15846) | reverse complement strand
CCGGGTCGGGGAACGGCGTGGCTGCCAACCTGGGGTTCAGGCGACACAATTCGATGTACGTCAATTCTCACCAATCATGAGAGAACTGTTCTTTCAAGTTGTGCCTATAATCTTGATACTGCTGGTGTTCTATGCAGTCCTGAGAGTCCTGTTTTTCAAACCTTTGTTGAAAGTTATCGCCGAGCGAGAAGCTCGTACCATTGGCGCGCAAAAGGCCGCTGAAGCGGCGCAAAAAGCCGCTACCGATAAAGCAAAACAGTACCAGGACGCCCTGAAGCAGGCCCGCACGGAGATTTATCTAGAACAGGAAGCCGCGCGCAAGAAAGCTCTTGATGAGCGAGCCGCGCGGCTTAAAGAAGCCCGAACAAAGACGGCCATCATGGTTAGCTCGGCCAAGGAGCGCATCGCAGCAGAACTTCTTGCCGCGCATCGCGAAATTGAAGCGGGCATTACCCCGTTTGCGGCACTGGTAGCCCGCCGTGTGTTGCAATCGACTCGCCCGCCGGGCGCTGTACCCAGAGAATCGCGATGAACCTAAAGTTAGCGGAAACCGCAAAACTATACGCCAGAATTGTGACCTCCCTGCTGGCCTCAGGGCTTCTTGTTGCGCTGAGCGCGCAGGCCGAAGAAGCTGGCTCCGCGTCTCAACAATCCGCGGAAAATCTTTTTAAATGGATTAACTTCGCACTGGTTGCAGGGTTCATCGTCTGGCTTTGCCTGAAAAGAGGACCGGGATTTTTCGGCCGCAGGGCGGATGCCATCAGCTCTGACATTCAGAAGAGCACCGAAGCGAAAAATCTTGCTGAGCAGCAGCTTCGCGATGCGGAAACAAAGTTGCAAAATTTGGAGAAAGAGGTTGTCGATTTGCGTGCTTCCGCGCGACGCGAATCCGCCGCGGAAGCTGAGCGCATACGCAATCTCACGGTAACGGACGAAAAAAAAATCGCGGAGGCCGGGAAAGCGGAAGTGAAAGCTGCCGAGCGTGCCGCGCGGCTTGAATTGAAGGCTTTTGCGGCAAACCTGGCTGTGAATGGCGCGGAATCGCTGCTACTGAAGCAGCTCACTCCCGTGGCACAGGAAGCGCTTATTAATAATTTCGTCAAAACTCTGGATGGGCGGCCCAATTGAAGTCAGCGAGCAAGCAGTACGCCAACGCCTTCGCGGACATCGCCATCGCCCAAGGCGCGCCACAAACTGCGGTGAGGCAGCTTGCAGATTTTGGCGAGGCTTTCGCGTCGTCCGCGGAGCTGCGTAATTTTTTGGGGAGTCCGGCGGTTGACACGCAAATCAAGCACCGGGTGATCGAAAAAATCGTTGTGCAGCAGGGTGCGAGCAGGATCATTCGCAATTTTCTTTTTGTGATTGCCGATCATCACCGCGCTCACATGCTGCCGGAGATTATTGCCGCCGTACAGGACGTGGTGCGGCAGCGCCAGGGGATTGCGGAAGCAGACGTTTCTTCCGCGGTGGAGCTGTCGGCCGCGCAAAAAACCGAGCTGGCGAAGACCCTCAGCCGCTTGACCGGTAAAAGGATCGAGCCGAAATATTCACTCGACCCAGCACTTCTTGGCGGGGCCATAGCGCGTGTTGGCGATACTATCTACGATGGTTCTTTACGTAGCCGTTTGGCGGAAATGCGCGCGCGGCTTTCGGAAGAATAGTTTGAGACGGACTTGCTTGGCAGGCCTTTTGGGGGAGTTGGTAGCACGCAGTTGGCTTCGCACTAAATAAGTATCAGGAACCTAAAGCGAAGACTTGAATCTAGCCGATTCAAAAGAGATCAGGAGCAAGAATGGCCAAAATTAACTCCGATGAAATCAGCAAGATTCTGCGCGAGCAAATTGAAAATTACGAGCAGACCGTTTCCGTTGATGAGATCGGCTCGGTAATCAGCGTGGGCGACGGGATTGCGCGCGTTCATGGCCTGGAAAAAGCAATGGCCGGCGAGATGCTAGCTTTCCCGAAAAACATTTTTGGTATCGCGCTGAACCTTGAGGAAGAGGAAGTCGGCGTGGTGTTACTTGGCGAATCGAGCGAGTTGAAGGAAGGCGATGTCGTCAAGCGCACGAATACGATTATGTCCGTGCCGGTTGGCGAAGCGATGATTGGGCGGGTGGTCAATCCGATTGGCGAACCGCTGGACGGTAAGGGCCCGATCGAATCAAAACAGCACAACCCGCTGGAGCGCATAGCGCCGGGCGTGTTGGACCGGCAGCCGGTGCGTGAGCCGCTTCAGACCGGTATCAAGGCTATTGATGCGATGATTCCTATCGGCCGCGGCCAGCGCGAATTGATTATCGGCGATCGTCAGACCGGCAAGACCGCGGTGATTCTGGACACCATCATCAATCAAAAGGGAGGCGACGTAATTTGTATTTATTGCGGCATTGGGCAGAAGCGCTCGACGATCGCGCAAGTGGTAAAGACGCTGACGGACGCGGGTGCGATGGACTACACCATCGTGGTGGCCTCCACGGCATCAGAGCCTGCTTCGCTGCAATACATCGCACCGTATGCCGCTTGCGCCATGGGCGAATTTTTCCGTGACACTAAGCGACACGCGGTAACTTTCTACGATGATCTTTCGAAACACGCGCAAGCCTATCGCGAAATTTCTTTGCTGTTGCGACGCCCGCCGGGCCGCGAAGCTTTCCCTGGCGACGTTTTTTATCTGCATTCCCGCTTACTGGAACGAGCTGCGAAGCTCAACGATAAACTTGGCGCGGGCTCGCTGACTTCATTGCCGGTAATCGAAACGCAGGCCGGAGACGTCTCTGCGTACATTCCGACCAACGTCATCTCCATTACCGACGGGCAGATATATCTGGAAGCGGATTTATTCAACGCAGGCATCCGTCCGGCAATTAACGTGGGAATTTCCGTCAGCCGCGTGGGCGGCAACGCACAGATCAAGGCGATGCGCCAGGTGGCCGGCTCGCTTCGTTTAGACATGGCGCAATATCGCGATCTGGCGGCATTTGCGCAGTTTGGTGCCGATCAGCTCGATAAAGCTACGCAAGCGCAACTTGGCCGTGGCCAGCGCCTCACGGAAATTTTGAAACAGGACCAGTACGCTCCTTTTACGGTTGAAAAACAGGTGCTCAGTTTATTTGTGGCTACCAGCGGAGCGCTGGACAGCATTCCAGTTCCTTCGGTGCGCCGCTTCGAACGCGAATTCCTGGCGTTTGTGGAGACCAACTATCCGGGCATCTTGAAGTCCATCGCGGAAAAGAAAGCGCTGGACGATAACATCAAGAGCGAGATCAAGAAAGCCGTCGACGCTTTCAAGGAGCGCTTTGCCACGGATGTGGAAGAAGCCGGTGAATCAGCTGCGAAGGCTGCGGCGGCTCCGGCGAAGAATCAGGACGGCACTGGAGCGGTGGTGACGCCCAAAAGCGAAGATCCATCCACGAAGAAAGAAGAGACGCCGGTAACAAAGTAATTTGCTCTAGCGAATAAGTCATAAGACATGGCCACCTTACTCGATTTCCGGCGTCGCATCCGCTCGGTGAAAAACACCCAGCAGATTACCCGCGCGATGAAGTTTGTCGCTGCGGCGCGATTGCGTCGCGCTCAGGAAGCCGCCCTGGCCGCTCGTCCTTACGCGGTGGAGCTCGCTCGAGTGTTGCGTTCGACGATGGCACGCATTGAATCGCCAGAGCATCCTCTGCTCGCAAAACGGCCGGAAAACAATATTCTAGTCATCGTGCTCACCGGGGAACGCGGCCTGGCTGGGGCTTTTAACAGCAACGTGCTACGCAAGGCGCACGAATTTTTCCGTAGTCATCCGGGCAAGAAAATTACAACGATTCCGGTCGGAAAAAAGGGACGCGACGCGCTGCGCAGAGCGGGTTTCACGTTTGCCGCGGAGTATGTGAACGTTTTGGCGCGCGTGGACTTTCGAACCGCGCGGGAGATCGCCAATCTGGTCGCCGAGCTGTACGTAAAGGAAGAGATTGATTCGGTTTACATTATTTTCAGTGAATTCAAGAGCGTTATGGTTCCCACTCTGGCGGTGGAAAAGCTGCTTCCTGTGGAAGCCATTCGCGAAGATGACGGTGACAAGTCTGCTCAGCCTGATCAAGAAAAGAAAAAGCCCGGCGAGGCTAGCGAAACTCCCATCGACTACATTTATGAGCAGCCCGAAGAGCAAATTCTGGCCAAGCTGCTTCCGCGGTATGTGGAAACGCAAATACTTCGCGCCATGCTGGAATCATCCGCGGCTGAACACGCCGCGCGCATGACGGCCATGGAAGCGGCCACTAATAACGCGAACGATGTGATTGAAGCGCTCACGCTGCACATGAACAAAGTGCGCCAGGCGGCTATTACCAAAGAAATCATTGAAATTGTCAGCGGCGCCTCATACGGCGCTTAGGAGAAAGCATGCCGGAAAAACGCGAACACATGGGACGAGTGGTGCAGGTAATCGGCCCAGTGCTGGACATTCAATTTGAAGTGGGCCACCTTCCGGCGATTTTCAACGCCGTGCGCGTCACCAGCGAAGGCTTCAATACGCCAGAGCCGCTGGACGTCACCGCGGAAGTGCAACAGCATCTTGGCGAGGGTCGCGTACGCGCGGTGGCCATGGAACCGGTCGAAGGCATGGTTCGCGGCATGCCCGCGGAAGATTTGCGCCACGGCATCACCGTGCCGGTTGGCCGAGCCACGCTTGGGCGAGTGATGAATGTGCTGGGTAAGCCTGTGGATCAGCTTGGACCCATCAATAGCCCCACGCATTATCCGATTCATCGCGCCGCGCCTCCTCTGGAAGATCAATCGACGGGACTCGAGATGTTCGAGACAGGAATTAAAGTCGTCGATTTGATGGAGCCTTACGTAAAGGGTGGAAAGATTGGATTATTCGGTGGTGCCGGCGTCGGGAAAACCGTTTTGATTCTGGAGCTCATTCACAACGTGGCCATGCAGCACGGCGGACTTTCGGTGTTCGCTGGAGTGGGGGAACGGACTCGCGAGGGCAACGACCTTTGGCTGGAAATGTCAGAGTCAGGCGTCATCGTTCCAGGCAACACGGAAAAATCCCGTGCCGCATTGATTTATGGACAGATGACTGAACCACCCGGCTCGCGTCTTCGCGTAGGGCTGACGGGATTGACGGTAGCGGAATATTTCCGCGACGAAGAACATCTCGACGTGCTGCTCTTCATCGACAATATTTTCCGCTTTGTGCAAGCGGGCGCGGAAGTTTCTGCGCTGCTCGGGCGCATGCCATCCGCCGTCGGATACCAGCCCAATCTCAACACCGAAATCGGTGAACTGCAGGAGCGCATTACTTCCACGAAGAATGGCTCCATCACTTCGGTGCAGGCGATTTATGTGCCGGCCGATGACTATACCGATCCTGCGCCAGCAGCCACTTTTGCTCACCTGGATGCCACCACCAATCTGAGCCGCCAGATTGTGGAACGCGGCATTTACCCGGCCGTTGATCCGCTGGCCAGTTTTTCGCGCATTCTCGATCCGCGCATCGTGGGAGCCGAACATTACTCGGTGGCTCGCGGCGTGAAATCTATTTTGCAGCGCTATAAAGATTTGCAGGACATCATCGCCATTCTCGGTATCGAAGAACTTTCTGACGACGATAAGCGCACCGTGGCGCGCGCTCGCAAAATCGAAAAATTCCTTTCGCAGCCAATGTTCGTGGCCGCGCAGTTTACGGGGCTGGAAGGGAAATACGTGAAGATTGAAGACACCGTGCGAAGCTTCAAGGAAATCGTCGAAGGCAAATACGACGAGGTTCCGGAGCAAGCATTTTACATGGTGGGTACCATTGAGGAAGCCTTGAAGAAGGCTGAAGCCATGAAGAGCAACGCGTAGAGCCGATCATAGAAGAACAAGATGCTTCCTGAAGCCATCGAGCTGATCATCGTCACGCCGCAGCGGCAGTTGCTGCGTGAAAAAGTTGCCAGCGTGCAACTTCCCGGCGCGAGTGGGGAGCTTGGCATTCTGCCAGGTCACGCGCCGCTGATCACGGAACTCGCCAACGGTGAGCTGAGTTACAAGTCGTCGGGCGGCGGCGAGCCGGTTGTTCTTGCGGTGCTCAGTGGATTTGCGGAAGTTTTGCCCGATCGCGTGACCGTGCTGGCGGAAACAGCCGAGCGTCCGGAAGAAATCGATGTGGAGCGCGCCAAAGAAGCTCTTGCACGAGCGGAAAAGCGCCTGGCGTCGACCGATCCGAATGTGGATTGGGATCGCGCCACGGTCGCGTTGCAGCGCGCGCTTGTCCGCGTGAAGGTGGGCACTATTCGTCGTCGCGTGCACAGTCACAGCAGCTAATGTCTCGTTTGGGATAAACTGTTATTGAAGTTGATCAGGCTACACCAGGGCTTCCCACCACTCAAAGGACGATAGTCTTCATGGAAACCATCACGATGTACACCACCGCTTGGTGCCCGGATTGCCGCCGAGCTAAATCGTTTATGAAAGAACGCGGAGTGGAATTCCGTGAAGTGGATATCGAGCAAGATCCAACGGGCGAAGAAATTGTGATGCAAGCTAACAACGGCAAACGAAGAGTTCCAACGCTGCGGGTAGGTGACCGCTATTTTGCGTGCAGTCCGTTTAATCCGGTGGCACTGGCCTTAGAACTGAAAATCCCACTCAATAAATCTTAACCGTCTGTCAGATTCCTAGCTCTCAATCAATTTACAGCCACTCCACGAGTCCAAACGCCCGAGATTTGCATGGCTTCGTCCAGCAGCACGACGTCCGCGTCTGCACCTACGCGCAGCGCGCCCTTTTTGAACTCCACGCCGAGCAAACTAGCTGGATTTAGGGTGAGCATGCGGGTGGTGTCTGCAAACGATTTTCCCAGCGCCATGACGTTTCTCAGGGCCTTGTCTAGTGTTAGTGTGCTGCCGGCTAATTTTCCTTCGGAGTTACGGCACACGCCGCCGGCAACCGTCACTTCAAATTGTCCCAGCATGTATTTTCCGTCCGGCATACCGGTGGCTGAAACTCCGTCGCTGACCAAGATTACGCAGTCTGCGCTCTTGGCTTGCAGGAGCAGGCGCATTGCCGCTTCTTCAACGTGCACGCCGTCGGCGATCAATTCGGCGGTAATGTTTGGCGTGGTGAGGATGGCGCCGATCACTCCGCTGTCGCGGTGTGAAAAGGGCCGCATGGCGTTGTAGACATGTACCGCGTGATGCGCGCCGTGGGCGATGGCGGCGCGGGCCTGCTCGTAGGTTGCGTCGGTATGGCCGATGCCAACGACCATTCCAGCTTTTATGGCGGCGTCAATACATGGCATGGCGCCCAGCAATTCTGGCGCGAGCGTCAGAATCCGCGCATTTCCACCCGCAGCGGCGACAAACCTGGCCAGCAATTCCGCCGAAGGAAGCCTAAGCCACTCGGCCGGATGCACGCCGCGCCTGACCTCGTTCAAAAATGGCCCTTCGAAATGTATACCTAGCACCTCAGCGCGCGGCTCGTGAGGTTCGTGCTGCATGGCGATATATTTGGCGATGCCCTCGGCGCTCCGGCAAATATCATCTAAGCTAGCGGTAACCGTTGTGGCCACGAACGAAGTGGTGCCGTGACGAGCGAGAGTCTTGGCGACAACGCTCAACGCTTCCGGCGTGGCTTCCATCACATCGCGTCCACCGGCGCCGTGGATGTGCACATCGACGAATCCAGGAATGGCGGATTTATCGGTGGCGGAGATTTCAGCGGCACCGTCCGGAAGGTTCATCCCTTCGCGTGGGCCGATCAGCTCGATGACGCCGTCGCGCATGAGTATCCCGGCATCCGCGATTTCGCCTGTGGGTGTCAGCGCCTGCTTGGCGTGAATCAGAGTGGTAGTCATGGCAGCAGTACATCGTAACGGAAACGTTGCGCCGCACAAAACGCGTGGAACGACAATCTTCAGCGAGGCGTTTGAGTATNCTCGGGAGNCGAGCGCGGTTCACAAACAAAAAGGAGGACTCTTTCGAGCCCTCCTTTTTGCGATCAGAATCCGACTCTCAGGCGGTGCTGATCTTTACTACAATACGGTTATAACTTAGCTAGCGCTCGCGGCAGTGGTGCTGGCGCTGGTAGCTCCCGCCGATTTAGGAAGACTCAGATAGCCTGTGGCTCCGGTCTTGGTCACTTTGTTGATTACCAATTCGAGGGCCGCACGGCTTCCGCCGGTATAGAAAAAAATGGGCTCGTTCACGGAACGATCCTTCTTCTCGAAGCTTTTGTCATCGGCCAGCACATCTACGGTATAGCGGTTCTTTTTTACGTTGGTAGACTTCAGCTGGACTTGAATGCCGCCGACTTTTTGCGGCCCGCTCTTGCGCGTCAATGCAAATTCAAAGTAGTCGCGCTGGCCCATGCGGCGGAGTTGATCGATTTCATCATGGTTACGAGCGATGAGCGTACCCATTTCGCTGCGTGCCATTTGAATGCTGTTTTTGGTGGCGTCCAGATCGCCTTTCACGCCAGTCACATCGCCATTCAGCCTGTTGACATCGTCAGCGCTCGCTTTGGTTGCCAATTCTGAATTCACGGAGCTTTGCAAACCGCTAAGCTTCTTCTCGTATGCCACGGTAGCGGACTTGGTTTGCTTGCGAGCCGCGATCAATTCGGATTGCGTCACGTTGAGTTTGTTGGTAACCACTTTCAGGTCGCTCTGAAGCTGCTGATTTTGCTCTTCCGCCTTCGCCAAACGCTGGCCCAGCGCGTCATTGCTCTGCTTCACCGACGCTTGTGTTGACTGTTCAATACTATTAGCGTGGCTGATAGCGCTCCACCCTACTCCGAGCCCAATCAACGATAAAATCGCGACGACTGCCACCGCCAGCGCCACCCAGCGCGGGGGTTCAGCAGTCTGTATTACCGGTTCTTGATATTCGCTCATGGGACGTCTCCTCTTCGGCGGCCACCCCGGCCCGCCATATACACGAAACAGTGCATCCCGGCGGCCAACTTACCTGCGTGGCACGGAGATTGGTCAAAACCAGCGGCTGCAGGTACATAGACGGGAATGGGGAACGCATCGAGGCGGGACTAATGGTACTAGGACTAGTAAAGCTTACACGCTGTGTTACACACACGTAAAAATTGCTAGAGGAGTGTCATTTAGGGATTGCGATTAGCCGATAATTGCAGGGTCGAAATGCTGAGGCGGACACACACATCTTTTGCTGTAAGTTATTATTAAAGAAGGGGTTATTCTAGGCGGCTCTGCTGGCGGTAGCGGGTTCACCGGTTAGGCCTGAACCGAAGTAACGATCCAAAGTGTGGGTTGCTGCTTCCAAGACCAACCGGCAATCGGCGCATCTGCTAAGATGCGCGGAGATCTCGTCTTCCACATTCGGCGATAACCTGTGCTCTAAATACCAGCAAATCAGATGGATAGTGTCTCGACAACTCATGTTCCCTGTCTTCCTGAACGCCCTGGGCGTAACGTGCACCGTAACCTCAGATAGTGCACTCATTGCACCATATTTTGTTGGATGCTGCGAACAACGCAAGGCGGTGAATTTTATATGCTTAGCGAAAGTGTGCAAAGAAATGGACAATTTGCCGGGGCAATATTTACGCACCGCACGGCCTGGAGAACAACTCAATGCCGGGACACTTTTCCTCGACTCCTCAGGAGCGGCTGGGCACTATCGTTAATTCACGTAGCGCGGCGATGCGATCCGCGAGCGGGGGATGTGTGCTGAACAGCGAGGACAAAGTGCCGCTGCCAAACCACGGTTTTACGATACATAGCGCAGCCGTCGACGGGGGAAGGCTTGTTGTGGGAATGCGCTGGTTGTAGGCTCCCAGCTTTTGCAATGCGCTGATTAGCCCATAAGGCTGGCCCACCATGCGAGCGCCCGTTTCATCTGCCGAATATTCCCTCGTGCGAGACAGAAAGAGTTGCAGGATCAATGCGGCAATGGGTGCCAGGAAAATCATGAGAAGCGCGGCAAGACCACCGCCACGCTCGCGGTCGTCCTCGCCTCCGCCCACTCCGCCAAAAATCATGGCAAAGCGTCCCATGGACGCGAGATAGGTGATGGCGCCGGCGATTGTAGCCGCAATGGAACTGGTCAGGATGTCGTAGTTGCGCACGTGGGAAAGCTCGTGCGCGATGACGCCCTCGAGTTCCTCATCGTTCATGAGCTGGAGCAAGCCTTCCGTCACTGCCACGGAAGCGTGATGAGGATTCCGGCCGGTGGCGAAGGCGTTTGGTGCCGCTTCGGGGATTACGTAAAGTTTGGGGACCGGCAAGTTGGCCTTGGCCGCGAGTCTTTCCATCACAGCGTATAGCCGTGGCACTTGTTCGCGCGTAACCGGCTTTGCTCCACTGGAGGCCAGCGCAATCTTGTCCGAGAAAAAGTAAGAGATACCGTTCATGAGGACGGCAATCGCCAGCGCGATTTTTAATCCGTTCTGCCCGCCAATCGCACCGCCGACAACTACCAGCATGACGCTTAGCAGGATCAGCAGCACACCTGTTCGTAAGATTTTCATAGGGGTCCCATCCATTTATTACGCACAAATGACAAAAACATTTCGCGGTGAGAATAGCGGAGCTGTCTCGATCAGCAAAACGGCTCCGCTACTGGGTTAGATTCACGCCGCAGCCGCGGGTTGTTTTTCGGCAACGACGGTGAATTGCATCTTCTCGCCTGTAGGATCGCGATCCACGCTTATGCGTTGGCCAGGGAGCACTTTGCCCTCTAGGATCTGCAAGGCGAGCGGATCCTGAATCAGGCGTTGAATCGTGCGTCGCAAAGGCCGTGCGCCATACGCTGGATCGTAGCCCTCACGGAGAATCAGTTCTTGCGCGGCGGGAGTCAGCTCCAGCGTGATTTGACGTTCCGCGAGCAGCTTCTCCACGCTCTTCAAAAGCAAGCGGACGATCTTTCCGAGCTGTTCTTTGCCGAGAGGGTTAAAGATGACAATTTCGTCAATGCGATTGATGAACTCTGGCCGGAACGCCGCACGCAGCGCTTCCATGGCTTCCTTGCGGGCCGCGTCGGGATCATTTCCTGCCAGCTCATAGATCGCCGCGGAACCTACGTTACTGGTCATGACCAAAACGGCATTTCGGAAGTCCACAGTTCGGCCCTTCCCATCGGTCAAGCGTCCGTCTTCAAGAATTTGGAGCAGGACGTTGAATACGTCGGGATGGGCCTTCTCGATTTCATCGAACAGGACGACTGAATAGGGATGGCGGCGCATTTGTTCCGTCAATTGTCCGCCCTCTTCATATCCCACATATCCTGGGGGCGCGCCGATGAGCCGGGAAACGCTGTGTTTTTCCATGTATTCGCTCATGTCGATGCGAATCATGAGCTTTTCATCATCGAACAAAAACTCCGCCACGGCTCGAGCGAGTTCCGTTTTTCCCACGCCGGTGGGGCCCATAAATATAAAGGAGCCAATGGGCCGCTTGGGGTCTGACAATCCCGCACGGTTTCGCCGTATAGCGTTGGAGACGTGGGCGAGTGCGTCGTCTTGCCCCACCACTCGCTGGCGCAATCGTTCTTCCATGTGCACGAGCTTTTGGATTTCGCTTTCCAGCAAACGACCAGCGGGAATTCCCGTCCATTTGCTCACCAGTTTCGCGATATCTTCTTCGTCGACTTCTTCTTTCAGCATGGGCGCGTCTTTTTGCATAGCGGCGAATTGCGCCTCGGCCTGTTTGAGCTCGCGTTCGGCCGCAGCCATGCGTCCGTAGCGGATCTCCGCCACCTTAGCCAGTTCTCCGCTGCGTTCGTACCTCTGTTCTTCGGCTTTGAGCTGTTCGATTTGTTCTTTCAAGGCGCGGATTTTCTGGATAGCTTGCTTCTCGGATTGCCAACGCGCCTTGCGGGCACTCGAATCTTCCTTGAGCCTTGCCAATTCTTTTTCAATTTGCGTGCGGCGCTCTTTCGAATGCTTGTCAGTTTCTTTCAGTAATGCCTGGCGCTCGATTTCGAGTTGCATGATGCGGCGTTCGATTTCGTCGATCTCCACAGGAAGGGAATCGATCTGCATGCGCAAGCTGGCGGCGGCCTCGTCGATCAAGTCAATGGCTTTGTCGGGCAAGAAGCGGTCCGAGATGTAGCGGTGTGAAAGAGTCGCCGCGGCAATGATGGCCGCGTCCTTAATGCGCACGCCATGATGGACCTCGTAGCGTTCTTTGAGGCCGCGCAGAATGGAAATGGTGTCCTCCACGGTTGGTTCCTCGACCAGCACCGGCTGGAAGCGGCGTTCGAGCGCGGGATCCTTTTCGATATATTTCTTGTATTCATTGAGGGTGGTGGCGCCAATGGCTCGCAGCTCACCGCGCGCAAGTGCCGGCTTCAACATGTTCGACGCGTCCATGGCGCCTTCGGCCGCGCCTGCGCCCACTAACGTGTGCAGCTCGTCGATGAACAGAATGATCTGTCCTTCGGCTTGGGTGATTTCCTTTAATACCGCTTTCAAGCGATCTTCGAATTCACCGCGATACTTAGCGCCCGCGACTAGGGCGGCAAGATCGAGCGCTACCAGGCGCTTGGTTTTCAACACGTCCGGCACGTCGCCGGACACGATGCGTTGCGCCAGGCCTTCCACGATGGCGGTCTTTCCTACGCCAGGTTCGCCAATCAGAACCGGGTTGTTCTTCGTCCTGCGCGCGAGAATTTGCATTACGCGGCGAATTTCTTCATCGCGGCCGATCACCGGATCGAGTTTCGAACGGCGGGCCAGTTCGGTAAGATCGCGCGCGTACTTCTCCAGCGACTCATAGGTGGCCTCTGGATTCTGTGTCGTAACTCGTTGTGAACCACGCACGCTGGTCAGTGCTTGCAGAATCGCTTCGTACGACGCGCCCAGGCGTTTAAGCAGTTGTCCCGCGGGGTCGCGATCCTCGTTGGCAATGGCCAGAAATAAGTGTTCCGTTGAGACGTACTCATCCTTAAATTTTTCCGCTTCTTTAAAAGAGCGCTCCAGCACGCGGTTTACCGCGGTGCCCATGTGTTGCTGTCCGAAGCCTTGCACTTTGGGTAGGCGCGAGATTTCGCGCTCGATCTCCTGGGACAACGCTTCGGGGCGAATCCCTAGTTTTGTAACCAGCGGCGGCACCACGCCGCCCTCTTGCGCGACCAAAGCAGCAAGCAAATGTACTGGCTCAATCTGCTGATTTTCATGGCGGGCGGCTATTTCCTGGGCCTCTTGCACCGCTTCCTGGGCCTTTACGGTCATTTTTTCAAATCGCAACATTTGTTCCTCGCTTCTTCAATTTCGAACACATCTTCGATGAACCGAACCAACCATTTGACTCAGGCAACTTCAATGGAAAGCGAAAGGGCTGGCAATCTTGCCAGCCCTCTCACTCAAGCCGAAATGTAGGCTGATATCACTCTAATTACTTAGCTCCTGCAGCGGCCGCGGCAACTGCCGGCGTGCTTGTTGCCGACGTGCTGGTTGCCGGCGTGCCGACGTTTACCCTAATCTGCTTGGGCTTGGCTTCCTCGCGCTTCGGAATGTGCAGTGTCAAGACGCCGTTCTGATAGTCGGCCTTGATTGCCTCCGTGTTGACGCTGTTAGCCAGCGAGAAGCTCCGTGCAAACGAGCCGTAGGCGCGTTCAACTCGCAGATAGTTGCCCTCGTTCACCTGCTTTTCGAATTTCCGCTCGCCACGAATGGTCAATATATTGTTTTCCACGCGGATGTCGAGGTCTTTGGGATCGACGTCTGGCAGATCCGCTTTTACGATTAATTCGTGCTCGGTTTCCATAATGTCGACTGCTGGTGCCCAAGTTGTGAGGTTGGATTCCTCTTGGCGATTCAAGCCCTCGCCGAACATGCGGTTCAGTTGCTCATGCAGCGTGGTTGCGCCACGAAAAGGTTCAAAACGGTTCAAATTAGCCATGTGTTTGCCTCCAATATCGGTCATAATGTGACTGCAAACGCATAATACAATCTGCGTCTATTATTGTCAATAATTAAATAGGTACAACTTTATGTTACTTATTATCAATAATATAGATATTTTGAGTTATTATGTCTTTGCTCCTAGTTTGATAAGACTAAGCTAAGGCTTGCGAGCCTGCTAAACTCGCCACGTCATGCAACTCTCCGAATTCGACTACGTCTTGCCCGGCCAGCAAATCGCGCAATATCCGCTAAAAAGTCGTGATGCCTCGCGGATGCTTGTGTTGGATCGCGCCTCTGGCGTCGATGACGATCGCTTCTTCGCAGATCTGCCGGGTCTTCTGCATGGAGATGAATTAATCGTCGTGAATAACGCCCGTGTTATCCCTGCGCGGCTGCTGGGACGACGTGTGAAAGGGACTGCCGTGGAAGGCATAAAGGAATCGGCACCGACCGACGGTGAAATCGAAATTTTGTTATCGCGCCAGCTAGATGACTTTACTTGGGAGGCACTAGTTCGACCGGGCAAAAAACTTCATGTTGGCCAACGAGTGCAATTTGGCGGGGGCGAACTTGAAGCCGAAGTAATCGCACATGGCAATCAGGGTCAGCGTACCTTGCGCTTCTCTTCCGGCAAGGGTGCTGCAGTGAATGACGAGATTAACCGGCTGGGTCACATTCCACTTCCGCCGTACATTGATCGCGTCGACGATGCTTCTGACCGCGAACGTTACCAGACGATTTTTGCCAGCCGGCCTGGAGCGATCGCCGCTCCCACTGCGGGACTGCATTTCACGCCGGAAATTCTCGACAAGATTCGCGAGCGTAGAATTGAAATTTGCGAGCTGACGTTGCACGTGGGGCTGGGAACTTTTCAGCCCATTCGGACGGGAACATTGGAAGCGCATGTAATGCACAACGAAGCGTACGAGATTACGGCGAAAACGGCGGAGCGAATCTGCAGCGCCAAAAGTGCCGGGCGAGCCATCCTGGCAGTGGGCACGACCACCGTGCGTACTCTAGAAGCAGCGGCGCTTCGCGCAAGCGAAACAGATTCTGGTCAACTTGTGGCAGCTGGGAAAGGGGAAGCGCGTCTGTTTATCACGCCCGGATTTCGCTTTCGGGTGGTTGACGCGCTGCTTACCAACTTCCATCTGCCGCGATCGACGTTACTGGCTCTGGTTTGCGCGCTTGCCGGGCGTGAACGAATTTTGGCCGCGTATCGTTACGCCGTGGAGGCCGGATACCGGTTCTACAGCTATGGCGACTGCATGCTGATCCGCTGAAGTGCGGAGGAACGGAATTGAAAGTTACGACCTTGAACGCGCGCCCGGCAATTCAAATGAAATACAGGCACAGAGACTCGGGGTGAAAATCAGAAAGAGCGAAAGGGAAGTAAACATGGCGTCCACTTCCCTATCGTCTCGATTGAGAAGAGTCATTGGCCTTCTTCGTTACTCGCTGAGGATGAAGACGCGCTTTTGACCCGAAAAACGGACTTCCTTTACTTGCCCGTTTTCGCCAAGGAGCACCGCGTCGTAGTTTGATTTGGCGTCGCGATCTTCCCAGCGGCCTTCGGATTCCGCAACGGTGGTCTTATTCTTGATTACCGTTGCTTTGTTACCGTCGATCAGTAAACGGTATTCGCCGGCTTTCAGATCGGCCTTACCGACTTTTGCGTTTTGAGAGATGTTGATGGTCTTGGCTAACGGTTTGGAAAAAGCGGGCATTGTTGAGGCCACCAAGGCGGCAACTAATGCGGCGCTGCGAACCAATGATTGGATTTTCATGCGTGTCATACTCCCTTAGAATCGAGTCAGCCGCATGGGTTGTTGCTGTCGGCAAGACAGTTGACACGCAAAGTAATGGCGAGTAGTCTCGCCGCCAGACACCTCTACTTCCTGGACTAACGGCCGGAAAGACTGCGTGTCATTGCCCCGCGGCTGCCACCGCGGGGTTTTTCATATCTAACCTGGAGCAGCCCCGAAACAGCTGCACTGGTATAGACGAANGCACACCTGCGAATGTTTCGCACATTACAGAAGAAGCTACAAAAATGTTGCGTAAACATGGGCCATTTTGGGTTTTCTAAAAATGGGATTGCGCTACAGAGTGTGCAATTGTTACGCCGTACTTGGCCACACTTGGTAAACATTTTGTAAAACGTACCACTTTAGAACTACGCTCATGTAAATAGGCTATAAGATTCGCGAACGGTAATGGGTACATAGGCGATTTTTGGCAACAGCGCAACCATGCGACAACATTCTCAATTTGAATTCCGGTTCGTGCATCGTTAGGTCTCTTCATCTATACTCAAGTGCACTTTTTTTGGGGCATTGATGCGGATTCTCGTTCTCAGCGATCTACACGCCAACATGACTGCTTTCGACGCGGTCCTTAAAGCCGCCAAGGACCG